>Ga0129307_1000224_pt1 | contig 98672 bp, 97 predicted proteins | sample P1105metagenome_FD_94437 | JGI IMG/M metagenome (GOLD analysis project Ga0129307, IMG submission 94437) | Capybara group fecal microbial communities from Wisconsin, USA - P1105 metagenome | ecosystem: Host-associated > Mammals > Digestive system > Large intestine > Fecal | place: USA: Wisconsin... | reverse complement strand
GATAACGTGAAAATGACGGTAAGCCTAATCCACCCGATTGCGATGGACCAAGGTTTACGTTTCGCTATCCGTGAAGGCGGTCGCACAGTCGGCGCCGGCGTGGTGGCACAAGTTATCAAATAACTGATAATTTCTGAACTATCTAAAACCTTCAACCTTGAAAAAGGTTGAGGGTTTTTAATATCAAGCTATAACGTAACAACTCAATGATAAAATTTCTTTTCTCATTATTTAAATCCCAATCCAATTCAACCCGACCTGTTGATGAACGGCTTAAGAGATTAATAAATATGCCTCCGCCGTCATCCAAATTGTATTTAAATGATATTGATTCATCCCGTCCCGAACATATTACGTTGAATTCAACTCATTCCTCACCGGATTTTGATATTAATAGTTCTGCAGTATTTGCAACAAAAGAGCAGCACGAAGCATTAAAAAATTATTTTCGGTTAAAAGGGGTATCAGTTCAGTTTAATTATGAATCAGTTAATATGACGGGTTTCTTTGACGAAGCAGCAGAAGTACTTATTCATAATGCTCAACTTATGGACAAAATTGTAGGACAGATCCGTTGGGCATATCGGAAGTCGGTCAATAACATCAAAATTGTGTTAGATAATTATTCCAAGCCGGAACAAAAACAGATTCGACAAGTTTTAGAAAAATTATATAAATATACTGTGTTTGCGCGTTATTCCTTTGATAAAACAAATAATGTGGTTTGGTTGTCTCGTCAAGAAAGTAAAACGGTTGAGCAGTTTTTCCGAGGTGATTATTTAGAATGGTTTGTACTTAGTCGAGTATTGAAATTTGCGAAAAAACATAAAATTGCGTTATCTATTTCACGCAATGCATTGATTAAGTTACAGAATCATAAAAAATATGAACTGGATGTCGCTTTTATCTGCGAAAACCGCCAGCCTGTTTTCATTGAATGCAAATCGGGTAACTATCGAACTGATTTCGGTAAATATCAAGAGATCAGAAAACAGTTCAATTTACCTGAGGAAAATGTGATTTTACTGAATTTAGAAACAACTCAGTCAGAAGAAAATGCACTTACAATGATGCATCACATAACGGTTTGCTCGGTGGAATCGTTAGAGGAACACCTGTCAAAAGTTATGCTTTAACCGTAATTTACCTGACAAATATTTGATGCCGAACTGACTCAGCGACAAATTTTAACGCTTACTTTGTCGGCGTCTAATTTTTCCTGTACCGAGATCGGTAACGGCGTGTCCGTGAAGAAGTAATCCATATCATTAATTTCGCCCAAACGAACCATTGCGGTACGATTAAATTTTGAGTGATCGGCGACTAACAAGGTAACGCGGGAACTTTCGATCATTGTTCGTTTCACTTGCACTTCATGGAAATCATAATCAAGCAAGGAACCGTCCTGATCGATACTACTAATCCCGATTATCCCGAAATCCAAGCGGAATTGGGAAATGAAACTGATAGTTGCTGAACCGATAATGCCGCCGTCTTGCCGCAACGAACCGCCGGCAACGGTAATGTTGAAGGTTTCGTTTTGCATAAGAATATGGGCGGCGTTGAGGTTGTTGGTGACGATTCGGAGATTTCTGTGGTTCAGCAAGGCGTTAGCGACGGCTTCCGGCGTGGTGCCGATGTCAATAAAAAGCGATGCGCCGTTCGGAATGGTTTTCGCTACTTCGACGGCAATACGATTTTTCTCTTGTGAGAAAAACTGTTTGCGATCTAAATAATCGCTGTTTTCAGAGCTGGACGGAGAGGCGGCGCCGCCGTGATGGCGGCGGATTTGATTATTTTCCGCCAATTCATTGAGATCCCGCCGGATAGTTTGCGGGCTAACATCTAATAAGGTGACGAGCTCTTCCGTGCTGATGTAACCTTTTTGCATGACGAGCGTAACAATTTTATTATGACGAATAGACTGTTTCATAAAATTTCCCAACCTGAAACCAAATTTTCCCTACTTTAGTGGAATTTCGCGGTTTTGCCTAGTCTTTGCGTAGAGAAAACCGTAAATTAATCCGGTTATGAGCCCCGAAATATGTGCGGTATTGCCCATTTGTATCCCGATTAAAGGGCTGACAAAACCGAACAAAACCCCGATTACCAACATGGTAAAGAAACCTTGCGGCAACAGGGTTCCCTGTGTTTTGCCGAATTTGTCGGCGGTGAACACAAATCCCATTACGGCGTAAACCACGCCGGATAAGCCGAAAAACGCCGGTCCGCTGACAAAATTCTGCGCAGCGCCGCTGATAATAGCGGATAAAAAATAAAGCGTAATCAGTGTGAAAGCGCCTAAATGACGTTCAATAGCGCCGGCGAAAATCCACCACCAGCATAGGTTAAATAAAATATGTAAGGGCGATAAGTGAACTAAAGTATGGCTGAAATAACGCCAAAGTTGCTGATCTTCGCCGAATTCCGCCGGATAATGCGCGAAAAACATAATGGATTGGTCGTAACCCATGATTTCAAACAGATAAACCGCAAGACAAAGTGCGGTCAAAAAAACGGTAAATTTTATCTGGCGCCAGTTCATGAACGTCTGCGACCAGGATAGGTTGGGCGCGGTCATTCTGATGGCTTGGGTATCCCCGTTAGTCCAGCTTGCCTGATGATATTTCGCATCGAAAGGATTGGTTAAATAGCGCGCGGTTTCTTGTTGAATGATGTGGGCGTGAGGCGAATTTTTCGGCAGATAAACGTTCAGAATTTCTACACCGCGCGCATCCGGTTCCGAACGCAAAATCAATTCCACATGGTACTGCGCGCGCACGTAATCGCGAAATCCCCAGGCTAAATTGTGAATTTCGGTTCCAAATAAACGCTGCATTTGCTATATTCCTCGTCAATGTATTTTTAACCATTATAAAGAAGCGGAACAGGATGGAAAAGGAAAATTCAGGATTTAGCCGGTTTTCATGGGCGCTGGCGGGCTTTTGTCTGCCGATTTTGTTATGGCCGCTGGCATTGTTGTTGTCGCCGGCGATTTTGGAAAATCCGACTCTATCGAATCCGGTTGCTATGGCGTCGGTGTTTTGGATTTATCCTTTTGTATTTGCATTGGCGGCTCGTATTTTATTCAAAATGAATCGGCGGAATCCTGCGAAAGCCAAGGTTGCGCTATGGATAAGTGCGGTCGTTTTTTGGGGTGTTTTATTGGCGATCGGTTATTTCGGGCTGACTTAATACGCCGTTTCTATGGGCAAGCCCGCACGTTGCCAACCCTCAAAACCACCGATGACGCTGTACACGTTGTCGTAGCCTTGTTCCGCCAGAAAGGCGGCCACCGAGCGACTGCTTACGCCGTGATAACAACTGACGATGATAGGATGATCAAAATCGTAAATGTCCTGAAATTGACCGTAACTTTGGTCGGTTAAATGGAAGGCGCCTTGTGCCCGGCTATAAGCAAAACGAGCGGCATCGCGCACATCAAGCAACGCGGCGTTTTTCGTCTGCATCATGTTCCACGCCAGCTCCGGCGTAATTTCGGTAAATGACATTTTAATTCCTGAGTAAATAACTATGGATTAATTGTAACAGAAGAATTTTCCGGAAAAAACGTTTTTTGTTCTTACACAGAATTCAGTATAATGCTTTAACGACACTTTTTTACTTGCTACGAAGGGTATTTATGTTTAAGCAATTTTCATTAGCCGCGTTAATCGCGATGACAGCCGCCTGTTCTTCCATTTCGGATTATGTGCCGTTTATGGGCAACAGCAAACCCGTAATTGATTTGGAGCAGGATCAGATTGATCAGAAGTCTTACGCCGTCGCTTATGCTTCTACGGTGCAAACTTATAAAGGGCAGATCAACGACAGTTATGATGTAAACAACTTTGCCAGCGGCGTGAATGATTGGAATCGCAATCGTATTCTGGTGCCGGTTGAGCAAATCAGAGCCAAGCTTTCGTCGGGTATCGACAGCAATGTTCACGCTTATTACAGCGGTGTGGTGTTCGCTTCGGACTTACAGAACAATTTCAGCCGTTTGAGTAAAGATTGTTGGTCGAAAATCGACCGTCCGAGTATGACGCAAGGGATTTACGACGCCATGCTTGATCTGAAGAAAGGCAAAGCGCGTAACGAGAACGACGAGTACATCAGCAAGGGCTCGGAACAGTTACTGGACGTGTGTAAGTAAAAAAACTCAGGCTAAAACGACCGCACTTTTGTCGTTTTAGCCTTTTTCATTTTTCATTCAACAAAAGGACAGCAGAATGTTCAATTTACCTGAAAATAACATTCATCTCGCCGCTCAGGCGACGGATAAACAACAAGCCATTGAAATGGCTGCTGTTGCGTTGGAACAGGCAGGTTATGTGGAAAGCGGCTATTTACAGGGCATGTTAGGGCGCGAACAGCAAACTTCCACCTTTTTGGGTAACGGCATTGCCATTCCGCACGGAACCTTGGAAACCCGCGGTTTGGTTAAAAATACCGGCGTTGCCGTCTTCCAGTTCCCGCAAGGCATCGAATGGGGTGAAGGCAACAAAGCCTATGTGGTGATTGGTATTGCCGCTCGCTCGGACGAGCATTTGGCGTTATTGCGCCAGTTGACGCACGTTTTGGGTGATGAAGACACGGCGGCGGAATTAGCGACATTGGACGATGTGAAAAAATTTCGTGCGATTCTCATGGGTGAAGCGGAAAATTTTTCGGTAAAAGCTGAAACGATCAGCTTAGATGTTGATACCGCCAGTTTGCTTACCTTAACCGCCATTAACGCAGCTAAATTGCAGGAACAAAGTGCGGTCGAAAATAGCTTTGTTTCTGACGTCATCGGTTCGCCGGCATTACCCTTAGGCAACGGATTATGGTTAACGGACAGCGCTGCGGGTAACGCGAAAAACGCCTTGGCCTTCAGCCGGGCGCGCAATGCGTTCGAACATAACGGAAAAACCGTGCAGGCGGTATTAACCGTCGCCGTTAAAGATGACGCAGTGAACGAAACATTGGCGCGTTTGCTGGATGCGAACGTGCAGGAACAGCTATTGACCGGTTCTCAGGAACAAATTCTTGCAGCCTTGAACGGCGAAGAATTGGTCGTGAATGCGAAACCGGCGCAAGCCGCAGGTACGGTGATCGGAACCTTTACGTTACGCAACGAGCATGGTCTGCATGCCCGTCCGAGTACGATTTTGGTTAATACCTTAAAATCTTTCGAAGCGAAAATTACGGTTGAAAATCTTACCCGCGGCGGCTTGGCGGTCAACGCGAAAAGTGCAATGAAATTAGTCGGTCTCGGTGCGACTAAAAATCATCGTTTACGTTTTGTCGCCCAAGGGGATGACGCCAAACAGGCAATGGATGCCTTAGCAAAAGCCTTTTCCGAAGGTTTGGGCGAGGGCGTGTCCGCTGCGCCGCCGGCTGAGCCGGATACCATTGAAGTGGTGCCGGCGGAATCGACAGTCGGTGCGACGGAGAAAAACGAAGCAAAATCCGATGAAGGCGCCGAAGGTATTTTCGTATTAAATAACGAACATGGTTTGCACGCTCGTCCGAGTGCGGTGTTAGTCAATGAAGTAAAAAAATATAACGCTTCCGTGGCGGTGCAAAATCTTGATCGCAATACGCAATTAGTCAGTGCGAAAAGTCTGATGAAGATTGTGGCGTTGGGCGCCGTCAAAGGGCATCGTTTACGCTTTGTCGCCACAGGCGAAGAAGCGCAACAGGCAATCGACGGTATCGGTGCGGTTATTGAGGCGGTTTTGGGAGAATAATCATGGCGAAAGTAGCAACTATCACCTTAAATACCGCTTACGATTTGGTCGGGCGTTTAAAACGTATTGAATTAGGCGAAGTCAATACGGTGGAAACTTTGGGTTTATTCCCCGCCGGTAAAGGCATTAATGTGGCGAAAGTCCTGAATGATCTCGGTGTCAGCGTTGCTGTGGGCGGTTTTTTAGGCGAAGATAACGTTGGTGATTTTGAACATCTTTTTCAGTCCGTAGGTCTGGAAGATAAATTTCAACGCGTGGCGGGCAAAACCCGAATTAATGTAAAAATTACCGAAACGGAAGCGGATGTAACCGATTTAAATTTCTTGGGTTATTGCATTTCGCAAGCGGATTGGCAGAAATTTGTGGCGGATTCCCTGGATTATTGCAAAGCCTTCGACATTGTGGCGGTCTGCGGCAGTCTTCCCCGCGGCGTCACGCCGGAATTGTTTGCCGATTGGTTACGTCAATTGCATCAGGCCGGCGTGAAAGTGGTGTTGGACAGCTCCAATGCCGCTTTAACCGCAGGCTTGAGTGCCCGTCCTTGGTTAGTAAAACCGAATCACCGCGAATTGGAAGCCTGGATCGGGCACAGTCTGAACAGCTTGGATGAAATTATCCAGGCCGCGAAAAAATTACGGATGCAAGGCATTGCCAACGTCATTATTTCCATGGGAGCCGACGGTTCGCTGTGGTTGAGCGAACAGGGCGTCGTTCGTGCCCAACCGCCAAAATGTGAAAATGTAGTAAGTACCGTCGGCGCGGGTGATTCCATGGTGGCGGGGCTGATTTACGGTATTGTGAACGGCTTATCGCAACAGGAAACGTTGGCGTTTGCCAGTGCGGTTTCTGCCTTTGCCGTATCGCAAAGCAATGTGGGGGTCAGTGATCGGGCATTACTCGAACCGATTCTCGCCAACGTTAAAATTACAACGATTGAAGGATAACGCGATGAACATTTTTCTGACTCAATCTCAACTCGGCAACGCAAAAGCTTTTTTATTAAAGCAAATGATTGCAGCGGCGGCGAAAGCCCAAAATCATCAAATTGTGGATAACGCCGAACAAGCGGATGTGGCGATTATTTTCGGAAAAACCTTGCCAAATTTGACCGCACTTCAGGGCAAAAGAGTCTATTTGGCGGATCCGGAACAAACCTTAACCGCACCGGAACAAACCGTGCAACGCGCCTTAACGGAGGCGACGGATTATGTCGCCCCGGTCGGCGTTTCAGATCCTGCAGCCGACGGCAGCAAAAATATCGTGGCGGTTACCGCTTGTCCGACAGGCGTGGCCCATACCTTTTTGTCTGCCGAAGCGATTGAAGCTTACGGTAAAAAAATGGGCTGGAACGTTCGGGTCGAAACCCGCGGACAAGTGGGCGTCGGCAATCCGATTACGCCGGAAGAAGTAGCGGCGGCGGATTTAGTGTTTGTGGCGGCGGATATCGATGTGGATTTAAGTAAATTCAAAGGCAAACCGATGTACCGTACCTCTACCGGTCTGGCATTGAAAAAAACTGAACAGGAATTCAGCAGAGCCTTTGCGGAAGCCAAAATTTATGACGGCGGCGAAGCGAAATCCTCTGCCGAGGATTCGGCACAAGGGGAGAAAAAAGGCGTTTATAAACATTTAATGACCGGCGTTTCTCACATGTTGCCACTGGTGGTTGCCGGCGGTTTGTTAATTGCTATTTCGTTTATGTTCGGACCGAATGCTTTTAAAGATCCGAGTATTGCGGGCGGTTTACCGACGGCGTTAATGGAAATCGGCGGCGGCGCCGCATTCAAATTGATGATTGCGGTATTTGCCGGTTATGTGGCTTATTCCATTGCCGACCGTCCGGGTTTAGCGGTGGGCTTGATTAGCGGTATGCTCGCCACCAATGCCAACGCCGGGATTTTGGGCGGGATTCTGGCGGGTTTTCTTGCCGGTTATACCGTTAAATTCTTGAATGACATCATTAAGTTGCCGGCCAGCATGACATCGTTGAAACCGATTCTGATTCTGCCGCTGCTGGGCTCCGCCATTGTCGGGTTAGCCATGGTTTACTTCCTGAATCCGCCTGTTGCGGCGGTGATGGCGTCCTTAACCGACTGGTTAAACGGTTTAGGTTCGACTAACGGCTTATTATTCGGTGCGATTTTAGGCGGCATGATGTGTATTGATATGGGCGGACCGGTGAACAAAGCGGCGTACGTATTCGGAACCGGTTTGCTGGCTTCGCAGGTGAACACGCCGATGGCGGCCATTATGGCGGGCGGTATGGTTCCTCCGTTGGGAATGGCGATTGCCACCTGGATTGCACGCAATAAATTCAATGCGGGTCAGCGCAACGCAGGCAATGCGGCGTTTGTGCTGGGTTTATGCTTTATTTCCGAAGGGGCGTTGCCGTTCGTGGCGGCGGATCCGATTCGCGTCATTGTGTCCAGCGTGATCGGCGGCGCGGTGGCGGGCGCGCTTTCTTTGAGTTTCGCCATTGAATTGCCGGCGCCGCACGGCGGTTTATTTGTGGTTCCGTTAGTGTCGCAACCGTTAATGTATCTTGGCGCGATTGCCGCCGGCGCATTGGTTACCGGCGTGATTTACGCCGTCATCAGACCAAAACAGGCGCAAGAGTAACCGCATTTTATTGACAAAACGCCGTGCAGCCCAATAACTGCGCGGCGTTTTTGTTATCTGAAAATCTTTCTTTCGATAGCCGAAACGAAAAGTGCGGGCAAAAATTGCATCGTTTTTTAAAAAACGTCACAAAATTTGACCGCACTTTTAAGCCCGGCTATGAGATTTGAAGCGGCTCCGCCATTTGTTCCAGCAGTTTCACCAGTTTTTGATATCGGCGGTATTTGTTTTGGTAAGCGTCGAAATTGGCCTGATTTGGCCGAATCACGCGCTGCGCCTGATGCGGTTTTAACGCGTCGCCGTTGCCGTTAACCCCTTCGGCCGCCATTATAGCGGCGCCCAGACAACCGATTTCCTCCGCTTCCGGCACTTCCAGCGTTTTGCCACTCAGATCCGCCAGCATTTGCAGCCAGACGGCGGATTTCGCCGGGCCGCCGGTCACGCGCAATGTTTTTACTTGAGGAAAGCACTGGTACATGCGTTCCAAGTGGGTCATCAGACTAAACAACACGCCTTCGTAAACCGCCTGCAGCAAGTGCGCCCGAGTATGATGCGCCTGCATGCCGTAGAAAGCGGCGGTCATGCCCAGCTTGGCGTTGGTACCGTACAAAAACGGCAGAAAAATGACCGCACTTTGCGCCGGCGGCAGCGCGGCAATCAGTCGATTGATTTGTTCATAACTCAAATTCCACTGCTTCACGAACCATTCCAGATTGCCGGCGGAAGTGGGGCTGGCTTCCTGAATCAAAAATTTGCCCGGCTCCACGTAACGACCGTGGGCAAAACGCCATGCCTGTTGATCGTCAATTTCGTTGGAAATTCCCGTAACAATGGACCAGGTTCCCAATATCACATTGAGTTTGTGCGGCTGATTATCGGCAAGGCACAGGGTCATCGCCGTGACGTCAAACAGGCCTCCGACCACCGGCGTTCCCGCCGTCAGTCCGCAAGTCTGCGCCGCCTGTTCAGTCACATAACCGGCGATTTGATTGCCTTTGATAATAGGCGGCAGTTTACCGGCGATTTCTTCAATGCCGAGCAGGCGCGCCAGTTGCGGTTCGTATTGGCCTGTCGTCATATTGTACAGATTACTTTCCGAAATATTGCTTTCTTCGCAATACAGCTCGCCGGTCAGACAAAAACGCAGGTAATCGTGCGACATCAATAAATAACCGATACGTTGATACCGCTCGGGTTCATTTTCCTTCAGCCAGCGCAAAATAGATGCGGGATGTCCCGTCCACAAACCCTGGTGGGAAAGCGCATAGACTTTTTCCTCCAGCCCTTCCGATTGCCAGCGTTTAACGATAGCCTGCGCACGCTGATCGGAAGACAAAATCGCCCGTCCCAGCGGCTGGCGCTCGTTATCCAGCAGAAAAGCGCCTTTTCCCTGGGCCGAAATGCCGACGCTTTTGATAAAGTGCGGTCGGATTTTGCTCGATTTTTGCGTGCGTCGAATTACGTTTGCACAAACTTGCCAGAGTTCGGGCATATCCCGTTCGGCGTAGCCCGATTGCTCGCTGATGACGGCGACGTTTTCACGCTCGCAGGCATGAATTTTGCCGTTTTCGTCGAACAGCGCGGCTTTGATAAAGGTACCGCCGCAGTCAATGCCTAAATAGTAGTTCATATTTTATTCTCTGAAGAAAATGCGTTTTAAGCGACCGGTGGACACCTCACCGCGACGTAATTGATCGAGGAACACCGCCAGAATAATCACCATACCGATAATCAACCGTTGCAGGTAAGAGGTGACGTTCAATAAGGTTAAGCCGTTTTGCAGTACGCCCATAATCAGCGCCCCGATGGAGGTGCTGATAACGGAACCGACGCCGCCCATCAGGCTGGTGCCGCCGATGACCGTAGCGGCGATGGCGTCCAATTCATAGCCCGTTCCCGCAATCGGCTGTGCCGCATTTAAGCGACCTACCAGAATAACGGCGCCGATAGCCGCTAACGCACCGTTAATCACGTAGGTTTTAATTTCCAACTTATTGACGTTAATCCCGGACAACCGCACCGCTTCGCGATTGCCGCCGAGCGCGTAAATCTGACGGCCGAAAACGGTTTGGGTTAACACATAAAAACTGATTAATACTACGATTAACGCAATAATCACCGGAATCGGAATACTGAAATTTTCCGTTACGGCAAGGCGTCCGTTACCAAAAAAACGCAGCTGTTCGGGGAAATTATAAATGGTTTTACCGTTGGATAAGGTTAGCGCCAGGCCGCGGGCGATGCCCATCATACCGAGCGTGGTGATAAACGACGTCACTTTGCCGTATACAATCACCACACCGTTCACATAACCGCATAATGCGCCCACCAGCACGGCGCCCGCAATGGAAAGCAACACCACGCCCCATAATGCGCTTTGCGACGGATTTTCGCCCAGCCAGGCTACGCCCCAATGAGTAAACAGCCCTAAACAGACCGCACTCAGCGCCACGATGGACCCCACTGACAAATCGATACCGCCGGTGAGAATGACGTAAGTCATGCCCACTGAAATCACGCAAATAACGGAAACCTGCAATAAAATATTGAAGATATTATTGGTGGATAAAAAAGCCTGCGAAGTCAGCGACATGCCGATAATCATGAACAATAAAACCAATCCGATACCCAGTTTGGATATAACTTTTTTGAATGAAAACATAAACTTATCCTTACGTTTAAATGCCGATCATGGCGTGCATTAAATTTTCTTCCGTGATCTCGTCGCGGTTGGTGATTTCTTTCACTTTTTCACCGTTACGCATGACAATGACGCGATCGGAAATGGTGATGAGTTCCGGTAAATCCGACGACACCATCACGATAGTGCCGCCGTTTTCGGTAAATTGCCGCATTAAATCATAGATTTCCGATTTGGCGCCGATATCGATTCCGCGCGTCGGTTCATCAAAAAACAGAATATCTACGCCGCTTTCCAGCCAGCGGGCTAAAATCACTTTTTGCTGATTGCCGCCGGACAGCGTTTTAGTCTGTTGCTCCTGATCTTTCGAAACAATATGCAGTTTGTTGCGATTGGCTTCCACCGTTTCGCGTTCTTTGTTTTTATCCAACCGCCAGCCGTTCCAGAAGCGTTTTAAAATCGGTAAGGTAATATTTTCGCGAATGCTCATACCCAGCACCAATCCCTGCGATTTACGATCTTCTGTGATAAAGCCGATTTTGTGTTTAACCGCTTGTTCCGGAGAATGAATGCTGACTTCCCGTTGATCGATATAAATTTTACCGGTTGCTTCGTCCGCACCGTAAATCGCGCGTAAAACTTCCGTTCGTCCCGCTCCTACCAAACCGGCGAAACCTAATATTTCCCCTTTGTTTACCTGAAACGAAATCGGGTTGATATGCTTGCTTTGGATATTTTCCACTCGCAGTTTTTCCTGTGTGAACACCGTGTCGCGCCGATAACGGCTAAAATCCACCTTGCGTCCCACCATTAAACGTACGATCTCTTCCGGCGAGGTTTCCTCATAACGCAGGTTACCGGTTACGCGCCCGTCCCGCAGTACGGTCACCCGATCGGCGATATATTTGAATTCTTCCAAGCGATGAGAAATGTAAATCATCGCTACACCTTTTTCTTTCAGCTGATGAATAATTTTAAACAGCACTTCCGTATTTTTGCGGGAAATGGAGGATGTGGGCTCGTCAAAAATAATAATTTTATATTCGCTGAAAACGGCTTTGGCGATTTCCACCATTTGCTGCTGGGCAATCGAAAGATCGGCGATTAAATCGTCCGGTTTAATGTCCAGTTCCAGCTCGTTGATAATATGCTGTGTTCTGTTGCGCATTTCCGCCCAATTCATGCGACCGAAAGACAAAGATTTTTCCGCGCCGAGAAAAATATTTTCCATTACGGTAAGTTTCGGCACCAGCATTAATTCCTGGTGAATAAAACCGATACCCGCGCTCTGCGCTTCTTTCACCGTACCCGGCGAGTAAGGCTTGCCCTGATAAAACATTTCGCCGGCGTCACTGCCGTAGATGCCCGCAATAATCTTGCACAGCGTAGATTTCCCGGCACCGTTTTCCCCGATCAGACAAAGCACTTCACCGCATCGGATATCCAGATTGATGTCTTCCAAAACCGTTACGCCGAAAAAACTTTTTGAAATATTTTTCAGCGTCAGAATATTGCTATCGGTCATTTTCCCTCCGCCAAATTCCGGTTAAATTTTGAGATATAGAATAGATTATTTTTTCTGTTAAAAATGGGATAACGGTCACAGTTTTAGAAATTAAATCTGGTTACACTAATGCCGTTTCAGCGGAAACAAATTCTTTTACGTCAAATCAAGGAGAGTCTTCTATGGCATCTAAATTATTAAAAAATATTTTTAAATTCAGTGCATTGCTCAGTGCGCTTCCGGCTTTGGCGTTTGCAGCGGACAAACCGCAAATTGCGCTGTTAATGAAAACATTAAGCAACGAATATTTTATTTCCATGCGTCAAGGGGCGGAGGAAGCGGCAAAACAGAAAAATATCGATTTAATCGTCCAGGTGGCGGAAAAGGAGGATTCCACCGAACAATTAGTGGGATTGGTGGAAAATATGATCGCCAAAAAAGTGGACGCAATCATTGTGACGCCGAACGATTCCATCGCTTTCATTCCGGCCTTCCAGAAAGCCGAAAAAGCGGGCATTCCGATTATTGATTTGGACGTTCGTCTTGACGCTAAAGCTTCCGAGGCGGCCGGTTTGAAATTCAATTATGTGGGCGTGGATAATTTCAACGGCGGTTATCTGGAAGCGAAAAATCTGGCGGAAGCCATTGGCGGAAAAGGTAACGTGGCTATTCTGGAAGGGATTCCCGGCGTGGATAACGGCGAACAACGTAAAGGCGGCGCCTTAAAAGCCTTTGCTGAATATCCGGACATCAAAATCGTGGCATCGCAATCCGCCAACTGGGAAACGGAGCAGGCGCTTAATGTGACGACCAACATTTTAACCGCCAATCCGAATATCAACGGAATTTTCGCCGCCAACGATAACATGGCCATCGGCGCCGTAACCGCGGTGGAAAACGCAGGCCTTGCGGGCAAAGTGTTAGTCTCCGGTTACGACGGCATTCCTTTAGCCATTGAATACGTTAAACAGGGCAAAATGCAAAATACCATCGACCAGCTGCCGAAAAAACAGGTGGCGATTGCAATCGAACACGCTTTGAAACAAATCAACAAACAGGAAATTCCGCCGGTATATTACGTGGATCCTGTGGTGGTGGATAAAGCACAATCCAAAAATTATTAATTGATACCGTTCCTGAAAAGTGCGGGCGATTTTTTGAAAGTTTTTTAAAAAAACAGTTCAAATTTTGCCCGCACTTTTGCCTTTATTTGTTGCCGATTTGTCTTATAATTGCCATTTTTAATTCGACTTACGACTATGGCAAAATCCAATTCCAAATTCTTCTTAGTTTTGTTGCTCGGTGTGCTGTCCGCATTCGGTCCGTTTGTAGTGGATTTGTATCTGCCTTCTTTACCGCAATTGGCCAGTTTTTTTGCAACCGCGCCTTCTATGACCCAGTTAACCTTAACCACCGCGATGATCGGTCTGGCGGTCGGACAATTATTAATCGGGCCGGTCAGCGATAAATTCGGCCGCAAAAAACCGTTGATTCTTTCATTGACCGTTTATATCGCCAGTACGTTGGCGATTGTGTTTTCGCCGAATATCGAAACGATGATCGTTCTGCGTTTAATTCAAGGCTTGTCTTCCGCCGGCAGCGTGGTGATTTCCCGAGCGGTAGCGACGGATTTATACCGAGGGCGCGAGATGACGCGTTTCTTTGGTCTGTTAATGACCATTAACGGCATGGCGCCGATTATTTCTCCGGTACTTGGGAGTTTATTGCTCGAATACATCAGTTGGAAAGGCATTTTCGTGTTTTTAGCTTTAATCGGTGTGGCGGTGATGTTGTTCTGCCTCAATTTGAAAGAAAGTCTGCAGCCGGATGCGCGGTTGAACGGTTCGGTATTATCCATTTTCGGGATTTTTTCCGTAATAGCCAAAAACCGCCTGTTTATGAGTTATGTCGGAATTGAAAGTTTTCTGTTTGGCGCCATGTTCGCCTACATTGCCGCTTCGCCGTTTATTTTGCAGTCTTTTTACGGCTTATCGGCCTTTGCCTTCAGTTTGTGTTTCGGTGCGAACGGTTTCGCGTTGGTATTGGGTTCGAACTTAGGCAGTCGCTTATCGGATAACGCGGCGTTGAATTCGGGCGTGGCGGGCTTTTTCGTTGCTGCGCTTTACACCGTTTGCATGCTGCTTGTGCAGCCTCACTGGTTGTGGGTGGAAGCCGGATTTTTTGTCATGTTGCTAATGACGGGATTTCCGCTTCCCGCCATTTCTTCTTTAGCGATGGAAAGCGAGCGCCAATATGCCGGTTCCGCGTCGGCGTTGCTCGGTTGTATGCCGTTTTTACTGGGCGGCGCGATTTCGCCGTTGGTGGGGCTTGGTAACATTTTCTATGCCGCCGCCGCGGTAATTTTGGTATGCGGATTGATTACCGTCGCCATTTATTTTTCGGTGAAAAGTGCGGTCAAAAATTGACGCGTTTTTTTCATTCGCTCATGGAAAGCGGGAATACGCCGTTTCAGGAATTGGCCCCGGAACGTTCTATTTTTGCAATGTTATCTTACAAAAATAAGGCTGTTTATTTAAAACGGAATCTTTATAATAAGCGCGCAAATTTTATCAGTTAAATAAGGAATTTTTATGACTAAACAAATCGCCGTTTTTGTCGGCAGTGCCAGCAGCACTTCAATCAGCCAAATCGTCGCCCGTTACTTACAAAGCGTAGCGCCGCAAAGTATTCGCTTGAACTTCGTGGAAATCGGCGATTTACCGCTTTACGATCGTGATTCGGACGGACAAAACATCGCGCAATACGCTCGCGTCCGCGAGGCGGTGGAGAAAGCCGACGGCGCGTTACTGATCAGCCCGGAACACAACGGCGGCGTATCGGCGATGCTGAAAAACGCGATTGACGTGGCTTCCCGTCCGATGGGGCAAAGCAAATGGCCGGGCAAGCCGGCGGGCTTAGTGAGCGTGGCTGCCGGCGCGGCGGGCGGTGTACGTGTGACGGATCAATTGCGCACCATTTGTTCCGGTGCCTTCATCAATATGCCGGTTGCGCCGTTTTCGGCAAATGTGGGCGGCGTGTTTAACGGCGTGCTGAATGAACGGGGCGAAATCGTTTCGGAAGCGGTGCAAAGCATGTTGCAAAATTTCATCAACGCTTATGCGGATTTCGTAGCAAGATTTTAATTGCCGGTTATTCTGACGAAAAAACCGTCCGACACTGATGTTCGGGCGGTTTTTTATGCGAAAGAGAAAGCCGTTACGCAGTAAAGTGCGGTCGAATTTTGGCTTGTTTTTTGCGGATAAATAAACCCCCGTTCGGGTTTCAAACGGGGGCGATTGATTGTTAATCGTCGTCGTCATCATGATGACGATGGTGACGATGCGGACGCCAGTCGTCATGACGGAATTTGCGATGATGGACTTCGTGGCGATCGAAACGATGGCGAGGGCGGTCATAACCGTAATAGCGATGATAACGATCGTCGTCATCGGCGTTCCATTGACTGCCTATTACACCGCCTAATGCCGCGCCGGCAACGGTTGACGTTACGTCATTTCCCATCACGGCACCCGCTACGCCGCCTAATACGGCACCGACAGCGGTATCGTGTTGCGAACGGCTTAAGGCATAAGCTGAAACCGACGTCGATAATAAAGCGATGGTCAAGCCTTTTGCGATGATTGATTTCATAATAAACCCCTTAAATATTATTGTTATTTTCGGTGTTTCCACCTAATGGCGTCATTCTGCGAATTTAAAAATACTTCGTCAAGATGGAAAAACCGTACTGAAACAAATAAATAGGTTTTGTAACAGAATGAAAAAAATTTTGAACTTTTAATCTAATCGGCACATCGGATTTTTTTCCGCCTGTTGCCACCCTTTCTTTTATTTTAACGGATTAACGGTTCCACTGGCTGCCAACCACGCCGCCTAATGCCGCGCCGGCGATAGTGGATACGGTGTTGCCGCCGATTAAATAACCCGCTCCCCCGCCGATTAGCGCACCGGTTGCCGTATCGCGTTGATGTCCGTGCAGACCGCAAGCGGAAACGGAAGCGGCGACGGCAACTATCATTAATCCTTTTAACCATGCGTTTTTCATTATTTGCTCTCCGAGTAGTATAAAAAAGTGTTACAAATGTAACATTTGATGGATATTATTTTAGGTATTGCGGGAACTTAGTCAATACATCCGTTTCTAACTGAAACAGAATCAGGGATTTGTAACAGTATGAAAAAAACCGTGAACTTTGTGGTGAAAGAGAGTATCACCGAGGCGCTTCTTCGTCTGATGAAGAAGAAAAACTTCGATACTATCAGTATCACCGAAATTACCGCGCTGGCCGGCGTGAGCCGGATTTCCTTTTATCGTAACTTCGAATCGAAAGAAGACGTGCTGATTAAACATTTGTATGAACGCGCTATAACTTCCTTTACGGCGCTACATGCGGATACCGTCCGCGAACGCTTGATCGGTTTGTTTAAAGTGACGGACGAATTGGGCGATGTACTGGATTTATTGTATTCGCAAGGGCTGTCCCATCTTTTTTTACGCTATTTCGCTTTCGTTATCGGCGCGAAGCCCGAGCAATCCAACGAAGAAGCGTTTCGAAGTTCTATTATGATGGGGCTTTGCTTCGGTTCGCTGGACGAATGGATTAAACGCGGGCGTTTGGAAAGTCCCGAGGTGATGGTGGATATTCTGCAGAACACGATACGTCGTTGTTTGGACGATTAGAGCGAATCGGCATTTTTATTCGGTATTATGTAGCAGTTGCACAAACATTTAATGTTTTCGTAGGGGCGGGGTTTATCCCCGCCCGAATCTCATTCAAATATCAGGGCTTACGGGCGGGGATAAACCCCGCCCTTACATAAATTTTCCTAAAATTGACTTTTGTGCAACTGCTACATAATACCGTTTTTATTCCGCCTCTGTTTTTTCGGTTCGGCGGATTTTTTTCATGATTAACCAAAGGGTTCCCGCCGTTAATAACGCGATGAAGCCTGTGCCCGCCACGAACATGAGATAACCCAGGCGGCCGAAAGGTTGGTTACCGAATTCGTGAAAAACCCGCAAACCGACGCTTGCCATGGAAGCCAGTCCGAATGAAAACGCCCAATAAGACAGGCTGACGCCGTGTCGGGCTATCCATGGAAATAAACGGGCTAAAAATAAAAATTGCAGTAAGCTGTAACCGATCAGTAATTTCACGAATGTGTCGATTTCGCCTCCGTTTACCGCCAGATAAGCGGAACAGCCTACAATTGCCGGCGCAAATTGAATGCCGAGGGCCGGGCGAACGGCATTCGGCATTTCCGCCAGATTGCGCAGCCGTTGCTGAATGGCGCCGTCAATAAAGAGCCAGCTGAAAATCCCGGCGCCCAGGAAAAGCATGCCGAAGTCGTTTAACCCGATATCGCCTAAGGCTATGGCGCTGACGAAGTTTGTCGCGACGGTAGGCAAATACAACGCCGGCGTGGTGGCTTCCGCCGGATGGGTGCCTTGCCACAGCCGCGCCGTGAAATAGGCGGAGAAACCGAGTTGCCCGATAATACCGAGCACTAACAATATTGCGCTGAGCGCAGCAAAGTGCGGTCGAATTCCGACACAAATTAACAGCGTAGTAATGGGCAGCAGACTGACAAAACCGCCGGTAATCGGATGGCTCAGTTCCGACTGTGCCGTTGTGGGAAATTTCAGCCATTTGCGCACATACATTGTCATTAATGCCAACCAGATCAAACTCGCCGCGGCGATAATGGTTTCGCCGGGCCAGGCGGGAAGCAGCGCGATCGACGCGCCGTAACGCCATGCCAAACCCAGCGCAGCAAGTCCTAACACAATACTGAAATAATTAACGGGGACGGGAGTTTTCGGTAACATAAGGGTTCTCAACTGAATGAAAGCATTATTTTAGCCTAAAATCGGAGCGTAAATGAAGTCGCTTGAGCAGTTTCGGCAAAAGGCTTAGGCGGAGGAAAAACAAAATGCGGAGAAAAGTGAAAAAGTGCGGTCGAATTTTGAAACGTTTTTTGCGCCGCTCAGCGTGAGAAAGCCGACCGCTGATATTTAATTTTAAAAGGTTGATTGGGATTTACACAATCCGTTCCTCTTCACCCAGCCACATAACTGAATGCGCCAAATCGACAAATTTCTGTTCGTCTTCTTTTAAAGCCGCCAGAGCCTGTCGGCCGGCCGGCGAATTTCGCGCCTGAATAAAAGCCTCTTTGGATTCATACCATAATTCTCCCATGGCATCGAAAGTAAAAGCTTGCGTTTTTCGTTGCGTAGCGGGCGCGTTGTCCGCCGGCAAAGGGAATGTTTTAGTGTAACGGTTTATCCGTAATACGTCTTTAAATGTGATGACTTTTTGCGAATGCGCCTGCCATAACGCGATAAATTCGTCCTTTGTGAGTGTGTCTTTTTTCTTGACCAACATGATAACTTTAAACATTTTTCTCTCCGTTATGTCATTCGGTTAAACATTTCTCCACCGCTTGCCATACGACCGGCAATTCGGTAAATCCGTCCGACGCCAGAAAATGTCCGGCGTTTGCCACGCGATAAACATGGGCGTGAAGCTGATGAGCGAGCCGTTCACTGGATTTCGGCGGAACAATCGGATCATTGTCGCTGATAATGCAATAAATCTGCCGAGCCATGGCCCGAACGGCGGCAAAATCAATTTTGATGTGATCAACATAAGCATCGAGATTAAATCCGTTAATTTCGGATAAGCCCGGAATACGTTGTCCGAACCCCGCCGCTAAAATAATTCCGCCCACCTTTTGTGGTCGGAGCCGACTAAGATAATGTAACAAACTGATTGTGCCGAGGCTGTGTGCAATAAAAACGCTGTTTTCATCGGGCATGCCGATTTGTTTGGCTAAAGCGGATTGCCAATTTTCAAAATCGGGATGCAGACTGTCGGGCAAATCCGCTAAAACGGACTTAATTCCGGCGGATTCCAGTTTGTGATGCAGCCAGGGAAACCAATGATCATGAACGGTCGCGCCGTAGCCGTGAATAATATAGGCTTTTATCGGCTGTTTATCCGCCGCGCAAGCGGCAAACGGCATGACTGTGGCGGACAACAAACCGGTGAGCCCTAAACAAAATCCTCTGCTGTTCATCATTATTCTCCTTATTGATCGGTTGAGATGCCAGTGAGCTATAATATAAAGTATGACATTGTGTGAGGGTCAAGAAGGGAAAATCATGAAAATTGGAGAATTGGCGAAAGCCTGTCATACCAGCGTGCGTATGTTGCGTTTTTATGAAGAATTGAATTTGCTCGCCCCGGCGAGAACGCAGAACGGCTACCGTCGGTATTCGCCGAAAGATGCGGATTACGTAAAAAAGGTCATGTTATTAAATCATGCGGGATTGCCGTTGAAAGATATTGCGTTGCTGCGCGATTGTTTGCATGACGAACCGCAACGTTTCTGCGCCGCATTACGTACCAAACTGTTGGATAAACAAAAGGATATTGAACGACAGATTGAAGTGTTGACGCAATCCGGCGCATTGATTAGCGAGATTTTGACGGGCGAAAAATCTTAGCACCGATTTGTCGGAATACGCGCTCGTTCAAGGCGATGTGCGTCCGTCGATTGATGTATTCCATAAGCTGGTTTTATGCTGATTAAACGAATTCGAAACGGTTGCAGGCAGAGAATAGACGCCGATAAGCTTATTTCAACAAAATCTTATTTCTCCTTGCCACCGGACCGGAAAAAAAGAGTATACTCAAAGTCATAAGGCGGGCGTAGCTCGGCAGGTTAATAGGGAGGTTGCGATGGACAATTTATTCGTAAAATTTAATTTTGCCTGGCCCTGGATGGGGCTTGCCGTGGCGGCGGTATTATCGGTGTTGATGATTACCACGGATATTTTCCGTCGCGATGAAAACGGTCATCGCTGGGCGGATCCCGTCTGGTTGGCGTGGTTGGTGGTGCCGCTTTGTATGTTTCATCAATTCGAGGAATATGCGGCGTCTTATAATGTGACGACGGACAGTTACGCCATGATACGCGAAGTCTGCCGCGTCCACGGGTTTGCGCCTTATGAACATTGCCCGATTCCCATTGTTCATTTTCCCTTGGTGAACGTCTTATTGGCCTGGGTAGCGGCGCCGATGGCGGCGATATTGTGCAAACGTAATCCGCTGGTGGGATTGAGTTTGTACGGATTTATTTTTGCCGACGGCTTGATTCATTTGATTTTTAGTCTGGTGGATAATCAGCCGTTTTTGCATCATCCGGGATTGATTACGGGCTCGTTGCTGTTTATTCCGCTTGCGCTGTGGGTGATGTTTATCGGCGTACAAAACGGCATTATGAATTGTAACGCGATGATTTGTACGATTTTTGCCGGCGTGATTGGACAGCTTTGTCTGTACGCTTCGTATTCCGTATTGCTGAATTGGGGCGTAACGGCGATGCTGGTGACGGACGTTATTGCGGTGTTTATTCCGTTGGTGCTGGCGGCGTTGGTGACGCGCCGGGTGATTTAAGCGGGAAAAAACGTGTCATTTTTTGCCCGCACTTTAACGCAGCGGTTAACGAAAAATATCGACGACCTTCACAATATTCCCGTCAAATTGGAAACGGATGTTGTAGTCATACAAGGTAATTCCGTAGATTCTGGCCGGATGTTTTTCCTGATGATAGGCCGGGCGCGGATCCTGTTGCAGAACCTCGGTGATAAAACGTTTGATGAACGGATATTTTTGCTCGATTTGCGCCAGAATAGGTTGTACTTCTTGCGTAAAGGTAACCGTTAAACGTGTTTCGGGTTTATGTTGAGCAAAACCCGAAACGGCGTCGGGCGCCTGATCGGCGTAAGCGATATAGGGTTTAATATCAAAGATCGGCGTGCCGTCCACTAAGTCCACCGCGCCTAAATATAATTTCACGCCGCCGTTTTGGCATTCTATCTTTTTCAATTCTACTTTGGATAAGCCTATCGGATTGGGACGATGAGTCGAACGCGTGGCAAAAACGCCCATTCGCCGATTTCCGCCTAATCTGGGCGGTCTCACTGTCGGATGCCATTTGCCGGTTTCAATGCGATCAAACTGGAAAATCAGCCATAAATGCGAAAATTGTCCTAATCCGCGCACGGTTTCGGGAATATTATAGGGTGGCAGTAATTCGACGACGCCGGTTCCGTCCCGCACCAAATCGGGCTGGCGCGGCACGGAAAATTTCTCTTTGTAAGGCGTGCGAATTATCGCAACCGGCGTTAAGGTTAAGTCGGACATCATTGCTAATCTATGGTAAACTTCGTGTTCCGTATCATACCCGAAACCGCTAAAGTGCGGTCAAAATTTTGCAGATTTTTTATGGCTAAAACATCATTTAAAGTGTGGCTTGACACCGCTCGGCCGAAAACGCTTCCTCTTGCGCTGGCGATCATTTTAACCGGAGCCGCGCTTGTGCAATGGCGCGGCAGTTTCAGCTGGTCGGTGACATTATTGTGTTTGTTAACGGCAACGCTGCTTCAGATTGTGTCTAATTTTGCCAATGATTACGGCGATTATCAGAAAGGTTCGGATACGGCGGAACGTATCGGTCCTTTACGCGGCATTCAGCAAGGGCAGATGACGGCGGAACAGTTGCGCAAGGGACTGATTATCGCGATTGCGGCGAGTTTACTTTCCGGTATTTCGCTGATTGCAATGGCATACGAAAGTCTCCGCGATCTCGTTGTGTTCGGCGCGCTGGGATTGCTTGCCGTTTTAGCGGCGATTACCTATACCGTCGGCAAAAAGCCTTACGGATATTTAGGATTAGGCGATATTTCGGTTTTTTTGTTCTTCGGTTTATTGTCGGTTTGCGGAACCTATTATTTGCAGACTCACGAATTGCGCGGCGATATTTTTCTGCCCGCCGCCGCTTGCGGTTTATTATCCACCGCGGTGTTGAACATCAATAATTTGCGGGACATCGAACAAGACAAAAAAGCGGGGAAAAATACCTTAATCGTGCGAATCGGGCCGGAAAAAGGACGGATTTATCATTGTTTGTTATTGCTTGGCGCCGTGCTTTGTTATGCATTTTTTGCGCTAAAACACAAACCCGTTTTGCTGTGGGTTATCGTGATTATCGCCTTATTATTGGCAAAACATGGGCGATTTGTCGTGACGCATAAAGAGCCGGCTGCGTTACGTCCTATGCTGGCAAAAATGTCGATGTTGGCGCTGATCAGCACGGCGCTTTTCAGTTTAGGCTTGCTAATTTTACCGTAACGGGCATATACTAGCCCTATTGTCATTTCGAATGAAAGGAAATTGTATGCGAATTGATACTTCAGAACTTTGCGATATTTACCTCGATCAAGTGGATGTGGTGGATCCTATTTTTTCAAGCTTTGGCGGCGTTCAGGCGTTTCACGGCAAAGTCACCACGGTAAAATGTTTTGAAAATAACGGCTTGATTGAAGAAATTCTGGAAGAAAACGGAGAGGGTCGCGTACTGGTTATCGACGGCGGCGGCGCGGTTCGGCGCGCTCTGATTGACGCGGAACTTGCTCAGCTTGCCGCCGATAATCATTGGGAAGGCATTATTGTTTACGGCGCAATTCGCCAGCTTGCCGAGCTGGAAAATATTGAAATCGGCATTCACGCTTTAGCGCCGATTCCGGTGGGCGCAGACGAATCCTCTCATGGCGAGAGCGATATTCCGGTCAATTTCGGTGGCGTCACGTTCTTTCCGGAAGATTACATTTATGCGGATTTAACGGGAATCATTCTTTCTCAGGAACCGCTGGATTTAGACGAATTAAACGCGGAATAAGAGATTTGCAAAGCGAAAAGTGCGGTCGATTTTGAGCGCATTTTTTTATTGTCCGTAAGATTTGTTGAAAAATGTTTTTAGCGTAAACAAAAAGGCTTGGATTTCTCCAAGCCTTTTCCGTTTGATAATTATCCCGCGGATTACGCACCAAGACGTTCTTTGATACGTGCGGATTTACCTGAACGTTCACGCAAGTAGTAAAGTTTCGCTTTACGCACCGCACCTTTACGTTTCACGGTGATGCTGTCGATTGCCGGTGAGTGAGTTTGGAAAACACGCTCAACACCGGTACCGTTTGATACTTTACGTAAAGTGAATGCGCTGTGCAAGCCGCGGTTACGAATTGCAATAACCACGCCTTCGAATGCCTGCAAACGTTTTTTAGCGCCTTCAACTACCCATACTTTCACTTCCAATGTGTCACCCGGACGGAAGCTCGGTACGTTTTGTTTTAATTGTTCTTCTTCAAGTTGTTTAATGATGTTGCTCATTTTTTTTAACCTTATTTTAACTAGTGTTAACTGATTAAGCCGTTTCAGATTTTATCTGACGCAGCATGTTTTTTTGTTCGTCAGTCAGAGCTAGTTTTTCCAGTAGCTCAGGGCGTCGTAACCACGTTCGTTTTAGCGATTGTTTTAACCGCCATTGACGAATTTGTTCGTGATTGCCCGACATCAGCACGGGCGGCACGGTTAAGCCGTCTAATTGTTCCGGTCGGGTGTAATGCGGGCAATCCAGTAATCCTGCAGCGAACGAATCCTCATCCGCCGAGGCTTGTTTGCCTAATACACCGGGAATAAATCTTGCAACGGCATCAATTAATGTCATTGCAGGAAGTTCCCCGCCGGTCAGCACGTAATCTCCGATTGACCATTCTTCATCAATTTCGGTTTGAATCAATCGCTCGTCAATGCCTTCGTAACGACCGCAAACCAAGATTAATTTCTCGTTTTTGGCTAACTCCGTTACGCCGGATTGTTCGAGTTTACGTCCCTGTGGCGAAAGGTAAATGACCTTTGCGCCTTCACCTGCCTGCGCTTTTGCCGCACGGATTGCATCGCGTAGCGGTTGCACCATCATCAGCATGCCCGGACCGCCGCCATAAGGACGGTCGTCAACGGTTTTGTGCTTATCGTGGGTAAAATCCCGCGGATTATAGCACCGCACTTGCAGCAGGTTTTGTTTTACGGCTCTGCCTGTCACCCCAAATTCTGTAATCGCTTTAAACATTTCAGGAAACAGGGTGACGATCCCTACAAACATAATTTATCCTTCGTGTTACAACTTAAAGCTCTACAGCATACCTGAGATTAGAAACCAGCGTCCCAATCCACTTCAATCGTCTTTGTGGCGAGATCGACTCTTTTAACTACTTGTTCATACAAGAACGGAATTAAGCGTTCCTGTTTGCCGAAGGCATCTTTGACATTCGCACGAACAACCAACACATCATTCGAACCCGTTTCCATCATTTCGGAAACCGTTCCCATCGTATAACCTTGCAGGTTCACCACCCGGCAACCGATTAAATCGTGCCAGTAATAGTCGCCTTCTTCAAGTTGCGGGAACGCGGATAAATCCACGCCGATCTCGACATTGGTCAACGTTTGCGCGGCGTCGCGATCATTCACGCCTTTTAATTTGACGATCAATTCGTGATTATGATGTTTCCAGCTTTCCAGCTCGGTAGGTTGCCATTGCCCTTTGATTTTTAAAAACCAAGGCTGATAATCAAAAATGCTTTCTGCGTATTCTGTTGATGAATAAATGCGTAACCAACCACGAATACCGTAAGTTGAGCCAAGTTTGCCAACTACTTCAATACGTTGTTGTTCCATTTATACCACCTAATCAATTCAAATCAATGAATTAAGCCGCTTTTTGTACTTCTTTAACCAATGCGGAAACGCGATCAGATAAAGATGCACCTTTTTCAACCCAAGCGTTAACGCGGTCTAAGTCTAAACGTAAACGTTCGGCTTTACCGGTTGCCAACGGGTTGAAGAAACCGACGCGCTCGATAAAACGGCCGTCACGCGGTGCGCGGCTGTCAGCGACAACGATTTGATAAAATGGGCGTTTTTTAGCTCCGCCACGAGATAAACGAATGGTTACCATAACCTTCCTCTAAGTATTTAATAATAAAAGAAAACCTGCATCGAAGGAGCAGGAATGCTTACTTTTTTCTCTGTGTATGTAGACAAAAAGCCCAAGAATTATACATTCCTGAGCCTAAAAAGCAAGATTTACCTGCGTTCAAATACGAAAAGTGCGGTCAAATTTCGGCACGTTTTTTAACGGAGCTGAGCTATCCCGTTTTCTGCGCGAATCAGGCCGTTTTTCATGGCGTTTTCCAATAAACGATCATTTTCCGGCAGCGCGGCGCGCGGCGCTTCGTGGTGCCATAAATGGTAGGCGATAGCGGCAAATTTGAGAGAGGCGATTTTTCCGCCGTTATTGAAAAAACGCGCTACGAATTCGCTGTCTTCCCGTCCCCAACCGACGAAATCGTTGTTAAACCCGTTAATCGCCAAGGCATCTTCGCGGAAAAAGCCCATATTGCAGCCGCGGATGTTTTTGTAATAATGTTTCTTTTCTTTTTGCAATAACGCTTTTGCCAATAACGGACAATGAACGGCGGAAAATCGTTTTTCGAAGCGTTTTTCCAGCCCTTTTTCATACCATTTTAACGGGCGATATTGATCAAGTGCGGTCAATAATTCCTGCGTTTTTTCTTCCGGCAGCACAATGCGTCCGCCTTGCACATACAAACCTTTTTTCGCCGCGGCTTTATGATCGGCAATAAATTCGGGATGCATGACCATATCGCCGTCGATAATCACAATGTAATCGCAGCTTGCCGTCGCTAGCGCGCGGTTGCGGGATTCCGCCAGACGAAAGCCTTCATCGGGCTGCCAGGCATGTTTTACGGGAACCGGACTGGTTTTGGCAAAACGGGCGATAACCGTTTGGGTTTCCGCCGAGGAGCCGTCGTCCGCCACAATGACTTCATCCGGCAATACGCGTTGAGCCAATACGGAATTCAACACCAATTGTAAGGCGTCCGGGCGGTTGTAGGTGGTAATGATTAACGATGTCGTCAGTGTTTGGTTCGCCTCAGCCAGTTTGACATATTTATAGTAAGCGCCGCAGGCATTGGCAAATGAAATGACGAAGCCGTCTGCGCCCGACAGAAATCCGCGTTTTAACAAATAATTTTTGCAGAAGGCGGAAAATCCGTGAGAAATCGCCGACAGCACGGAAGCCCGTTTGCGGAATTTTTGTTGTTCAGCAAATAAATCGGTATATTGTTGCATTTTGTTGATTAAACCGGCCGCATTGTCGAAGGAATAATGATTAAAGCTATTTTTTAACTTCACCGTCTTCACTTCTTTCGGAATATCCAAACTTTCATGCACTTTTTTATGGTTAAAATTCACTCGCGTACGATTATATAACCGCTTCACGTAATCAGGATACCAGCCGCAGGTTTTAATCGGTTTACCGCGATAATGATTAATGCGCAGGATGGCATACACTTTATTGATATCGTTAAAATCTAGGCGGCGAATTTCATCCACCAGTTCCGCGGGGAACACTTCATCGCTGTCGATATTGATGATCCAATCGTGACGGGCAAAACTCGCGGCCAGATTTTTCATCGGTCCGAAACCGTTAAATTCGTGAAAGTGAATCTTCACATTTTCAAACGCTTCCGCAATCGCCAAAGTGCTATCCGTTGAACCGTTATCCAACAGGATAATTTCGTCAAAATCCTCCAGCGCAGTTAACACCGTTTGCAGATATTTTTCGGCATTTTTTACCAGCATCGTAACGGAAACAGGGATTTTATTCATAACAATTCTCTTTAAAGTGCGGTCAAAATCGGTAAACTTTTCAGATTATAGCCATATCCTCAAAGGTTGCCTAGCAAAACGGCAAAATTCCCGCTATAATCAAGCCGTTTTATTCACTCAATTTAATATAAGGAAGGCCAAAATGGGTTTAGAAATCGTTCCGGCAGGTAAAGAATTACCAGATGATATTTACGTGGTTATCGAGATTCCGGCAAACTCGGATCCGATCAAATACGAAGTCGATAAAGAAACCGGCACTTTATTTGTCGACCGTTTCATGGCAACGGCGATGTTTTATCCGGCGAATTACGGTTATGTCAATCATACTTTGTCGTCAGACGGCGATCCGGTAGACGTGTTGGTGCCGACGCCGTATCCGTTGCAACCGGGCTCCGTTATTCGCTGCCGTCCGGTGGGCGTGTTAAAAATGACCGATGAAGCGGGCGGCGACGCAAAAGTGGTGGCGGTTCCGCACAGTAAATTAACCAAAGAATACGATCATATTAAAGATGTGAACGATTTACCCGCCTTGTTAAAAGCGCAAATCCAACACTTCTTCGAAAGCTATAAAGCGTTGGAAGCGGGCAAATGGGTAAAAGTTGAAGGTTGGGAAGGCGTTGAATCCGCCCGTAAAGAAATCCTGGATTCGTTCGAACGTGCGAAAAAATAAGCGTTTTTTGGCTGCCGTCCTTGTCTGAAGGACGGTATTTTTTTGATTTGGGGTTTTTAACATGATGAAATCTTTACGAAAACTGACCGCACTTTCTTTTGTCGCCGTATTGGTTGCCGGCTGCGCATCTTCGGCGGAAATCAATCGGCAATCGGCGTCGCAATATGCGCAAGTGGTGCGCCAGGCGAAAGCGAAACATTTAGTGGATAACACTTCCGCCACTTCGGTTCGGATCAAAAACGTCTTCAATCGCATGGTGCCTTATGCCACGGCGGAAAATCATACCGGCGAACGTTTCAACTGGGAAATTACGGTGGTGAAGAGTAATGAACTCAACGCCTGGGCAATGCCGGGCGGCAAAATGATGTTTTATACCGGTTTGGTGGATCGCCTCAAACTGACGGATGACGAAATCGCCGTCGTGATGGGACATGAAATGGCGCACTCTTTAAGAGAACACGGTAAAGCTTCTCACAACATGGGCGTGGCGACCAGCATTCTGGGCGCGGTTGCCGAAATCGGCGCTTCTGCGGCGTTAGGTGCGGATACCGGCGGTTTGGCCAGCGGCACCGTTGATTTGATGACAAACAAACCGTTTTCCCGCAGCAACGAAAGCGAAGCGGATGAAATCGGTTTAATCTTAATGGCGAAATCGGGCTACAACCCGCAGGCGGCGCCAGGATTGTGGAAAAAAATGCAGGCGGCCGGCGGTTCGAACGTGGCGACAATTTTCTCCACTCACCCGAGTGATGAATCCCGTCAGGAAAACTTACAACGCTTATTGCCTGAGGCGATGAAATATTACAAACCTCGCAAATAAGCAAAAACGCCTGTTTCCACAGGCGTTTTTTATGGCGATAGCGGTATCGTTTTTAGTAAAGTGCGGGCGAATTTTTCACAGTTTTTGCGATTTCCAGCAGGCGGCTGATGTGGGTTGAAAGTTCCGGATCGTAGTTTAAACAATGTTTCGGATCTTCGATTCGAGCCCGCCCGGATTTGACTAAATCAACGGATTTTCTGACCGCACTTTCCAGCGAATTCGGGTCATCACGATTAAAGGTAAAACCGAATCGGTTTTGAAACACTTCAAGGCAAGCCATATTTTCCGCAAAAATGATCGGCGTGCCCGACAGCACGGATTCCAGCCCCACCAACCCGAAAGGTTCGTAAACGGATGCCATGATGGTGAAATCCGCCGCCTGATATAATTCGGGCATGTCTTTTCTGAAACCTAACGAACGCACATTTCGGCCGTTTTCTACCGGAGTGCCCGCCACCACTAAGGTAATCGGCAAATCCGAGGCATTGAAGAAATGTTTCAGCCGTTCGAAACCTTTACGTTTGTGCCCGGTTGAAGGAAACAGATAAATTATTTCGTCATCGGCAAAACCGAATTTACGGCGTAACGCCTGACGTTGTTCTGCGCTTGGGAGCACAAATTTTTGCGTATCCGCCGGTGGATAAATCACTTGAATTTTTTGCGGCGGCACGCCGTAAAATTTGACGAGTTCGTCTTTCATCAGCTGCGAATGGGCGATGACGAGCCGGCATTCCTCCAATACCTTGTATTCATGGGGAATTTTAATCAGTCTTTCGTAACAATTCGGCTTCTTATTTAAGGCGTTGAGATAGCCTTGATGATTACCGCCGCACACGAAAATATCGCAATACAGAAAAAACAACGAAAAAATCACTTCATCGTCCAGCCGGTTTTTGCGTACAAACGTCGACAGAAAGCGATGACGCAGCTTTCGCGGGATAAGGGAAATATTGGCTTTAATCAGATCAATCCATTGATTTTCCGGCAGGCCAGGCTCCGCTTTGCAGGTATAAACCCGCGGACGCAGATTTTGCCGATGAAATCCGTTGATTAAGTCCAGAATATAGCGTTCGACTCCGCCGCCCCGACGAAAATTTAAGGTGTTAATGGCCACTTTCATGCTTTTCTTCCGTCATTTTTCTTTTACAGGATAAAACGAAGCCCCGCAAAAGCAGGGCTTTGTTCGGCATTCACATTATTTTTTTGAACCCGGGATGCTGAAACGTTTGTTGAAACGTTCTACGCGACCGCCGGTATCGACGACGCGTTGTTTACCCGTATAGAACGGGTGGCAGTTGCTGCATACGTCCAGGTTAATGTTTTTACCTAAAGTTGAACGTGTTTTAATGACGTTACCGCAAGAACAAGTTGCAGTAATTTCTTTATATTCTGGATGAATACCTTGTTTCATTGGAAAACCTCTGTCAGAAGCCGTATCGCTATAAGGTCGGCTTTTAAGTCACCTTACACCATACGAAGTGAATATTACGCTGCACGGGCAGCACGGAAATTAGACGGCAAATTATACCGAAAAAAATACATTATTCAAGTGGCAATTTTCGCTATAATGGCGGCAGATTGATGTAAGGATTCCCTATGAAATTTATTCGTGTCGCGCTTGCGGTGCCGTTAATGCGTTTTTTTGATTATTTGCTGCCTGACGGCCTTTCGGTTGAAGTGGGAAGCCGGGTTTTGGTGCCTTTCGGACGGCAAAAACGGGTGGCGATTGCGGTGGATTTTCCGGTTCGGAGCGAGCTGCCCGTCAATCAGCTCAAACAAATCACGGCGGTGCTGGATGAAAAAACGATTTTTAATGCACCGACCTGGACTTTGCTGAACTGGGCGGCGGGATATTATCAGGCGCCGCTGGGCGACGCTCTTTTTTCGGCCTTGCCGGTGAAGTTGCGTAACGGCGAAAGTGCGGTGAAAAAATCAAAAACTTTTTGGAAATTAACCGCACTTGGTGAGCAGGCATTAACGGACGGCTCGCTGAATCGGGCGAAAAAACAGGCGGAAGCGGCAAAGGCGTTAAGTTTAGCGCCGTTGGAAAAGGGCAATAATGCTTTCGCGGCGGGTATTTGGTCGGCGCTGAAAGAGAAAGCGCTGATTACGGAATTCGAACAAACGGTTGAGTCCGTTTCCTGGCAAAAAACGTTAGGTGAATTACCGCTAACCAAAGCGGAAAACCGTTTAACTTTAAACAAGCAACAGGCGTTGGCGCTAAGCCGGCTGCTATTTCAACAGGGCTTTCGGGCGTTTTTGCTGGACGGCGTGACGGGTTCCGGCAAAACGGAAATTTATTTGCAATTTATTGAAGAAACGCTGAAAAAAGGCCGGCAGGTTTTGGTGTTGGTGCCGGAAATCGGCTTAACGCCGCAAACGGTGAATCGTTTTCAGGCGCGTTTTAACGTGGAAATTGACGTGTTGCATTCAAATTTGAACGATTCACAGCGATTGCAGGTGTGGCAACGGGCGAGAAGCGGGCAAAGTGCGGTGATCATCGGCACGCGCTCGGCGTTGTTTACCCAATTTCATGATCTCGGCGCCATTATTCTGGATGAAGAGCATGACGCGTCTTTCAAACAGCAGGACGGCTGGCGTTATCATGCGCGCGATTTAGCCGTGGTTTATGCCAAACAGCTGAACATTCCGGTGATATTGGGGTCGGCCACGCCGAGTCTGGAAAGTTTGCATAATGCGAATCAGGGAAAATACACGCATATCATTTTGTCTCAGCGTGCGGGGCGGGCGACGGCGGCACACAGCCGATTGATTGATTTGAAAAAACAATCGGTCGTGAACGGTTTATCGGGCGAGTTGTTGCGTAAAATGGATGAACATTTGCAAAAGGGTAATCAGGTTTTGCTGTTTCTGAACCGACGCGGTTTTGCTCCGGTGCTGTTATGTCATGAATGCGGCTGGATTGCCACTTGTTCTCATTGTGATAAACCGCTTACCTATCATCAGCAGCAGCGCGTGATGCGTTGTCATCATTGCGCATCGCAACGGCCGATTCCTATGCAATGTGCGGATTGCGGTTCCACGCATTTAGTAACCACGGGACTTGGTACCGAACAGTTGGAAAAAGCGCTAAAAGCACGTTTTCCGCAATACGGCGTTACCCGTATTGATCGCGACAGTACGGCGCGTAAAGGAAAGTTGGAAAATCATCTGAATGATATTAAACAAGGCAAAAGCCGTATTCTGATTGGTACCCAAATGCTGGCGAAAGGGCACCATTTCCCGGATGTGACGCTGGTGGCGCTGATTAATGTGGATAGCAGTTTATTCAGCATGGATTTTCGCGCGGAAGAACGGCTGGCGCAGCTTTACGTACAAGTGGCGGGACGTGCCGGACGCGCGGAAAAGCAAGGCGAAGTGTTGCTACAGACGCATTATCCGGATCATCCTTTGTTGCAGCGTTTGCTGCATGAAGGTTATGCCGCGTTTGCCCGCGATGCGTTGCAAATGCGCCACGCGATGGGTTTGCCGCCGTTTAGTTCTCAGGCCTTATTTAAGGCGCAAAGCCGGCAATCGGAGGCGGCTGAGCAATTACTCACACGGATTGCGGACTACTTTCAGCAATGGAAACAGGTTAAAAATCAACCGCACTTACAGATTCTGGGGGCGATGCCCGCGCCTTTTGCGAAAAAAGCGGATCAGTTTCGCTGGCAGCTTTTATTGCAACATCCCTCACGTATTGAGTTACAGCGGGCGTTGGCGGATTTTCATCGCGATTGGGAACACAAATCGTCGCAAGTGCGGTTAAATTTAGACGTGGATCCGCAGGATTTGAGTTAAGCGACGGATTTTTCCCGCAATTACAGGAAAGAATGTGACGACAGACTAGTCACATTGACGAAATTTGAGTAAAATTAAGCACATTTATATGAGAGATAAACAAACTCTTTATTTATTAATTTTGGAAAATATTAAGGTTTAATTGTGGCACAACGTGATTATGCTGCGCGCAGCACCAAAAAGAAAAAATCGGCCGGATTAGGAAAGTCGGTGTTATTAACCATTGCCTGCGTCGTGGTTTTGGGATTTGCATTGGGGCTTTATTTTTTAACCTCAAAAGTGCCGGAACCTCAATCGAAAGAGCTCGCGGTAGAGCAAGCGAAGCCGAAAAGCCAATTACCAAGTCGCCCGGAAGAAAGCTGGTCTTATATTAAAGAGCTGGAACGTCGCACCGTGCCGACCGATAACAGTCAGGCGGCGTTGGAAAAAGTGGCGCAGTTAAGCGAAAAGCAAAAAGAAGATTTAAAACGTTTGGAAGAAGCCGAGAAAAAAGCGGCGTTAGAGCGGGCGAGTAAGGCGGAAAGCGGCGCTCAAGAAAATGTGCCTGTGAGCGATGCCACTTCTGTGGCGGCAACCGCTACGGCACCGGCAACGGCGATCAGCGATGAAGTTGCGTTAAAAGCGGAAGCCGAGAAAAAAGCCGCCGAGCAGGCGAAAGAAGAAGAGCGTAAAAAAGCCGAATTAGCCAAACAGCAGGCGGCGAAAAAAGCGGAGGCCGCCAAATCCGATTCGGCAAAAGCTTCCGGCGGCAAGTTCGGTTTACAGTGCGGCGCGTTTAATGATCGCGCTAAAGCCGAGGCATTGCAGGCGAAGCTGGCTATGACGGGATTAAATGCGCGCATTATCGAAAGCGGCAAATGGAACCGCGTGTTAGTCGGACCGGTCGGCGATCGCCAGGCGGCGGCATCGGCGCAGCAACAGGCCGTTTCGGTGGCAAGTTGCGTGATCATCGGAATGTAATTTATTTGGAAAAGTGCGGTCAAAAAAACGAATGAATTTTTGCCCGCACTTTTTTCATTTTAACGCTTGCTTATCAATAAAAAATCATTAAAATGAACGAACGTTCATTCAGCGGCATTTTTGCCGCTTTTTGTTCTATGTTTAATTTCACTTAGGATTTGTTTTATGCGCCAATCTGATAATGATATGGCGGAGCAGATTTTTGCAGCGACCGAACGATTGATGGCGGAGCAGGGTTTACATAACTTGTCTATGCATAAAATTGCGAAAGCCGCCAATATTTCAGCGGGAACGATTTATCTTTATTTTAAGAGCAAAGATGTGTTGCTGGAACAACTTGCCCGTCGTGTTCTTTCTCTTTTTTCAAAAGAGTTGGAGAAAGGCTATGATCCGACCAAAGCCTATTTCGAACAATATCGAATCATGTGGTGGAATATTTGGTACCTTTTATTGGACAATCCGATTACGGTAAAAAATATGAGCCAGTATTTGTCGCTGCCTTATTTTGTAGAGGTATGTGCCGAGGCGGAGGAGCAAAGTCATTGGGCTTTATTCTGCAAAGAGGCCAATGCCGCCGGCGTGATATGCGATTTGCCCGTCAAGGTGCTTTTTTCGTTAGGACTTGAAAGCGCAATAAATTTGGCGAGTGACCGCATTTACTTCAATCAGGAACTCACAAACGATATGTTGGAAAGCGTCATTGAACGGACATGGCGAGCCATACAAAAATAATTTTTAACTTAACTTTACGGAGTTTTTATGTCTGAACTTCAAACGAATAAGCCGAAGCGTTCGCACGCTTTCTTTTTGAAAGTAGGTTTAGCCGTTGCGGTGTTAGTGTTTGCACTAGTCATCGGTTTGAATAAATTTAAAGAAATCATGATCGGCAGAGCCATTGCTAATATGCCCGAAAAAGCCAATCCAGTGACGGCAATGACGGTTGCACCGCGCGAATGGACGCCGGTAATTAATACCACCGGTTTGGTGCGTCCGAATCAGGGTGCGATGTTGAGCGCGCAATCGGCGGGTACCATTAAGAAAATTTTTGTTACTTCCGGTCAGACGGTGAAAAAAGGCGATGTGTTGGTGGAATTAGACAGCGATGTAGAAATTGCGACCTTGAAAGCCTCCGAAGCGCAATTGCCCGCCGCACGTTTAACTTATCAACGTTATGCCAATTTGATTAAGTCTCAAAGTGTATCTCAGACTGAACTCGATAATGCGAAAGCAAGTTACGATCAATTAGTGGCGAATATCAATTCTTTAAAAGCGACCATAGAGCGCCGCAAAATCCTGGCGCCGTTTGACGGTGTAACGGGTATCGTACAAGTGAATGAGGGACAATATATTTCGGTGGGAACGGAAATCGTTCGGGTTGAAGATGTAAGTTCCATGAAAGTGGATTTCTCCGTATCCCAAAATGATTTGGAAAATCTGCAAATCGGTCAGAAAGTGACGGCCACTTCCGACGCCCGTCAGGGTGAAACTTTTGCGGCGAAAGTAACGGCAATTGAACCGGCAATCAATAAATCCACCGGTTTGATCGATGTGCAGGCGACATTTGAAGCGGAAGACGGCAAGAAACTGTTATCCGGTATGTTTACCCGTTTGCGTTTGGCGCTACCGACGGAAAGAGAACAAATCGTGGTTCCGCAAGTGGCGATTACTTACAATATGTACGGCGAGATGGCTTATGTATTACAGTCTTTGTCCGATGAAGATAAAGAAAAACTGAAAGATAACGAAGATCTCAACAAAATGTATCGCGCCCAACAAATTACCGTATTCACCAAAGACCGTCAGGGTATTTATGCGCAGTTAAAAGGTAATGAAGTGAAATCCGGCGATATTATCGTAACCGGCGGTCAGCAACGTTTAAGTAACGGTAGTCTGGTGACGGTAGCCGATAAAGAAGGCGTGGGCACCGTTCAACCTGCAAACAAAACCAACCTTTAATTTCAGGATTGTTTGAATGAAATTTACAGATATTTTTATTAAACGCCCCGTGATGGCGATTTCGATTAGTTTGCTGATTGTTATTCTCGGTTTGCAGGCGATTTCGAAATTGGCGGTGCGTGAATACCCGAAAATGACGACGACGGTAATTACCGTGAGTACGACCTATGCGGGGGCGGATGCAGGATTAATTCAGGCATTCGTAACGTCTAAGTTGGAGGAAGCGATTGCGCAGGCGGATAATATCGACTACCTGTCTTCCACTAGTGCGCCGAGTTCTTCCACCATTACGGTAAAAATGAAACTGAATACCGACCCGGCTTCAGCCTTGGCGGACGTGTTATCTAAAGTTCAGTCCGTGCGTTCGGAATTACCGAGCGGTATTGAAGACCCGACGCTAACTTCTTCAACCGGCGGTTCGGGGATTATGTATATCAGTTTCCGTTCCGATAAATTACATCCGAGCCAGGTAACCGACTATATTGAACGCGTGGTGAAGCCACAATTGTTCACGGTTGAAGGTGTGGCGAAAGTTAATGTGTACGGGGCTGCCGAATATGCAATGCGTATTTGGTTGGATCCGCAGAAACTGGCGGCGCAAAATTTGTCGGCTTCGCAGATTGCGACGGCGTTGGCCAATAATAACGTACAAACTGCGGCGGGTAACGATAAAGGGTATTTTAATGTTTACCGTAACAAGGTGGAAACCACTACAAATACGGTAGAAGATTTGGGTAACTTGATTGTTTATTCCGACGGTGAAAAGCTGGTACGTTTACGTGATGTCGCCGATGTGGAATTAAATAAAGAAAGCGACGATACCCGAGCGGCCGCCAACGGTTCCGATGCGGTCGTATTGGGGATTGAACCGACTTCAAATGCGAATCCGCTGGATATTGCCGATAAGGTTCGTCCGTTATTCGATATCATTAAAAAGAATCTGCCGAACAGTATCGAAGCGGATATTCTGTATGACCGCACAATAGCGATTAACAGTTCAATCAATGACGTAATCCACACCATTATTGAAGCGGTGGTAATCGTATTGGTGGTGATCATGATGTTTATCGGGTCATTGCGCGCTATTGTCATTCCGATTATTACGATTCCGATCTCCTTAGTCGGGGTGGTATTTTTACTGCAGGCATTGGATTTCTCGCTGAACCTGATGACATTGCTCGCCATGATTCTTGCCATCGGGTTGGTGGTGGATGACGCTATCGTGGTGCTCGAAAACGTGGATCGTCATATTAAAGAAGGCGAAACCCCGTTCCGTGCGGCGATTATCGGTACCCGTGAAATTGCGGTGCCCGTTATTTCCATGACCATCGCTTTAGTCGCGGTATATTCGCCGATGGCGTTAATGGGCGGGATTACCGGAACCCTGTTTAAAGAGTTTGCCTTAACGCTGGCAGGCTCGGTATTTATTTCCGGGATTATCGCCTTAACGCTTTCTCCGATGATGTCGAGCAAAATGTTGAAACACGAAAGTTCGAAATTTGAAGAAAAAGTTAACCGCACTTTAACAAAAATGACCAACGCTTATACCTATGTATTAGGCTTGGTGATGCAAACCCGTAAGGCGATTTTGCTGTTCGCGGTGATTATTTTTACCACGTTGCCGATATTGTTTACATCTTTATCCAGCGAGTTAACGCCGGCGGAAGATAAGGGCGGCTTTTTGGGAATGGTCACGGCACCGTCTAATGTGAACGTGGACTATGTGCAGCAGGCTACCAAACCTTATGAGGAAATCCTGAACAATACTCCGGAAAAACAATATTCACAGGTGATTGCCGGTGCGCCGAGTACCAATCAGGCGCTGGTGATTACCACCTTGAAAGATTGGTCGGAGCGCAGCCGTACTCAAGCGGAAGTGATGGCGGAATTAACGGCGAAAGCGGCAACAATTCCCGAAGTATCCATTTCGGCTTTCTCCTTCCCGGAAATTGAAACCGGGGAACAAGGACCGCCGGTGGTATTTGTGTTAAGTTCGCCGAATAATACCAAAGAATTGGCGCAGGTTGCGGAGTCGTTTTTAGATAAAATCCGTAAATCCGGCAAATTCGTGTATTCAAATTTAACTTTGAAATACGATGTCGCGCAAATGCGTATTAAAGTCGACAAAGAGAAAGCGGGAACTTACGGCATTACCATGCAGCAAATCGCCAACACTTTAGGTTACTATTTATCCGAGGCGACGATTACCCGTGTGGATATTGACGGCCGCGCTTACAAAGTGATTTCTCAGGTAAAACGTGAAAACCGTTTATCGCCGGAAAGCCTGAAAAATTATTATATCAGCGCAAGCAACGGCGAAAGTGTGCCGCTCAGCAGCTTGCTTACCGTGTCTCTTGAACCGCAACCGTATTCATTACCGCGTTTCAGCCAGTTGAACTCGGCCGAAATCCAGCTGGTGCCGTCTCCGACCACCACAACGGGTGACGCTATCGCATGGTTGCAGGATGCGGCGAAGGATTTACCGCAAGGTTATTCCTACGACTGGAAAGGCGAGGCGCGTCAGTTGGTTCAGGAAGGTAACGCATTGGCCACCACCTTCATTCTGGCGGTGTTAATCATCTTCCTGGTATTGGCGATTCAGTTCGAATCCATTCGCGATCCGTTGGTGATCCTGGTTTCCGTGCCGCTGGCCATTTCGGGCGCGCTATTAGTTCTGAACTTGCTCAGCTTCTTCGGCGTGACGGGCGTAACGCTTAATATTTATTCCGAGGTCGGTTTGATCACCTTAGTGGGATTGATTACCAAACACGGTATTTTAATGTGCGAAGTGGCGAAAGAAGAACAATTGCTCCACGGTAAAACCAAAATGGAAGCGATTATGACCGCCGCGCAATTACGTTTACGTCCAATCTTAATGACGACGGCGGCGATGATTGCAGGTCTTGTACCGTTGCTTTACGCGTCGGGAGCCGGTGCAGTGATGCGTTTCAGTATGGGCGTTGTCGTGGTGGCGGGCCTTGCTATCGGTACCTTGTTTACCTTATTCGTATTGCCGGTGATTTACACCTATTTGGGTTCCGATCACGAACCGTTGCCGGAATTCGATGAAAACGCACCACGAATCAGCAAAGGTGAAAGCCACTGATTGAGCGAAAAAACTCATTAAATTTTAACCGCACTTTGAACGCCAAAGTGCGGTTATTTTTTTATTCGTTTTTTGTCGATGTTTCGGAAATAAAAAATGCGGCCGTTTTTGACCGCACTTTAAACCGTTTTTCTGTCGATTAAGCCGCTTTCGCCATTTCGAATTCAATCAGCATCATCAGAATGTGAATGACTTTAATGTGAATTTCCTGAATGCGATCCGCATAACGGAAATGCGGCACGCGGATTTCCACATCGGCCAGCCCCGCCATTTTTCCGCCGTCTTTTCCCGTCATGGCGATCACTTTCATTCCTTTTTCTTTCGCCGCTTTAATGGCGTTTAACACGTTTTTGGAATTGCCTGAAGTGGATAATCCGAATAAGACGTCGCCCGCTTTACCCACGGCTTCCACATAACGGGAGAAGACGTAATCGTAGCCGAAATCGTTGCTGACGCAGCTTAAATGGCTCACATCGGAAATGGCGATGGCGGGATAACCTGGGCGATTTTCACGATAACGGCCGGTCAATTCTTCCGCGAAGTGCATGGCGTCGCAATGAGAGCCGCCGTTGCCGCAGGACAGCACTTTGCCGCCTTGTTTGAAACTGTCGGAAATCAGCAATGCGGCTTGCTGAATCAATTTGATATTGTTTTCGTCCGCAATGAATTTTTGCAGCACGTCCTGCGCTTCCAGTAATTCCGCTTTGATTTGTTGTAAATACATGAAGTTCTCCTTTGAATTAAGACGCCGGATTGAGCGTTCCGGGAGCAGTATAGCAAAATTCTCCGGCATGCAAGACGTGTGTCCGTAAAAAATTTGCCGGCGGTGGCGAAATCAAGAGTAAACACGTACTCACAGCGGCATCGTTATTAAAAAAACATCGTGATTTTTGACCGCACTTTCGGCGTGACGACGGCTAATTAGAGTTTGTCCGCATGATGAATCGACACAAATTTTTCCCAAAGTTCGTCGTTGCTTTCCACATGCCGCGGATCCGCTATAATACATTTTGTGATGGGGCAAACTTTTTGACAGGTCGGCGTGTCATAATGCCCCACGCATTCCGTGCAAAGGGCGGGATCGATCACATAGATTTCGTCACCGACGGAAATGGCGTCGTTCGGGCATTCCGGCAGGCACATATCGCAGTTCGTGCATTTGTCTGTAATGAGTAATGCCATGATAGTCTTCGGTTAACAAAAAAGTGCGGCGATTATAAAGAAATCAGGGCTAAATTTAAAGGTAAAAAATGAATCGGAAACATTTGAAATGGATTCGTCTCGGCGCGCTGGCGCTGTTGGCGGCGTATTTTTATTTCTCGCAGCGATGGATTTCCAACGACAAGATAACGGAAAAGCCGCAGCAACAGCAAAAACGAAATGAAGAGAATTCGATTCGGGGCGAAATCGACCAAAGTGCGGGCAAAAATCACGATGTTTTTTTCAATGGCAAGGCCGACCACGACGCGGCGAATACGAATAAAGCATCGGGCGCTTTGGCCGATTACGATTACATTATGCGTGACGACGCCATCGGGCAAAATGCCAAGGCCTCCGTGGATTATTACATGCTGGTGTTGTCCTGGTCGCCGGCTTTTTGTGATTCGCAAATAAAAAAATTCGGTGCCGATTTGCCGCCTTCGGCGCAACAACAATGCGGCACGCAGCGCCAATACGGCTGGGTGATTCACGGCTTATGGCCGCAAAGCCGTTCGGCGCGCGGTACGGCGGATCATCCGCGTTTTTGTCGCGGTGATTTACCGCCGCTGGATGCTGCCGTGATTGAAAAGTATTTGGCGGACAGTCCGAGCGCCGCTTTATTGCAGGGCGAATGGGAAAAACACGGCGCCTGCGCATTTCAATCGGCGGATGCCTATTTTCAGCAGCAACAGCGGTTATTCCGGGAATTGATCCTGCCGACACAGAATATGGAACGCAAAGCGTTATTCCGTTGGATGAAGCAGCATAATCCGGCGCTGAAAAATGTGTTTATGCAAGCCAGTCGCCATGAACTTTTTATTTGTTACGATCTGAACTGGACGCCGATAAATTGCCCGTCCCGTTAAAGGTGAAACGGTTAAGCTTACTTGCAAATAAATCTCAATTATTTGATCTGAAACAGTTACAACCTAGCCATAACTGGGTATAATGCCTAAATGTAAAATTTTTATTATTTAACCAAAAGAGGATAAATTATGTCAGTAATCAAAATGACCGACCTTGATTTAGCAGGAAAACGTGTTTTTATTCGCGCCGATTTAAACGTGCCGGTAAAAGACGGTAAAGTGACATCCGATGCGCGTATCCGCGCGACTATCCCAACGCTTAAACTGGCTTTGGAAAAAGGCGCGAAAGTGATGGTGACGTCTCACCTGGGGCGTCCGACGGAAGGCGAATTTAAACCTGAAGATTCATTACAACCGGTAGTTGATTACTTGAATAATGCGGGTCTTGGCGTGCCTGTTCGTTTGGTACAAAACTATCTGGACGGTGTTGACGTGCAAACGGGCGAAATTGTGGTGCTTGAAAATGTGCGCGTCAATAAAGGCGAAAAGAAAAATGATCCGGAATTGGGTAAAAAATATGCCGCACTTTGTGATGTGTTCGTGATGGACGCGTTCGGTACGGCACATCGTGCGCAAGCTTCAACTTACGGCGTGGCCGAATATGCGCCCGTTGCCTGTGCCGGTCCGTTATTGGCGGTTGAATTGGACGCCTTGGGCAAAGCGTTAAAAGAGCCGCAACGTCCGATGTTGGCGATTGTGGGCGGTTCAAAAGTTTCCACTAAATTAACCGTGTTGGATTCTCTTGCCAAAATTGCCGACCAATTAATCGTGGGCGGCGGGATTGCGAATACTTTTATTGCGGCGCAAGGTCACAATGTAGGTAAATCTTTATATGAAGAAGATTTAATTCCCGAAGCGAAACGTTTGGCGGCGGCAACCAATATTCCGGTTCCGGTAGATGTTCGTGTGGGTACCGAATTCTCCGAAACCGCACCGGCCACTCAAAAACCGGTCACCGAAGTGCAGGCGGACGAATCAATCTTCGATATCGGCGATAAATCCGCAGAAGAATTAGCGAAAATCATTAAATCCGCTAAAACCATTCTTTGGAACGGTCCGGTGGGTGTATTTGAATTTCCTAACTTCCGTAAAGGTACCGAGGTAATTTCAAACGCTATCGCGGAAGCCACCGCAAACGGTGCGTTCTCAATCGCAGGCGGCGGCGACACATTGGCGGCGATCGACTTATTCGGTATTAAGGATAAAATTTCTTACATTTCAACCGGCGGCGGAGCATTCCTGGAATTTGTAGAAGGTAAAGTATTACCTGCGGTTGAAATTTTAGAAAAACGTGCGAACGGTTAATTATTCTTAACTTCCCCTCTTTACAAAAGAGGGGAATAAAACAAATTTTATTTTACATTAAAGGACAAGCAAAATGGCTAAATTACTAGACATCGTAAAACCCGGCGTATTAACCGGTGATGACGTTTCAAAAGTATTTGCATACGCAAAAGAACACGGTTTCGCTATCCCTGCCGTAAACTGCGTAGGTTCGGATTCGGTAAATGCGGTATTGGAAACGGCAGCTCGCGTAAAAGCGCCGGTTATTATTCAGTTCTCTAACGGTGGCGCTTCATTCTATGCCGGTAAAGGCGTGAAACCGGCAAGCGGCGTTCGTCCGGATGTGTTAGGCGCGATTGCCGGTGCGAAACACGTGCATACTTTAGCCGCAGAATACGGTGTGCCGGTGATTCTTCACACTGACCATTGCGCAAAAAAATTACTTCCGTGGGTTGACGGTTTGTTAGATGCCGGCGAAAAACATTTCGCCGAAACCGGTAAGCCGTTATTCTCTTCTCATATGTTGGATCTTTCGGAAGAACCGATGGAAGAAAACATGGCGACTTGCCGTAAATACTTAGAACGTATGGACAAAATGGGCATGACTCTTGAAATCGAAATCGGTATTACCGGCGGTGAAGAAGACGGTGTGGATAACTCCGGCGTTGATGAGTCCAAACTTTATACCCAACCTTCCGACGTATTATATGTTTACGATCAATTAAATCCGGTCAGCTCACGTTTCACCGTGGCTGCGGCATTCGGTAACGTACACGGCGTTTACAAACCGGGTAACGTGAAGTTGAAACCGTCTATCTTGGGCGCTTCACAGGAGTTCGTGGCGAAAGAACGTAACCTTCCGGCGAAACCGATTAACTTCGTATTCCACGGCGGTTCCGGTTCTTCCACTGAAGAAATCCGCGAAGCCATCAGTTACGGCGCAATCAAAATGAACATTGATACGGATACTCAATGGGCGGCGTGGGACGGTATTCTTCAATTCTACAAAGCGAACGAAGCGTATTTGCAAGGTCAATTAGGTAACCCTGAAGGTCCTGACGCACCGAACAAAAAATATTACGACCCGCGCGTTTGGTTACGTAAAATGGAAGAATCCATGTCTAAACGCTTAGAAAAATCTTTCCACGATTTAAACTGTGTTGACGTATTATAATCGTTAAAAATCAGTTAAAATAAGACCGCACTTTATTGTGCGGTTTTTTTATTTGTCTTACGGGATCCGTCATGCAACTGTTTCGCTTTGAAAAATTGCCGGTTTGGGTGAATGTGCTCACGGCAGTATATATTTTGACCGTTTTTGTCCTTAAACCCGTGCATAACGTTGCGTTTATCGCTTTAGCGTTGTTAGGACTGGCGTATAGCCTGATTGTTTTGAAAAACAAGCAAACCTTTGCCTTAACGAAAGAGGATAAATGGTTTTGCTACGCCTTATTGTTTTATATTATCGTTCGGTTGGTAACCTTTGGCTTCCATGATGATCGTTGGCGGCATGTGGATGCGGTGAGTCAGTTACTGGCGTTTTTACCGGCGTATTTCCTGTTGCGGAGATTTAAAATTCGCCTTAACACTTTATTTTTTGCCATTCCGTGCAGCGCCATAATCGGATTTGCCGTTGCCGCCTATGATCGTTTGTATCTCGGTTTGCGCTTGCCTTTCGGCAGTATGATTCATATTCAGGCCGGCGACATGGCGTTGTCGCTGGGTTGGTTGTCTTTTCCTTTGTTCTTTTATGCGCTGAAGAAAAAACAAAAAATTTTGACCGCACTTTGCGTGCTGGGCATCCTCGCCGGTTTGGGCGCCAGCGTGCTGTCTACGGCGCGCGGCGGTTGGATTAGTTTGCCGCCGGTGCTGATTGCGCTGCTTTATATTTTCCGTCGGCAGCTTTCCGGAAAATTTATTGCCGGTTTGTGCACCTTGGTGGTAGCCGGAACCGTTGCATTATTTATGATTCCGCAAACTCAGGTGAGTCAGCGCATTTATCAGGCGCATAGCGATATTGTGAATTATTTCGAGAAAAATAACCCGAACACCTCTATCGGTGCGCGTTTTGAAATGTGGAAAGGCGCATTAATGATGGCGCAGGAACACCCGCTGGCCGGCGCGGGCGAAGCCGGATTCAAAACCCATTTCGAAAAATATGCGGCGGAAGGCAAAATGGCGAAATCCGCCAGTATTTACGGCCATGCGCATAATCTTTATCTGGAAAATTTAGCAAAAAACGGGATTTTCGGTTTGTTATCGCTGCTGGCAATATTTTTTGTGCCTTTACGTGGATTCTGGCGGGGGGCGAAATCAACGGATTTTGCTCAGCAAACGATCGGTGCGTTAGGCGTTGTGCATGTGGTAGCGGTGTTGTTTTACGGCATGAGCGAAGCGTTTTTCTCGTTGCACGCCACGCAAATGTTCTATTTCTTTCTGGTTTTTGTACTACATTCGATGTTGGAACGGCCAGAATCGAAATCATAAAAACCGTAAAAAAAACAGCACCTTGCGTGCTGTTTTTTGTCGTGGATCTCTGCGGAATTAGGCGTTTTTCACCGGATAATCCCACCAAATATCGAATAATTCGCTGATTTCGATCTGTTGAACGCCGTTCGCTTCCAACCAGTCTTTGATTAATTTGCGGTGAGATTCGTTGCATTTCCCTAATTTTTCCAGGCAAACCAAGCCTTCCCAGTGTAAGTAGCCGCTACCTTCATAAGCCAGACCGTTCGGTTGGATAACTTCGCGGATAAAGCGATCCACCACTTCGTCAACGGTTTCAATCGCGGTGCCTTCCGCAAATTGCCAGTTCACTAAGAAACCCAGTTCCTGGAATTCAGCCAAGTGCATTTTTTTACGTTGGCGCGCATTACGTTTGATAGCCATAATATTCTCCTATTGTGTGGCGGTTAATTTTTGACGAAATATAAATCCCAAACGCCGTGTCCGAGTTGCTGTCCGCGCCGTTCGAATTTGGTTAACGGACGAAAATCGGGACGAGGGATGAAATTGCCGGTTGCAGAAACGTTACGAATTCCGACCGCACTTTGTAGGGATTGTAACACGTCCAGCATATGTTCGGCATAATTTTCCCAGTCGGTGGCGAAATGAATGAAACCGCCGGGCGCCAGTTTTTTCGCCACGGTTTCCACAAAATACGGCTGTACGATGCGACGTTTATGATGTTTTGTTTTATGCCAGGGATCGGGAAAAAACAATTGCAGTCCGCCAAGAGAATGATCGGTGATGCAATCGCGCAGGATTTCCGTGGCATCGTGGCAAATGACGCGCAGGTTTTTCACCCCTTTTTCTATCGCGTACGCCAGACAGGCGCCCACGCCCGGCGTATGCACCTCAATGCCGAGATAATTTTTATCGGGATTTTGTTCCGCCATTTCCACTAAGGATTTGCCCATACCGAAACCTATTTCCACAATCACCGGTTGCCGATTGCCGTAAATAGCAGGAAAATCAAAGGGTTCGGGTTGATAATCCAGGCCGTAATCCGCCCAGTTATCATTCATCATTTGACGTTGAAATTCGCTTAAACGCCCGGTGCGCAGGACGAAACTGCGCACTTTGCGTTTATAACGTCCGTCTTCGGTAAATTCGGCGGTTTCAACGGTTTTCCGTTTTTTATCGGCAAAAGTGATTTTGGGTTCTGTCATAAGTGTTTTCGTGATCATTAAATTGGCGGAGGATTATACGGTTTTTGCCGTGGTTTTAAAAGTGCGGTCAAATTTTTTCACGTTTTATTCGTTTGAATAGCTGTGTTAGAATTTTCAATCTTTTTATTATTCTAGGATTTTTATGCAAGCCCGCTCGTCTTCATCTTCGCCTTTTGCTTCCGCCGTGCTCGCCTGGTTTGATCAATTCGGACGCAAACATTTGCCGTGGCAGCAAAAGAAAACGCTGTACGGCGTGTGGCTGTCGGAAGTGATGTTACAGCAAACGCAGGTGGCGACGGTGATCCCTTATTTTGAACGGTTTATCAAAACTTTTCCGAATGTGACCGCACTTGCGGACGCTTCGCTGGATGAAGTTCTGCATTTGTGGACGGGATTGGGCTATTACGCCCGCGCCCGGAATTTGCATAAAGCGGCGCAACAGATTCGGGATGAATTTCAGGGGGAATTTCCGACGGAATTTGAACGGGTGCTGGCGCTGGCGGGCATCGGGCGTAGCACCGCCGGCGCGATTTTGTCTTCCGTACTCGGTCAGCCTTATCCGATTTTAGACGGCAATGTGAAGCGGGTGTTGTCCCGTTATTTTTTGGTTGAAGGCCGGGCGAGCGATAAAAAAGTGGAAAACCGGCTATGGGCGTTAAGTGCCGAGGTAACGCCTTGTGATCGCAGTGCGGATTTTAATCAGGCGATGATGGACATCGGCGCCTTGGTGTGCACGCGTTCCAAGCCGAAATGCGATCTTTGCCCGTTGCGCGAAAAATGCGGAGCGCATTTGACGGAGGCGTGGCAAGATTATCCGGCGAAAAAACCGAAGAAAAATTTACCGCAACGAAAGGGATATTTTCTCTTATTGGAACGGGACGGCAAGATCGCTTTGGAACAGCGTCCGAAGGCGGGATTATGGGGCGGGCTTTATTGTTTTCCTCAGTTCGACAGCAAATCCGCGTTGTTGGCTTATCTGCGCCGACAGGGCGTGACGACATATCAGGAATGGGCGGGATTTCGCCATACTTTCAGTCATTTTCATTTGGATATTTATCCTATTTATGCTGAACTTACACCGAAAAAACGTGACGAAGATCGCAGTGATTGGAAAAAAATCGAAGAAAATCCGCGGGAATATCAATCTTCGGTATCAAGTGCGGTCAAATATTGGTATGATTTGCGAAATCCTGATCCAATCGGGTTAGCAACCCCTGTCAAAAATTTATTACTTCAATTTAAAAAAGGACATAGTCATGGCTAGAACCGTATTCTGCGAATATTTAAAGAAAGAAGCAGAAGGTCTGGATTTTCAGTTATATCCGGGCGAATTGGGCAAGCGTATTTTTGAGCATATCAGTAAACAAGCCTGGAGCGATTGGTTGAAAAAACAAACCATGTTGGTAAACGAGAAAAAACTGAATATGATGAATGCCGAACATCGTCAGATGCTTGAACGGGAAATGGTGAATTTTTTGTTTGAAGGCAAAGACGTGCATATTGAAGGCTATGTTCCACCGGAAAAATAATTTGAAAATATGAAAATTACGTTAAAAAAATTACTGATTTTAGCGATTGTTCCGTTTTTATACGCCTGTTCGTCGGATCGTGCGAATTACGACGATGTGTTTGCCAAAGATACCCACGGACTGGATTTGCTGACCGGGCAGTTCTCACAGAATATCGACCAGATTTGGGGTGTGAACGAACTGTTGGTGGCAAGTCGTAAAGACTACGTAAAATATAACGACAGTTATTATACTCGTAGTCACATCAGCTTCGACGAAGGGATAATCACGATTGAAACTTTGGCGGACGTTAATCGCCTGCACAGCGCTATCGTTCATACGTTATTGATGGGTTCCGATGCCAGAGGCATTGATTTATTCGCCTCGGGCGATACGCCGATCAGTTCCCGCCCGTTCCTGGTAGGGCAGGTGGTGAATAACTACGGACAGGCTATTACGGATGTGAATGTCGCGAATAACTTCGCCACTTATCTGATTCAGAATAAATTACAACAACGTCGTTTAAGCAACGGACGCACCGTACAATTCGTTTCCATTCAAATGATTGCGAATCACGTAAATATCCGTGCGAGAAAATACCTGCCGTTCGTTCGCAAAGCGGCGCGCCAATACGACATTGACGAAAGCCTGATTCTGGGGATTATGCAAACGGAATCCAGTTTCAATCCGTACGCAATCAGTTACGCCAATGCGATCGGTTTGATGCAGGTGGTACCGCATTCCGCCGGACGTGACGTGTTCAAGATGAAAGGTCGCAGCGGTCAACCGAGTAAGAGTTATTTATTTGATCCGGCTCAAAACGTAGATGCGGGTACATCTTATTTGTGGTTGCTGAGAAACGAATATCTGGCCGGCATTCAGAATCCGACTTCTATGCGTTACGCCATGATTTCGGCTTATAACAGCGGCGCGGGCGCCGTGTTACGGGTATTCAGCGATGATCCGGATGAAGCTATTTATCTCATCAATAAAATGCAGCCTGAACAGATTTATCGCATTTTAACCACCAGCCATCCGTCGGCACAGGCCAGAAACTATCTGGTGAAAGTGGATAAAGCGCAGCGCAGTTACCGTCGCGCGAGATAAGTCTGAGAGTATCGCAAAAATCCTTACGGTATATCGCCGTAAGGATTTTTTATTACAAAAGTGCGGTCAAAAAAAGCAACGTTTTTTGAACGTTGGCTTTGCCAACGGTGGCATAAGTAATCGCCCCAGCGATTACGCATAAAAAACGATCGTTTTTTACATAAAGGCGGACAGAACCCTTTGTTTTCGACACAGCGATAAATTTTAACCAAATCCTGAGCGGTTTTTATTCTTTTTGCCTGTTAAACAATCAAACGGCATTTTTTTTATATTATTTTAAGAAATAAGTGTTGACCTCAGGTCTGAAATACGGTTTAATACGCCCCGTGTTGACGCAGTGAGCGTTAAACGCCTCGATAGCTCAGTCGGTAGAGCAGGGGATTGAAAATCCCCGTGTCGGTGGTTCGATTCCGCCTCGAGGCACCATCTTTTCCTCCTTAGTTCAGTCGGTAGAACGGTGGACTGTTAATCCATATGTCGCAGGTTCGAGTCCCGCAGGAGGAGCCATATTAAAAAAGCCCGTTAGTCGAAAGACTGACGGGTTTTTGCTTTCTTATTCATTACATACGGCGACATGACGCATTGCCATAATAAAAAACCGAATTCCGTAGAATTCGGTTCCTTAATCGTTTATCCACTTAATATTTGAAATTTAAGCATTCAGGATCTTCTGAATTTCCTGAATACTTAAGTGATAACCGTGCGGGCAACTGTGCCAGACATCTAGCATCTTGATGTATTTATCCCACATCGGTGTTTGTGAATCGCAACCGTGTTCGCAATGCATGAATTCCTGATATTTGCCTTCCGTGCCGGTGATAAAGCGTAAATAATTCAAGTATTTTTTCTCACGCACCGCACAGTAACCGGCAAATTTTAAACGATGTTCCGTCACCTCGGTTTTATTGCTTAAATTGTTGTAAGACACCTGCAACGCTTTATACATTTCAAGGGTGTCAAGCACGGTTTGACATTCTTCCGCGGAAAGATTGCTGAATTCGTTATCCAGCGCTTGCAATTCCAAACTGAAACCGCCGCGTACAATGGCTTCCGAACGGGCGTAGGTCTTCGCATTAGCGGGGTCAAGCAATCCCATAAGCTTGTATTGATTGGCTAAAATCAAACGTTGCGTAGTGGTCATTTCCATAATGATTACTCCTAATCGATGCTGTTCAAGTCTTCTTCGGAAAGCCCGGTTTCTTTTGCTTTCACATTGCCGTCTGTGGCGCGGTATTCTAAGTTTTGGTAATAAGCCTCACGGAATGTAATGTACGGATCCGCAGATTGTTCTAACAAGGCTTCTGCATTTGTATTCATCGCTTTCGCGCGGGTATCCACTTCCTGAACGCCATATTTTACCAACGACCAAGCGCCGCCAACCCAATGCCAGAACGGATAAGTATAAGCGTTGTCCACTAACGCACCGGTTAATTCGCGCGGCGTAGTCGCGTTATATACCGGTAATACAATATAAGTGCCAGGGTTCACACCGTAACTGCCCAGAGTGTCGCCGAAGTTGCGCTGATGTTCGATTTTAAGCGGATCGCTGTAACTTGCCCAGTCGATTAGGCCACCCAATCCGAAAGTGGAGTTGATGATAAAACGATTTAAATGCACCATGGCTTTTTGCCCTTCGCCTTCCCATAAACGGTTTAAGAAACTCACGGGTTCGTCAAGGTTATTGGCAGCGTTGGATAATCCGGTAGTGAGCGGATCCGGCAGCGCGTTCCAGCCTTTGGCGGCAGGTTTCAATAAATACGGATCAAGCACTTTGTAGTTGAAATCCCACATGGTGCGGTTAAATCCTTGTAGCGGGTCGCTTCGCTCGCCCGTCACCGGATCTAACGTGTTGCTGCAACCGGCAAGGGCAAGGGCACTGAAAAGTGCGGTCAAAAAAAGAGAGGTTTTTTTCATACGGTTATCCTGTGCTGAAACAATTTTTGCATTGTAAATGAGTTATTCCGGAATTGGCAAATAATTCACCACACTTTTTTCATTATTGACTTTTATAAATTGAATTTTTATGCAAAAATAAAGCATAATTAATCAGTTAACCGTTTGCGAATTTGCTTGAATCAGGCGCCGATGTCCTTTAGAATAGGCAAAATTTAGCCCGCGAGCGCTAAAATTTATCAGCGAATCCTGCAAATTTGTGATGTCCGTGCAATATTACATGCAAAATGCATGAAAAGTGCGGTGGTTTTTTTCGGGATTTTTGGTTAATGAACATTCGCAAGTGTTCGACCGAACAACAATTTATAGGAGATATTTTATGTCTGAACCTGCAATTCTTGTGTTAGCAGATGGCAGCGTTTTTCACGGCACCTCTATCGGCGCTACGGGGCACACGATCGGCGAAGTGGTTTTTAATACTTCAATGACCGGCTATCAGGAAATCCTCACCGACACCTCTTATTTTAAACAAATTGTCACACTCACTTATCCTCACATCGGCAACACCGGCACCAATCCGGAAGATCTCGAAAGTAAAGGCGTTTACGCAGCCGGTTTAATTATTCGCGATTTACCGATGATTCACAGTAACTTCCGCGCCAATCAAAGCCTTTCGGATTATTTAAAAGAAAATAATGTGGTGGCTATTGCGGATATCGATACCCGTCGTTTAACCCGCCATTTACGCGATAACGGCGCGCAGGCGGGCTGCATTATGGCGGGCGAAATCGATGAGGCGAAAGCTCTTCAATTAGCCAAAAGTTTCGGTTCCATGGCAGGCAAGGATCTGGCGAAAGAAGTGACTTGCGACAAACCGTACAGTTGGGATGAAGGCGAGTGGAAATTGGGCGAGGGTTATATGAAAGCGCCAAAGGCGGAATTCAACGTCGTGGCCTATGATTTCGGGGTGAAGCGCAATATTTTCCGCATGCTTGCCCAACGCGGCTGTCATTTGACCGTAGTGCCGGCGACGACATCGGCGGAAGAGGTGCTTGCCCTCAATCCGGATGGCGTTTTCTTATCCAACGGCCCCGGCGATCCGGAACCTTGCGATTACGCCATCGAAGCCATTCAAAAAATTCTTGCCAGTAAAAAACCGTTATTCGGCATCTGCTTAGGCCACCAATTATTAGGCTTGGCAAGCGGCGGCAAAACCAAAAAAATGGCGTTCGGTCACCACGGCGCCAATCACCCGGTACAGGATTTGGATACGCAAAAAGTGATGATCACCAGCCAAAATCACGGGTTCGAAGTGGACGAACACAGCCTGCCGGCAAACGTACGCGTCACGCATCGTTCGTTATTCGATAACTCGGTGCAAGGCATCGAATTGACCGACCAACCGGCGTTCAGCTTCCAAGGACACCCGGAAGCCAGCCCGGGCCCGCATGACGTAGCGTATTTATTCGATAAATTTATTGATGAAATGCGAAAAGCGAAAGGATAAAGTGCGGTCGATTTTTTAAGTGTTTTTCTTATTGATAGCGCGCGTCTCCCGACGCGTGCTGTAATAAACAATTCGGCACGCATCAGCAGACGCGCACCGGCAAAGTGCGGTTAATTTTTTAAAGGTTTTTGAAAGCAAAAACGGTAAGATATGAATCCGGCTAAAGTAAAACGAGACCAATTGCAGTATCTGACAGATTTGCCGAATGTAGGCGAAGCGGTTGCCGATGATTTGCTGAAACTCGGAATTAATAAACCGCAGGATTTGATCGGACGTGATGCTTATGCCATGTATTACGAGCTTTGCGAATTAACCGGCACGCAACATGATCCCTGTATGATTGATGTTTTCTTATCTTTAACCGATTTTATGCAAGGAAATGAAGCAAAACCTTGGTGGAAATACAGCGAACAACGCAAAGCTTATTTGCAAAGGGTATCTGTAACGGATAAGCATCATTTAACCGGACGGATTTATTGTCTTCTGTTCAATGATTATGAAACCCTGGATTTAATGGGGCCGGTGGAGTTTCTGCACCGTCTGCCTGATGTAACATTGCATTATGTTTCGCAGCAAGGCGGTTTAATTCGCAGCCGGCAAGGGTTTTATACGGAAACAAAACCGTTACCGGATTTGGGCGAAAACAGTGTTTTACTGATTCCCGGCGGACAAGGCACCCGAACGCTGGTAAATGACGCCGAGTTTATCTCGATGCTGAAAACTCGGGTAAAACAGACCGCACTTTGTTTAACGGTGTGTACCGGTTCGGCGTTATTGGCCGCTACCGACGAGTTGAACGGTTTACGGGCGACGTCCAATAAACGCGCTTTCGAATGGGTGCGATCCGTTAACCCGAACGTGCAATGGCAGCCGGTGGCGCGCTGGGTGAAAGACGGGAAATTTTATACTTCGTCGGGCGTTTCGGCGGGAATGGATATGGCTTTAGGCTTTATCAGCGATTATTACGGCGTCGAGCAGGCGCAATTAATCGCCGAGCAAACAGAATATCATTGGATAAGCGATCCGAACGAAGATCATTTTGCCGGGCTTTACGGATATTAGGGAAACCTAAATTCGATAATTAACCCAAAGTGCGGTCGATTTTTTGAAAGTTTTTTTTAAAGAGAAAATAATATTCCATTGATAGCGCGCGTCTCCTGACGCGTGCTGTAATAAAAATTCGGCACGCGTCAGGAGACGCGCGCCGGCAGAGAGCAGGCTCAGGAAGATTTTGCCGGGATTTATGGATATTAGGGAAATCTAAATTCGATAATTAACCCAAAGTGCGGTCGATTTTTTGAAAGTTTTTTTAAAGAGAAAATAATATTCCATTGATAGCGCGCGTCTCCTGACGCGTGCTGTAATAAAAATTCGGCACGCGTCAGGAGATGCGCCGGCAGAGAGCAGGCTCAGGAAGATTTTGCCGGGATTTATGGATATTAGGGAAACCTAAATTCGATAATTAACCCAAAGTGCGGTCGATTTTTTGAAAGTTTTTTTAAAGAGAAAATAATATGCCAAAACGTACAGACATAAACACAATTCTAATTATCGGCGCCGGTCCGATTGTCATCGGTCAGGCGTGCGAGTTCGACTATTCGGGCGCGCAGGCGTGCAAAGCCTTGCGTGAGGAAGGCTATAAAGTGGTGCTGGTGAACTCCAATCCGGCCACCATTATGACCGATCCGAATATGGCGGATGTCACTTACATCGAGCCGATTCAGTGGCAAACCGTGGAAAAGATTATCGAAAAAGAACGTCCGGACGCGATTTTGCCGACCATGGGCGGGCAGACCGCATTGAACTGTGCGTTGGATTTATCGAAAAACGGCGTGCTGAAAAAATACGGCGTGGAATTGATCGGGGCGACGGAAGACGCTATCGATAAAGCGGAAGATCGCGGTCGCTTCAAAGATGCAATGGCTAAAATCGGCTTGAATACGCCGAAATCCTTCGTTTGTCACAGCTTCGACGAAGCCTGGAAAGCGCAGGAAGAAGTGGGATTCCCGACTTTAATTCGGCCTTCCTTCACCATGGGCGGTTCCGGCGGCGGTATCGCTTATAACCGCGACGAATTCCAGGCCATTTGCGAACGCGGCTTTGATGCTTCGCCGACTCACGAATTATTAATCGAGCAGTCCGTTTTAGGCTGGAAAGAATACGAAATGGAAGTGGTGCGCGACAAAGCGGATAACTGCATTATCGTGTGTTCTATCGAAAACTTTGATCCGATGGGCGTACACACCGGCGATTCCATTACCGTCGCACCGGCGCAAACCTTAACCGATAAAGAATATCAGATTATGCGTAACGCCTCATTGGCGGTATTGCGTGAAATCGGCGTGGATACCGGCGGTTCCAACGTACAATTTGCGGTGAATCCGGCAAACGGCGAGATGATCGTGATCGAAATGAACCCGCGCGTCAGCCGTTCTTCCGCATTAGCTTCCAAAGCGACGGGCTTCCCGATTGCCAAAGTGGCGGCGAAATTAGCGGTAGGTTACACCTTGAACGAATTGCGTAACGACATCACCGGCGGCCTAATTCCGTCTTCGTTTGAGCCGTCTATCGACTATGTGGTTACCAAAGTGCCGCGTTTCGCCTTTGAAAAATTCCCGCAGGCGGACGATCGTTTAACCACCCAAATGAAATCCGTGGGCGAAGTCATGGCGATGGGCCGCACTTTCCAAGAAAGTTTGCAAAAAGCGTTGCGAGGTTTGGAAACCGGTATTTGCGGCTTTAATTTGTTATCGGAAGAACCTGAAAAAATCCGTACCGAATTGGGAAATCCGGGCCCGAACCGTATTTTATATGTGGCGGACGCGTTTGGCGCAGGTTTCAGTTTGGAAGAAGTGCATCATTATTCCAAAATCGATCCTTGGTTTTTAATTCAAATTCAGGATTTGGTGCGGGAAGAATTGGCGCTTGAAAAACGCAGTTTTGCCGAATTGGATTATGCGGAATTACGCCGTTTAAAACGTAAAGGTTTTTCTGATAAACGTATCGCGCAACTGACTAAAGTCAGTGAAGATCAAGTACGCACCAAACGCCGCGAACTGAATTTACATCCGGTATATAAACGCGTCGATACCTGTGCCGGCGAGTTTAAATCCGACACCGCTTATTTGTATTCCACCTATGAAGAAGAATGCGAAGCCAATCCGACGAATCGCAAAAAAGTCATGATTTTAGGCGGCGGCCCGAACCGTATCGGTCAAGGTATCGAATTTGACTATTGCTGCGTACATGCGGCATTGGCGTTGCGCGAATCCGGTTTTGAAACCATTATGGTGAACTGTAACCCGGAAACCGTTTCTACCGATTTCGATACGTCCGACCGCTTGTATTTCGAACCGTTAACCTTGGAAGACGTACTGGAAATTGTGCATACCGAGCAGCCTTGGGGCGTAATTGTTCATTACGGCGGCCAGACTCCGCTGAAATTGGCGAATGCGTTGCATGACAACGGCGTGAATATTATCGGTACTTCCGCAGACAGCATTGATGCCGCGGAAGACCGCGAACGTTTCCAAAAAATCTTAAAAGATTTGGGATTGAAACAACCGAATAACCGCACCGCACGTAATGCCGCCGAGGCGGTGAAATTGGCGGATGAAGTGGGTTATCCGTTAGTGGTGCGCCCGTCTTACGTATTGGGCGGTCGCGCTATGCAAATCGTGTATAACGTGGAAGAGCTCAATAAATATATGCGCGAAGCGGTGTCCGTTTCCAACGATAGCCCGATTCTGCTTGATCACTTCCTGAACAATGCTATCGAAGTGGACGTAGATTGTATTTGCGATGGCTCGGATGTTGTCATGGGCGGAATTATGCAGCATATCGAGCAGGCGGGTATTCATTCCGGTGACTCCGCTTGTTCGTTACCGCCGTATTCCTTACCGCAAGATGTGCAGGATGAAATCCGCCGTCAAACTGCGGCAATGGCGAGAGCGTTAAACGTCGTAGGCTTAATGAACGTACAATTTGCCGTGCAAAACGGCGTGATTTTCGTATTGGAAGTCAATCCGCGCGCCAGCCGCACCGTCCCGTTTGTGAGCAAAGCCACCGGTCGTCCGCTGGCGAAAATCGCCGCGCGGGTGATGGCGGGAATCAGCCTGAGAGAACAAGGTATTGACAGTGAAATCATTCCGCAATATTACAGCGTGAAAGAAGCGGTGTTCCCGTTCATCAAATTCCCGGGCGTGGATACCATTTTAGGCCCTGAAATGCGTTCAACCGGTGAAGTCATGGGCGTAGGAACGACTTTCTCCGAAGCGTTCTTAAAAGCTCAGCTGGGTGCAAACGAGCGTATTCCGAAAACCGGCAAAGTGTTCTTGTCTGTGGATAATGCGGATAAAGCCCGGTTATTGCCGGTGGCCCGCGCATTGCAGGAACAGGGTTACGGTTTGTGTGCGACTATGGGCACGGCAAAATTCCTGCGTGAAAACGGCATTATGACTCAGATTGTCAATAAAGTGCGCGAAGGTCGTCCGAATATTGTGGATGCCATTAAAAACGGTGAAATCGCCATGGTGATTAATACCTCGGGCAGCCTGCCGGAAAGTATTTCCGACAGCCACTCCATTCGTCGCAGCGCCTTGCAGCAACGCGTGTTCCTGCAAACTACCATGGCGGCGGCGGAAGCTTTGGCGGAAGGTGTGAAAAGTATTGACGGTTGCGAGGTCTATTCCGTTCAAAATTTACATGCGCAATTAAATTAAACAAAGCATAAAAATTAACGAAGTGAATTCTTCGTTAATTTTCGCTCTATACAATGGTTTATCGAAGGTGAAAGCTGTAGATTGCCGAGTACTTTTATAAATAATTTCTAAACCGCACCGTCAAAAGTGCGGTCATTTTTTTGATAGTTTTTTAGAAATAAATTTGCCATCTAATTTTCTTCTAATTTTTCTTTTTTAAGATACGCACATCGAAAGGCAACGGTCTGACGATATTTCAAATAAATGTTTGATTTAAATTTTGCAAATGATAAGGAGACTTTATGTCAAAAAGTAAAAAAGTATTATCGGCATTACTGGCTTCAGCCGTTTTATTAGGTGGGGCGAGCGCATACGCAAGCAGCCATCCTGAAAAACAAGCGGCATTTGAACAAGCTTCAATCAGCGCGGCGCAAGCGGTTCAGACGGCAACGGGCAAAGTGGCGGGTAAAGCGACGGAAGTGGATTTTAAATTCAAAAACGGCTCAAGCTATTACAAAGTGGACGTGTTGCGGGATAATCAAGGCAATGCGGAAAAACACGAAGTCGTCGTAGATGCTAAAACCGGCGAAGTGTTGGCGGACAATATAGAAACCCAATCCCATAAAAAGGATAAGGCGTACGCAGAGGCGAAAGTATCGCTTGAACAAGCCATCGACATCGCTATGCAAAAAACCGGCGGGAAAGTGAACGCAGCCGATTTGGAAGCGGAAAAAGGCACGTCGCGTTATGAGATTGAAAGTATTAAAGACGGCAAAAAATACAAAACCGTAGTGGATGCCGCCAGCGGCGAAGTGATTAGCTCAGGCGTGGATTATTAACTTAAACGGGGAACAACCGCACTGTAAAGTGCGGTCGTTTTTTTACTTGTTTTTTAGTAATCTAAGAAAAATAAACGGGAAAAAAGCATGCGAATTTTACTGGTGGAAGACGACAGAATGATTGCCGATGCGGTGTCGGCGAGTTTACGCGACGGTCATTATGCGGTGGACTGGGTAAATAACGGCAAAACGGCGGAAGAAGCGTTGATGACCCAAAGTTATGACTTGGTGTTGCTCGATTTAGGGCTACCGGGACAGGACGGTTTGAAGGTGCTAGCTCATATCCGCAAAAAGAAAAATGCAACGCCCGTGTTGATTGTCACCGCTCGCGACGATTTGGACAGCCGCCTTTCGGGGCTGGACGGCGGCGCGGACGATTACATTATTAAGCCGTTTGATATGGCGGAATTACAAGCGAGAATGCGGGCGGTGCTGCGTCGTCACGGCGGACAAAGTTCGCCGAAACTGACCAACGGCGTGATTACGCTGGATCCCACCACTTATATGGTGGAAATTGCGGAACAGGACAAGCCTGTTGTCCTGAGCAATAAGGAATTTTCCGTCCTACAGGCCTTGATTTCGCGCGCAGGCACTATTCTTTCCCGCAGTGATCTGGAAAATAAAGTCTATGCTTGGGGCGAAGAAGTGGAAAGTAACGCCATTGATTTTTTAATTCACGGCTTGCGCAAGAAGATTGGCAAAGAACAAATCAAAAACGTGCGCGGTGTGGGTTGGATGATGCCGAAAGGGAAGGCGAATGTTTAAATCGATTAAAACGAAATTAGTCGTCAGTTTACTGCTTTCTACGGCAATGATTAGCCTTATTGCCGCCGGCATTGCTTTTTATGACACCTATCGCGAAACCTATAAGCAACAGGATCGCACCTTAAAACGCATCGCGAGTTATATTACTTCTCCGGCCGAATTGATGGACGGCTTTAGAGAAGGCGATGATAACCGTATTGCCGTCTATTGGCTGGCGGATAATCAGGCACATCCGAGGTTTCAGCTTCCTGCGGAATTAACTGACGAATATTATAATTTTGTGCGACACAAAGGCGTATTTCAGCTTTCTCCCAACCAAAACCCACGCAATATTTTCACTAATTTATGGTATGACGAAGAAACCTATCGCGGTTATTTGCAAGCGCGAGACGGCGGTATTCTCGCGATTTTACAAGAAAACGAATATCGTGAAGAGCTTGCCGAACATTCCGCCTGGGCAAGTTTAATGCCGTTGTTGGTGCTGTTGCCGTTAATCGTATTGTTAACCTTTGGGGTGGTAAAACGCACGATGAAGCCTGTAGAACGCTTATCCAACAGCCTTGCCGCAAGAAATGCGCAGGATTTAACCGCGTTACCGATCTCTCAAGTGCCAACGGAAATTACGGGATTTGTGCAAGCCATTAATCAATTGTTAGGTCGTACCGAAGCTTTTATGGAGCAACAAAAGCGTTTTATTGCCGATGCAGCGCACGAATTACGCAGCCCGATGACCGCGCTTTCCTTACAAGCGGAACGCCTGAATAATCAGGACATGTCGGCCGAAGCGAAATCGCAGGTACGGCAACTGAACCAAGGAATTCGCCGTAGCCGCGATTTGTTGGAACAACTTTTGTCTTTAGCCCGCAGTCAGAATAAAGATCATAAGTATCAGACTACGCTGAATTTACACAGCATTTTCAGCAGAGTGATTGAAGATCTTTATCCGCTGGCGGAACAAAAAGAACAGGACATCGGTGTGGTGTCCGAAGGCGAAGCCGAAATTTACGGTAACGAAACAGATTTTTATTTATTGATAAAAACGCTGGTGGATAACGCCATTCGTTACGCGCCGAAGGGGGCGCAAATCGACCTAAGTGCGGTAGAAAAAGACGAAGTTTTGGAAATTTTTGTAGAAGATAACGGTAAAGGCATTCCTTTAGCGGAACGCGAGCGCGTATTGGATCCGTTCTACCGCATTCTCGGCTCCGATCAGCAAGGTTCGGGTTTAGGTTTGGCGATTGCCAGTCAAATCGTACGGAATTATCAGGGCTCGATCGAATTACTTGATAGCCCGCATTTTGCAAGCGGCTTAATGGTTAAAATTATTTTCAAAAAATCGAAAAATATAGTCGGCGGCTAATTCCCGCCTAATTCTTCTTTTCCATAATAACGCCATTGAAATAACTCAATGGTGTTTTTTTATTGGAGAAAATTATGTTTAAACCTGTTTTAACGATTATTCGACAAACAATGATATTCCTGATTGCCGGTTTTTTATTTATCGGGATTTTTAGCGCAGGCTTTTTTCTGTTCCTCTTTTCATCGATAGCGCTGATTTTCAACAAGCTGTTTATGCGCAAAACGCCGGCAAACGTGCCGATGTCATTCAACGAAACGTGGCTCAACGCGCGTTTGCTGGTCACGATGATTATTTAATTGAAAAAAACAACGCGTTTTTTATGCGTAATCGCCGGTGCGATTACTTATGGCTTCGCCACCGTTGGCAAAGCCAAGGTTCAAAAAACGTTGCTTTTTTTGACCGCACTTTTGTGATCACCGGAAATGAACACAAATTCATGTTTTTTTGCGCATATCCTGCTACAATTCGACTGTTTTTTTAGGGTGAAATATTCACGCTAATGATTCTGCCGATTCGCCAGCGTTAAATCGCCATGGCGGCGGAAGGCGTGAAAAGCCCCGGCGCTTGCGATGCCTGTTCCGTTCGGTCTTTGCACGCAAAATTAAGCATAAAATGAACTTTAATTGATCGGACATTGTCAATTAAGTAACTCTAACTCATTTCTCTCCTGTTCATGCGGAGATTTCTTTTTAATTAAGGATATTACATGTCAAAATTAAGCGTTGTGATTCTTGCCGCCGGCAAGGGAACCCGTATGTATTCGGACTTACCCAAAGTGTTGCACAAAGTTGCCGGCAAGCCGATGGTGAAACATGTTATTGATACGGCCAAGCAGTTAAGTGCGGACCAAATTCACTTAATTTACGGACATGGCGCGGATTTATTGAAAGAACGTCTTGCCGACGAGCCGGTAAACTGGGTCTTCCAGGCGGAACAATTGGGAACGGGGCATGCCATGCAGCAGGCGGCGCCATTTTTCAAAGATGACGAAAACATTGTGATGCTTTATGGCGATGCGCCGCTGATTACTAAAGAAACGTTGGAACGTTTGGTGGCGGCGAAGCCGGAAAACGGTATCGCATTGTTGACTGTAGAATTAGAAAATCCGACGGGATACGGCCGTATTATTCGCGAAAACGGGTCGGTTGTCGCTATCGTCGAACAAAAAGACGCCTCGCCGGAGCAGCTCAAAATTACCGAAGTCAACACCGGCGTGATGGTTTCGGACGGAGCCAGTTTCAAAAAATGGTTGACGCGTTTGGATAATAACAATGCGCAGGGCGAATACTATATGACGGATGTCATTGGCTTGGCTAATCGGGACGGTTTTAAAGTGGCGGCGGTTAAAGCGGATGACATGATGGAAGTGGAAGGCGCCAATAATCGGCTGCAATTAGCCGCGTTGGAACGTTATTTTCAACGTAAACAGGCAAAGGCTTTGTTGTTAGCGGGCGTGAGTTTAGCGGATCCGGAACGTTTTGATTTACGCGGTGAACTTGAACACGGTAAAGACGTGGAAATTGACGTAAACGTGATTATTGAAGGAAAAGTGAAATTAGGTAACGGCGTTAAAATCGGCGCGGGTTGCGTACTGAAAAATGTAACGGTCGGCGATAACACGGAAATTAAACCTTATTCCGTTCTGGAAGACAGCACGGTAGGAGACAAAGCGGCAATCGGTCCGTTCTCTCGTTTGCGTCCGGGAGCGGAATTGGCGGCGGAAACTCATGTCGGGAATTTCGTCGAAATCAAGAAAGCCAAAGTAGGCAAAGGTTCCAAGGTGAATCATTTGACTTATGTGGGCGATGCTGAAATCGGTGCGGCTTGTAATATCGGTGCGGGCGTCATTACCTGTAACTATGACGGCGCAAACAAATTCAAAACCGTTATCGGCGATAACGTATTCGTGGGTTCCGATGCGCAATTAGTGGCGCCGGTGAAAGTGGGTGACGGTGCGACCATCGGCGCAGGTTCGACGATTACAAAAGATGTCGCCGCCGGCGAATTGGTCACAACGCGCGTACCGCAACGCCACACGGCGGGTTGGGAACGACCGGCTAAGAAAAAATAAGCGGTTTTATTGATACGGAAATAAAAGTGCGGTGAAAAATTTTAATGTTTTTCACCGCACTTTGTTTATCGTTTTATTGATTTAAAATGTTATTTTCAATGAATTAATGTTATTCAAAAGAGTCCTTTAAACGTTCATCCGCACGGCGGGCTTCACCTTTGTGCTGTAGTTTGTTCAGCTGTTTTTCCAGTTTTTCTTCTACATTATTAATAGCGACATACATATCGTCGGATTCCGCGCTGGCGAACAAATTGCCGAACGGCGTACCGACAGTCGCTTCCACCCCGAAACCTTGCGGAAGTTTACTTAATACAAAGTGGGGATTGATTAACTGCGTTTGCCATTTTCCTAATTTTGCGAGACGTTCCTCAATATGAGCGCGAATTGCAGGGGTGATATCCATTTGTTTGCTTGCGATATTTAGTGTCATAGCAGTTACCTCTTTTGCTGTGAAGGTGCATTGCTGCACCCGTTTTTTTACATCCTTTGTTAACAAAATATGCTGATTAACTTCGCTTTGCAAGTGATTTCTTGTGTTATCTCGGACAATTTTTGCAAAATGTGATCTAGGTCGTAAAAGTACAAAAAACTGTTTTTTCTCCGAATGGAAATCAATTAAGCTTAACAAGCTGAAACGGCAAAGCGATTGCTAACCGAGTAACGAATTTAACAAATTCAACACAAATTCCAACCGCACTTTCGGCTGCTCCAGATTACAGGAAAAGCGGAATTTAGTCGGTCCGTCAAATTTGAACACCGCCGGTTGCTGCCGGATGAGATTGAGGAATTTCACCGGTTCAATGTCCGCCGTCGGATTGAATTCGATAAAACCGCCGGTTGCTGTACCATCGATTCTGATGACTTTCAGTTGTTTTGCCAGCGTGCGTAATTCGGCGATCTGCATCAGATTCCGAGTGGCTTCCGGTAACAAACCGAAACGGTCGATTAATTCCACTTTTAATTCATCCAGGGCGGTTTTATTTTCCGCACCGGCAATACGTTTATAAAAAGACAGACGCATATTGACATCGCCCAGATAATCTTCCGGCAACAGCGCCGGCACCCGCAAATCGATTTCCACCTGTTGTTGCGTGAGTTCATCCAGGCTGGGTTCACGGCCTTCCTTCATTGCCGTTACGGCGGATTCCAGCAATTCCATATATAACGAGAAACCGATACTTTCGATTTGTCCGCTCTGTTCGGAACCCAATAATTCGCCGGCACCGCGGATTTCCAGATCGTGAGTGGCCAAAACGAAGCCGGCGCCGAGATTATCCAGACTTTCCAACGCTTCCAAACGTTTTACCGCGTCTTTGGTCATCAGTTTCGGCGGCGGTGTCAGTAAATAAGCGTAAGCCTGATGATGAGAACGCCCCACTCTGCCGCGCAATTGATGTAATTGCGCCAGGCCGAAATTGTCCGCCCGCTCGATAATAATGGTGTTGGCGGTGGGAACGTCAATACCGGTTTCGATAATGGTGGAACAAACCAGCACATTAAAACGTTGGTGATAAAAATCCGTCATCACCCGCTCCAATTCGCGTTCGCGCATTTGTCCGTGCCCTACGGTGACGCGCGCCTCCGGTACAAGTGCGGTCAATTTTTCCGCACATTTTTCAATGCTCGCCACATCATTGTGCAGATAATAAACCTGCCCGCCGCGCAGAATTTCGCGCAAAATCGCTTCGCGAACGGTGAGATCGTCCTGCTGCCGCACGAAGGTTTTGATTGTTAACCGACGGGCCGGCGGGGTGGAAATAATGGACAAATCGCGAATGCCGTTCATTGCCATATTCAGCGTACGCGGAATCGGCGTGGCGGTTAAGGTGAGAATATCAATGTTAGCGCGCAGTTGCTTAATCCGTTCTTTCTGGCGCACGCCGAAACGATGCTCTTCGTCAATCACCAGCAAGCCCAAATCGTGAAATTTCACATCGGACTGAATCAGTTTATGGGTTCCGATAAGAATATCCACTTTGCCGTCGGCGAGTCCGGCTAATACTTTTTGCTGTTCTTTAGCGGTTTTAAAACGCGATAACACTTCCACGTTAACGGGAAGATTGGCAAAACGATCGCGGAAATTTTCATAATGCTGCTGGGCTAACAAAGTGGTTGGAACCAACACCGCCACCTGTTTATGATTCATGACCGCAAGGAATGCGGCGCGCATGGCGACTTCGGTTTTACCGAATCCCACATCTCCGCAGATTAAGCGATCCATAGCTTTCGGTTGGCACATATCGGAAATCACGGCGTTAATGGCCAACTCCTGATCAAAGGTTTCTTCAAACGGGAAGGTGGCGGCAAACGCCTGGAATTCCTCACGATCATATTTGAAAGCGAAACCTTTCTGCGCTTCCCGTTGAGCGTAAACATCCAGTAATTCCGCCGCAACATCACGAATTTTCTCCGCCGCTTTGCGACGCGCTTTCGCCCAGGCGTCACCGCCCAACTTGTGTAACGGTGCGGTTTCTTCGCCGCCGCCTACGTACCGGCTGATCAAATGCAAACCGGCGACAGGCACGTAAAGTTTGGCGTCGTTCGCATAGGTTAACAATAAATATTCCGCTTTTACGCCGCCGTTTTCCAATGTCACCAAGCCGCCGTAACGCCCGACGCCGTGTTCGAGATGCACCACTGGTTGTCCGATTTTCAGTTCGGCAAGATTGCGGATTAAGGCGTCCGGATTCACGGTTTTACGTTTATCGCGCCGCCGCTGCTGTACTCGTTCACCCAGTAATTCCGTTTCACAAATAACCGCAATGTTATTCGTCATTCCCTTCGCCGAATTACGCCGCTCTTCGGCGCCTTCGGCATCGTCGCTATGCAAAAAAACTTCGTTTTTTTTGCCCGCACTTTGCGCTTCCAGAATAAAGCCGTGATCGAGAGAACTGATCCACAGGCTGATGCGTTGATTCTCCGCCTCCTGCAAGCCTTTGATTTGCTTCGGCTTAAGCTTGATAGGCGAAAGCAAATCCAAAAGCGTTTCCCGCCGCCCTTCCGTTTCCACGGAAAACACGATGTTGCCGTCGAAAGATTCGATAAACCGACGTAATTCCTGCAACGGTTCTTTGCTCTGCGCTTGAATCTGCAGCGGCGGTAACGGCGAAACCGGCAGATTTTTCTGGCGTACGGACGACCGCACTTTTTCCGTTTTAAAGGTTATGCGGGGATATTGCTTCAGCCGGCGATTGAGCTCGTCCACCCGTAGCCACAGGCATTCCGGCGGCAGAAGCGGGCGCATAGGATCGACCTTACGGCTTTCAAAACGCTGAGCGGCGTCCGCATAAAAGCGCGCCGCCTGCTCGGCATTTTGTTCCGTGTCCACCAGCAAACTGTCCGGCGGCAAATAATCGAACAAGGTTCCCATTTGCTCAAAAAACAGCGGTTGCCAGTATTCGATTCCCGACACCAACGCACCTTTCGAAACCTGCTGATAAATATGTTCGGGATCCCGCCGGATTTCGCCAAAGGTTTCGCGAAAACGAGCACGGAAAAATTCGATACCTTTTGCGTCCGTCGGAAATTCATGGGCGGGCAACAAATTGATTTGAGGAATGGCTTCCAACGTGCGTTGCGTTTCTACATCAAAGGTGCGGATAGAATCAATTTCATCGTCGAAAAAATCCAACCGGAACGGCAGCGGACTGCCCATTGGGAACAGATCCAGCAACGAACCGCGCACCGCAAATTCGCCGGGTTCCAGAACCTGTTCCACCGCTCGATAGCCGGCGCTTTCCAGTTGCAGACGCAAACGCTCAATATTAAAACGGTCGCCGTTTTTAATCAGTAACACATTCTGTTGCAAAAATGACGGCGGGCAAACGCGCTGCATTAACGTGGCAACCGGCAGCAACAGAATGCCCCGGCTTGCTCGTTGCAGATAAAACAACGCACTCAGACGCGCGGAAATAATCTCCTGATGAGGCGAAAACGCATCGTAAGGCAAGGTTTCCCAATCGGGAAAAAAGCAAATGTCGGCAGTGGTAATTTCGCGCAAAACTTTCTCAAAACGTACCGCACTTTTAGTGTCCGGCGTGACGATAACGGTGAGCCCTTTGTGCTGTGCGGCGATTTCGGCGATAGCCAGACAATCGGCGCCCGCCTGCACGTTGCCGAGAATTTTGTGATCGTTCGGTTGAGTGGGAATATCGAGCGTAAAATATTTCGTTGTCATAATGTTAAAGTGCGGTCGATTTTTACGTTATTTTTTGCCGGCGACCAAATAATTGATCTGCCAGTGCAGTAATTTGCGGTAAGCCTGAATGCGTTCCCGCTTGGCTTGCGACAGCGGAACGGGCGGATTGACCCATAAATTGTCGGGATAAGGTGCGGTCGGATTTTGCCATGGAAATTGAAATCCGCTGTCCGCCGCGCCTTCCACCACGCCTTCTGCGTCCGCCCACAGATTTTCGTTAAACGCGAAGGCGTATTTTTCGTCGTCCTGCTGCGCCAATAAATTGCGACCGCCCAAATTCCAGTATTCCGCATCGGATAAGCTTAACGCGTACAAAGTAGGCATAATGTCTTTGTGCGAACCGAGGCGATTCGCGTCAAAACGAATCGCCACCGCGTTTTTCACCGCCTCCGGCACGTGCAGGTAAAAGGGCACGCCTTTCGCCATAAAATTTTCTTTCGGCGCGTCAAAACGCACACAGCGTACGTGATGATCGCCGGTGACGGCAATAACGGTCTTTCGCCCGTTTTCCGTCTGATCCAAATTGGAAACGAAATTTCCCAAGGCATTATTGGCGTATTGATAGGTCGTCAGGGATTTACGGTTTTCCTGTTCGGAACCGAATTTGCCGTTCAGCGCGGCGGGATTAATGCGTTCCGCCCGATAGTGCGTCGGTACGTCGTAAGGCGGATGATTGGTGATGCTTAAGAAATTGATGAACAGCGGTTCTTGCGCTTCCGCCAGCAATTTTTCCGCTAACGCCAGCGCGTATTCGTCGGCGATTCCCCAGTAAGACAGCGAAGATTTCGCTTCGGGAAACGCTTCGATGATGTCGTTTTGATCATACAGTTCGTCCACGCCTTGCAGCGGCAGATAATTGCCGAGATTACGCCACATCATGCCGCCGGAGGTGATAAAAATCGTGCGGTAACCTTGCTGTTTGTAGGTTAAAAACGGATTGTACGCCAGTTTGGTTTGCTGCGCCGAGGATTGGCTGATATTTTGAATCGGGCTGTAAAAATACAGCGAAGCCAGAGTCGGCGCGGTGCCGTCGTAATCGGAAATAAAACGCTTGAACACTATGTCGCGCTCAAAGTGCGGGCGAAAATTGCCTAATAAATCATTTGTTTGCGCATCATCCAACACCAAATAATTGGTGCCGAAACTTTCCATCACGGCGAGAAATACGTGCGGTTTCAAGGCGGCAAGCTTATCGTTTTTCGGCGTGCGTTCGATTAAAGATTCGGTGCCGAAAACCTGTCGCATTAAGGCTTTGCCTTGGTCTAACTCCACCGGTTCAAAACGAATATTGCGTTTGCGATCGCCGAATGCCCATTCCATAGCGATAACGCCGTTGGGAACCAGTTTGTTGATGACCGCAAGAGAAGCCACTTGCGCATGATTTTTGCCCAGCGGCGTGGAATGAATGGTGCCGCGGGCAAAGAAGGCAAGCGCGCATAACGTACTGATAAATAACAGCGACGACCACCAAGGGTTGAGATCGATATGCCAATTTATCAAGGCATCATGGGTCAGCCAGCCGGGAATAAAGGCCAAAGCAAAAATCGCAAAAAATCCGGAAATGACGGGATAATCGTCGTAAATATTTTTCAATACCGCCTTGGTGTCGTCTTCCGCCAAACCGAACATAAACATGTCGTAATAATTATTATAGGTTTTAAAGTAATAAAAATTACCGACCACAATGCCGATAAGCGCAAAAGCCAAAACAAAAATGTACATGGACCAAATAAGTGCGGTCGATTTTACGCTTAAAAATGCAAAAGAGGCGGAGCCGAACAGAAAAAACGGCGCCAGGACAATGGCGATGACTTTGGCGTCGAATTGGGCGCCGCGTTTCAGCATTCGACTGAGCGCGGGTTGATATTGTGTGCCGCGACGCACATCGCGCGGAATGAAAGCATTCATCATTTTCAGACGATGAAAATGCAGAATCAGTTGAAAATAAGCAAATAGAATCCAGATAACGAAAATGATGCTTGCGAGAGACAAAATAGAGTTCCTGCGAGAATAATAATTAAGAGTCGCAGTATAACGAAATTAAAAATGAAGTTCAAAAAAGAATTGGTGGGCGATACCGGTCTCGAACCAGTGACCCCCTCCTTGTAAGGGAGGTGCTCTCCCAACTGAGCTAATCGCCCTAAAATTTTTCGCTACCGCGTGTTAAATAGCTTTGTCGTATTTAATATACGATCTGCGCTTTTGCACTAGCTTCAAATTTGTCGGTTTAGATTTGCAGGCTTTAAGTGGTGGGCGATACCGGTCTCGAACCAGTGACCCCCTCCTTGTAAGGGAGGTGCTCTCCCAACTGAGCTAATCGCCCGCTTAAAGAGCCTTAAAATCAAAGGGATAAACAGCGAACACCTTATGGAAAGTGGTGGGCGATACCGGTCTCGAACCAGTGACCCCCTCCTTGTAAGGGAGGTGCTCTCCCAACTGAGCTAATCGCCCGCTGTTTGTGGGGCGTATTATAGGGAATCCAGGATTACAGTCAACCTCTTTTTGTGAAATTTGCATTAATTGGCTTAAAAATAGGCATAAGTTTAAAATTTCTAGTCATTTTTTAGATAAAAAACGAGTACAATAGCGAAGTTTATATCATGAATGAAGGCAATAAGATGAAATTAGCACCGTTATTTGATTTAGATCCCAATGTAAAAGTCCGCACTCGCTTTGCGCCCAGCCCGACCGGCTATCTGCATGTAGGGGGCGCTCGTACGGCGCTTTATTCCTGGTTATATGCAAAGCATAATCACGGCGAATTCGTGCTACGTATTGAAGACACGGACTTAGAACGCTCCACGCCGGAAGCTACCGCCGCTATTATCGAAGGCATGGAATGGTTAAATCTTTCCTGGGAACATGGTCCTTATTTTCAAACCAAACGTTTTGATCGCTACAATCAGGTTATCGATCAAATGATCGAACAAGGTTTAGCCTATCGTTGTTACTGCACAAAAGAACGTCTGGAACAATTACGTCATACGCAGGAAGCCAATAAACAAAAACCGCGTTACGATCGTCATTGTCTGCACGATCACAGCCATTCGCCGGATGAACCGCATGTAGTACGTTTTAAAAACCCGCAAGAAGGTTCCGTGGTATTTGAAGACGCGGTGCGCGGTCGTATTGAAATCAGCAACCACGAACTGGACGATTTAATCATTCGCCGCACCGACGGTTCGCCGACTTACAATTTCTGCGTGGTGGTGGATGACTGGGATATGGGCATTACCCATGTTGTGCGCGGCGAAGATCACATCAACAACACACCGCGTCAAATCAATATTTTAGAAGCCTTGGGCGCACCGATTCCCACTTACGCCCACGTTTCCATGATCAACGGCGACGACGGACAAAAATTATCCAAACGCCATGGCGCCGTCAGTGTCATGCAATACCGCGACGACGGTTATCTGCCGGAAGCCTTGGTGAATTATCTGGTGCGTTTAGGCTGGGGTCACGGCGATCAAGAAATTTTCAGTCGCGAAGAAATGATTCGTTTGTTTGAACTGGAACACGTGAGCAAATCTGCCAGCGCGTTCAATACGGAAAAGCTGCAATGGCTCAATCAGCATTATATGCGCGAATTGCCGCCGGATTACGTGGCAAAACATTTAGCCTGGCAATATCGGGATTTGGGCGTTGATATCACAAACGGTCCGGCGTTAACCGACATCGTGTCTATGTTCGCGGAACGCAGCAAAACGCTGCGGGAAATGGCATTGTCCAGCTGTTATTTCTTTGAAGAATTTGAAAACTTTGACGAAGCGGCGGCGAAAAAACACCTTAAAGCCGCAGCAATTGAACCGTTGGAAAAAGTAAAAGAAAAATTGACCGCACTTTCCGTTTGGGACGCGCACAATACGCACGAGGCAATCGAGCAAACCGCCGCCGAATTGGGCGTAGGCATGGGTAAAGTCGGCATGCCGTTACGCGTTGCCGTCACCGGAGCCGGTCAATCGCCGTCCATGGACGTCACCCTTGCGGGAATCGGTCGCGAACGCGTATTGGCGCGCATCGACAAAGCCCTTGCCTTCATTAAAGCGCAAGCTGCTTAAATTTTAGGCTATCGTTGCAATCATTTTGGATTAATGGTTGACAGCGAATAGGGTTAGTCATTATCATAACGCCACATCAAAACGGGGATATAGCTCAGTTGGGAGAGCGCTTGAATGGCATTCAAGAGGTCGTCGGTTCGATCCCGATTATCTCCACCAAATTCAAAAGCCTTGAAACACATGTTTCAAGGCTTTTTTGTTATGCTAAACAGACTTCGGCGGAAACGGAAACTAAAAGTGCGGGCGATTTTTGGCACGTTTTTTTGCCGTTGAAAGTTTTTTGCCCAACGCCGGAAACATCCATTTAGATAACACGGCAAACCGTTTTAGTTATTTTTACTTGCTAAAAAAGCGATATAATAAAACGGATTTTAATGAGGCTTCAAAGTAAACCTCAGAACCTCACAAGGAAAAAATATGAATCCAAAATTTAATCCGTTATTTCAATCTTATATCTTAAACAACCAAGTGGAAATCAAAAACCGTTTAGTGGTGGCGCCTATGACGCATTTCGGTTCCAACCCGGACGGCACCTTAGGTGAAGCCGAACGCGAATTTATTTCCAACCGCGCGCAGGACATGGGAATGTTTATTCTGGCGGCAACATTGGTGCAGGACGGCGGTAAAGCCTTTCCCGGTCAACCCGAAGCCATTCGTGCGGCGCAACTGCCTTCCTTAAAAGCGACCGCGGACATCATTAAAGCGCAAGGGGCTAAAGCCATTTTGCAACTTCATCACGGCGGCAAACTGGCGCTGACGGAATTGTTAAACGGCAAAGATAAAATTTCCGCCAGTGCGGATGAAGCTACCGGCACGCGCGCCGCTACCGAAGAAGAAATCCATGCTTTAATCGACGCCTTCGCTAATGCCGCAGATTTAGCCATTCAAGCGGGGTTTGACGGAGTGGAAATTCATGGCGCCAATAATTACCTGATTCAACAGTTCTATTCCGGTCATTCCAATCGTCGCACCGACGAATGGGGCGGCTCCCGTGAAAATCGCATGCGTTTTCCGTTGGCGATCGTAGACAGCGTATTGGCGGTAAAAGCCAAACACGGCAAAGACGATTTTATCGTGGGTTACCGTTTTTCGCCGGAAGAACCGGAAGAATCGGGTTTAACCATGGAAGACACCTTTGCGCTTATCGATGCCTTAAAGGACAAAGCGTTGCAATATCTGCACATTTCTCTGCACGATTTCTATAAAAAAGCCCGTCGCGGCGCGGATACCAATGCATTCCGCATGCAGTTGGTGCACGATCGAATCGGCGGTAAATTGCCGCTTATCGGCGTGGGCGCGCTGTTTACTGCGGAACAGATTTTAGCGGCATACAACACCGGCTGGGCGGAATTTATCGCGCTGGGTAAAACCGTGATGATTAATCCGACCATTGCCACCCTGATTAAAACGGACAGAGAAGCCGAAATCGTTACGGAATTGGATCCGAATAAACCGGAGCAATACGGCATTAAAGGTTTATTGTGGGAACTTTGCGTAAAAGGCAGCCCGATGTTGCCGCCGTTAAAAGGCGATAAAAACTGGCATACGGTTGATATTTAATGGCTTGAGATGAATCCTAAAGAGCGGTGCAAATTATGCGTACCGCTCTTTTTTATTCACCGTTCAGTGAAAATTATTTACCGGACGCGCTTTACTTTTTTATCGGCTTTATGATAAAGATCTTAGTCCAAGTGCGGTCAAAATTGACGCAGTTTTTTGCCGTCGAATCAATGAGATTGCGCGGTGCGGAGAAATAAACGGTTTAATGTCGGCAGGTGACGAACCATGTCACGCCCCAACAAAAAGGAGAAAAAAATGCAGCAGATTAATACTCGGGAAGTCGGTTGGATTGGTTTAGGACAAATGGGCGAGCCGATGGTGTCTCATTTGTTGGAACACGGGGTGAAAGTCGGCGTTTATAACCGAACGGCGGCAAAATGCCAAAACCTGGCGGCAAAAGGCGCCGCGGTTTATGCTTCCGTATCGGAGCTGGTGAAAGCCTATGACGTGATTTTTCTCATGGTAGCGGATTTCCCGGTGATTGAATCGCTGTTAACCGAAGAAGTGCTGACCGCTCTGGAAGGCAAGTTGGTGGTGAATATGAGCACGGTTTCGCCGACGCAAAACCAACAACTGGAGTTCTTATTGGCAAAACACGGCGCGGAATTTATCGAAGCGCCGGTTTCCGGTTCCAGTAAAGTGGCGGAAGCGGGCAAATTGCTGGTATTGGCGGCCGGCAAACCGGAAATTGTGGAACAGCTTAAACCGCTGTTCGCCGCCTTCAGCACGCAAACGTTTTATTACGGCGAAGTGGGCAAAGCGGGTGGTGTGAAACTGATGATTAATTCTCTGCTCGGCATTTTCATTCAAGCCTACGGCGAAGCTTTGCTGTTTGCGGAACAATTCGGCATTTCGAAAGAGCAGGTGATTGACATGATTTCCGGTTCGTTTATGAACAGCCAGATTTTCCAGGCCAAAGTGCCGATGTACCGACAGAACGATTTCACGCCGGCGTTTATGATGAAACACATGACCAAAGATTTTAATCTGGCGAAAGCGGAAATCGCCAAAATGGACAAAGCCTTTCCGCTGATTCAGCAAGCCGCCGTCAGCTATAATCAAGCGAATCAATCGGGGTTAAGCGAAGCGGATATGGCGGCGATTTATCAATACTTGGCGAAATAACGGCAAAAGTGCGGTCAAAAAATGTCACGTTTTTTGCCCGCACTTTTCAATCGGTTTAAAATGCCGCCGTTTTTAAGGATATCGCACTTTCATGAATAATATCGACTTCCACTATCACCATACGAACCATTACAAAATTCAGCATTACAGCCGCAAAACCTTATGGCTGTCTCTTGTGTTGACTTTCGTGTTTGCCTTGGTCGAACTGCTGGGCGGGATAATAAGCGGTTCGCTGGCGCTGATTTCGGATTCCTTTCATATGTTTTCCGACGTGCTGGCATTGGCGTTGAGCATGATTGCCATTTATTATTCGGCGAAACGGCCGACGGATAAGTTCACTTACGGTTATGTGCGGTTTGAAATTATCGCCGCTTTTTTAAACGGTGTCGCCTTAATTCTGATTGCGTTGGGCGTGGCGGCGGAAGGGATCCAGCGCTTGTTTCGTCCCGTGGCGGTGGATTTCCGTTCGATGCTGGCGGTGGCGAGCGTCGGTTTGCTGATCAATATCCTGTTAACACTGATGCTGATGAACAGTCTGAAACATGAGAAAAATCTGAATATTCAAAGCGCATTCTGGCATTTTTTCGGCGATTTGCTGAATTCCGTCGGCATTCTCATCGCGGCGTTGCTGATTCATTGGACGGGTATAATAACCATTGATGCCCTTGCCAGCTTGGTGATCAGCGTGGTGATTTTCTGGGGCGGTTATAAAATCTGCCGTCGCGCCGGCGGCGTTTTGATGGAAGCCGTGCCGCCGGAACTGCAGACAGCGGCAATTCATCAATCCGTTCTGGCGATTCCGAACGTAAAAGGCATTCACGAATTTCATTTGTGGTCTATCGCCGACGGATTATACAGTCTGTCGTTTCACGTGATTCTGGAGCAATATCAGGGCGTAAATGATTACGAACTGGTTAAAAACATCAGCAATATGCTGAAGAACGAATATCAGATCGAACACGTCACCATTCAAATCGAAAATCCGGGAGTGAATACGCACCATTGCGTTGATGCATAACGGATATCTGCGATTGAATCAAAGCGCCCCACACGGTTGTCAGAACCGTTCTTTTAAATAAGCGCCGATCCGTTCGAAATAATTTTGAATATCTTCGGCTTTATGCGCCAATATTCGGATTATGATTCCGCTTTCATTTAACTGCGACAATCCCGCTAAAACGTCCGTCTGCGGAGTAAATTGTTGTTGAAGTGCGGTCAAAATTTCTTTGATTTCCACCGCACTTTTGCCCACATGAATAAAACATAACGAACCTTGATGGCTGTAGTTTTCCATTTGACTCAGCGCTGTCAGGTTCATCACGGACGGTTTCCACTGAATGCAATCCGATAAGAGCGGTCGTGTTGCGCCGTTTTCCTGCAATTTGTAGATTTTCAAATGCGAGGAAAACCGGCGGAACTGAAAACGCTCACCGTTCATCACACGTCCGATTGCCACGATTTCGCCGTAAATCAGTCCGGCATTTTCGCCCATTTCAATGGTCGTTTTCTGCTTCAGCGCCGAATCCTTATGCAATACGAGCGGATGCGGCAAATAGAAGAAACGGCTGTCCGGCGCCAGTTTAACGACGGTAATTTGTTCCGCATGATTGTCGCCATTCATTGCCTGAACACGAGTAAACGCTTGGGTTTTGAGCGAAAGTGCGGTCGATTTTTTCAAAGAAATTCGGATTTCCAAACGGTCGCCGCCAAGCAAGCCGGGCGAAGAAGACATTTGCATCGCATTCAATCCGTGCCGCCACGCATCTTCGTAAACGGGCAAGGTCATCAGCTTGAACGGCGGCGAAACGAAATATTCGTCAAGTCGCGTGGTTCCGTCGGCGGTTAATTTTGTCGAAAGAAATAATTGACTATTCATTTTTGCACAAGCGAATACATTCGCCTTAAAGATCAGAAATAACGGGCGACCGGCGTTCGCCCTACGAATTATCTTACCAATGACGCCGGCTCTTCCGCGTTTTTCAGCAACGCATATTTTTCAATCCAACCAATGACGCCGTCGAGATTTTCCTTTTTCATCAGATTGGTAAAAATAAACGGCTGGCCGTTACGCATACGGCGTGCATCGCGTTCCATCACGCTTAAATCCGCGCCCACGAACGGCGCAAGGTCGGTTTTATTAATGACTAGTAAATCCGAACGCGTGATTCCCGGTCCGCCTTTGCGAGGAATTTTTTCGCCCTGCGCCACATCGATGACGAAAATCGTCACGTCGGCTAAGTCCGGGCTGAACGTGGCCGAAAGGTTGTCGCCGCCCGATTCGATAAACAGGATTTCCACATCCGGGAAACGAGCCACCATTTCGTCCACCGCTTCCAGATTCATCGACGCGTCTTCACGAATGGCGGTATGCGGGCAGCCGCCGGTTTCCACGCCCATAATCCGTTCCGGCGGCAATAAGCTGTTTTTTGTTAAAAATTCCGCATCTTCCTGGGTGTAGATATCGTTGGTAATGACCGCCACGCTGTATTTATCTGCCATTTCGCGGGTGAGTTTTTCGATTAACGCGGTTTTGCCCGCCCCAACGGGACCGGCCACGCCGATTTTGATGTATTTACGCATTGTTTTTCCTTTGGGAATAAATATAAAGACGAAGGACATTCGCCCGATAAAAATATGTGTTAGAGCGAATATCAAGACATATATAAACGGGTATATAATTGCTCATGCTGCATGGAACGCACATCATTCGCGAGCGTTGCGGCGCCGAGCCAGTCTAAATCAGGATCGAGGCTATTTTCCACCGCACTTGCAATCGGCGAACGTAACTCAAATAAAATATCCTGACCGTCCATTTGGCTGAGCGGAATCAGCTTTACGCCATTGGTAACGGAACCCACGGCCGCATTGTAGTAAAAGGCATAAAGCGTTTCCGCTTTGCCGAGCCGCATCGCATTGGCCACCATGGCAAACACCACGGGAAAAAAGCCGTTGGCGCGCTTTTCCGTAACGGCTTGCTGAAATTCCGCCAATAACGGATGATTTTCATAACGGATAAAAATTTTCAGCAGGCGCACACCCAGTTTGTAGCTCCCTTCGCGAACTTGCCGGGCAATTTTGGTTGCGGCGAGCTCTTGGTCAAGTTCAATTAGGCGCGCCAAATCGTATCTTTCCATTGCATCAAACGCCAACGACAAATAAGCGCCGTCGTTGTACGTCCAGTTTTGCAGTAATTGGGTTCGCACATATTCTTCAAGGCTGTTTTTACTGTTAACTTTGCCTTGCTGTACGAAGGTTTCCAAGCCGTTGGAATGATTAAACCCGCCTATCGGCAAAGTAGGATCGACCAAGTGGAGCAACGCGCCCAATTGGGTTAATGCTTGTGCCAATTTCCGTCTCCGTGCTGATGATAACCTTGGTGATGATCGTGCGAATGCCCGTGAGAATGGCCCTGCGCCGAATTTGCGCGCAATGCGCGGCTTAACCGGCGTTTTGCTTTTTGCGGATGAAATCCCGCCGCTTGCAGCCATTCAAACATCGGTTTATCGTACGGAAGCGTGACTTCATCGCCGTCAAGGAATAACGGCGAATGTTTATTACCGATTTCATAACAGGCGCGCGCCATTTCCGGCAAGGTTTTCGGCGACAGCACAATCACTTCGCTCGGCAGGATTTCAATCGCAATAACCAGATTTTCGCTGATAAACACCACATCATCATGCTCCAAACGCTGGCCTTCTTTAAGCAAACGAAACGCCACTTCACGCCCCGCTTTCGAGGTTTTGCGCAAAATGTTGCGTTCGCTTTCGTACCATTGCAACGGCACGTAATCGATCGTTTGCGTTGTGATTTTCCCTTCCGCACAAAGTGCGGTCAAATTTCCGAGAGTTTTTTCCATAATAGGAAGGATGGGATTTAATATTTGCATAATTTTTACGTTATTTATTATTGTTCTGAAACCCGGCTCGTCGCCGGGTCGGTTTGTCCGAATCGCTCCGCGGCTTTGTTGCACCGCAGATCGACTCGGTTTATAAGGTCGTTCGTATACGACGGCTTAGAACATGAAATAACGCTGCGCTAACGGTAATTTTTTCGCCGGTTCGCAAGTGATGAGTTCGCCGTCCACACGCACTTCGTAACGCTCCGGATCAACGGTGATTTCAGGGGTTGAGTTATTGTGAACCAGATCTTTTTTACCGATGTTGCGGCAGCCTTTCACGGCGACGGTTTCTTTCTCAAGGCCGAAAGCGTCTTTAATGTTCGCATCCACGCCCGCCTGCGACACGAAAAATACCGCGCATTCTTTGTTCGCTTTGGCATGCGCGCCGAACATCGGGCGATAGAACACGGGTTGCGGGGTTGGAATCGATGCGTTCGGATCGCCCATTTTGGCATAGCTGATAAAGCCTTTTTTGATCACCAGTTCCGGTTTCACGCCGAAAAACATTGGCTTCCAAAGCACGATATCCGCTAATTTGCCCGTTTCGAGCGAACCGACATGATCGGCAATACCGTGTGCAATCGCAGGATTGATCGTATATTTCGCAATGTAACGTTTAATACGGAAGTTATCGTTGCCCTCCGTGCCTAATTCGCCGCGTTGCGCTTTCATTTTATCGGCGGTTTGCCAGGTGCGCGTCACCACTTCGCCTACGCGTCCCATCGCTTGCGAGTCGGAACTCATCATCGAGAACACGCCGATATCGTGTAAAATGTCTTCCGCCGCAATGGTTTCGGGACGGATACGGCTGTCGGCGAACGCCACGTCTTCCGGCACACATTTATCCAAATGGTGGCAAACCATCAACATATCCAAGTGTTCGTCGATCGTATTAACGGTAAACGGACGGGTTGGATTGGTGGAAGCCGGCAATACGTTCGGATACATCGCCGCTTTGATGATATCGGGAGCATGACCGCCGCCCGCGCCTTCGGTGTGGAAAGTGTGAATCACTCGTCCGTCAATGGCTTTCATTGTGTCTTCCAAGAAGCCGCATTCGTTCAGCGTGTCGGTGTGAATCGCCACTTGTACGTCCATTTCATCCGCCACTTTGAGAGAGGCGTCGATTACCGCATGGGTTGCCCCCCAGTCTTCGTGAATTTTTAAGCCTAATGCTCCCGCACGAATTTGTTCTTTTAACGGTTCGACGGCGGAGCAGTTTCCTTTGCCGAAGAAACCGACGTTTACCGGCAAGGCTTCGCACGCTTGAAACATTCGTTGGATATTCCACGCGCCCGGAGTACAAGTGGTCGCATGCGTACCGTCCGCCGGGCCCGTGCCGCCGCCAATCATGGTCGTAATACCGTTTTCGATAGCGTGCTGCGCCTGTTGCGGGCAGATCCAGTGAATGTGAGTATCGATACCGCCCGCCGTTGCGATCAGGTGCGCTCCGTTATGCACTTCCGTGCTTGCGCCGATAATCATATTCGGAGTGACGTGATCCATCGTATCGGGGTTCCCTGCCTGACCGATGCCGACAATGCGCCCGTCGCGAATACCGATATCCGCTTTGATAATGCCGAGTTTCGCGTCGATAATCATTACGTTGGTAATCGCAAGATCCAATACATTCGGATTTTCACGGGTTGCCGTGCCCGATTGGGCCATGCCGTCGCGCACCGATTTGCCGCCGCCGAATTTACATTCATCGCCTTTGGTGAGTAAATCCTGTTCGATAGTCGCCCACAGGTCGGTATCGCCTAAACGTACTTTATCGCCGACAGTCGGTCCGTAAGTCGCAACATATTGGCTGCGTGGGATGGTTAATGCCATTTTGTTCTCTCCCTATAATTTTCCGTCGATCGCATTATGGAAACCGTAAATCACTTTGTTTCCGCCAAATTCCACCAGTTCCACGGTTTTCGCTTCACCGGGTTCAAACCGCACGGCATTGCCTGACGGCACGTTTAAACGCATACCGCGCGCTAAAGTGCGGTCAAATTCGAGGGCATTATTGGTTTCGAAAAAGTGATAGTGAGAGCCGACCTGAATCGGGCGATCGCCTTTGTTTATAACATCCAGTCTGACGGTTTTGCGGTTCGCATTTGCCTGAATGTCGCCGCTGGCTAATTGATATTCACCGGGAATCATTGTATTTGTCCTTTTATGTTGATGCGGACACAATGCATCGTGTCCCTACGATAATGATTTATCAGCAGGAGCACCGTGCCTGGCGTCCGTTTGCTCATTAACGAATCGGGTTATGAACGGTTACTAATTTTGTGCCGTCCGGGAAAGTCGCTTCGATTTGTACTTCGTGAACCATTTCCGGCACACCTTCCATGACATCCGCCGCGGTTAATAACGTTGCGCCGTATTGCATCACGTCCGCCACGCTCATGCCGTCGCGGGCGGCTTCCTGTAAATGACTGGCAATATAAGCGATCGCTTCCGGATAGTTCAGTTTTACGCCGCGGGCTTTGCGTTTTGCCGCTAACTCGCCGGCCAGGAAAAGCATCAGCTTTTCTTGTTCTCTTGAGGTTAAATGCATATTAAGTTTCCTTACTAATTAAAAAGGTGGGCTTATCTTATGACGAATTCCTCCGAATGGCAAATTCAAAAATGAAAAAATTCAGCTTTATGTTAAAATTATTAGATATTTTTCATAATAACGCAAAAACATTGGATATATTTTATAAAAACCGGAATTATTTAGATAAAATCTTTTTACGAGTTTGTGTTAAGCAAACGATTGTTTTTATAATGCGTTCAAATATGAACGAGGAAAATATTATGAAATTAATCAAAACGACTTTTGTAGGAATCGGACAAATTTTTCTCCAGGAAAACGGTTTGTCGGGCTTGCTTATCATTATCGCGATGTTTTTCAGTCACTGGACGTTGGGTGTCAGCTGTTTTCTGGGCGCGCTCATCGGCACATTAACCGCGAAATCGGCCGGTTTCCCCCAAGAACAAATTAATCAGGGATTATATGGCTTTAACGGCAGCCTGGCTTTCATGTGCGTATTGTTTACTTTTGGTCTAGTAGATTCCGCAATCCCGCTGGTCTGGGGATTGGGCGTTGTCGCTTCGATAACCGCCACGTTGATTATGCGCGCATTTATTAAGGCGGGCAAAGTCGCTTATACCTTTCCGTTTGTGGTGACTTGCTGGATCTTTTGCTGGGCCGTCGCAAAATTTCATCTCTTCGGATTAAGTCAGACAACGCCGCGATTAATGGATTATACCGATACGATTCATTCCATCGGTGAAGCCTTTTATGCCTGGGCCGAAATCAATTTCGGTTCCAGTTTGATGACCGGAATTTTACTGTTTATCGCTATTGCGATCAGTTCGCCGATGGCGGCAATGTGGGGCATGGCCGTTGCACCGATTAGTGCGTTACTGGCATATCAGTGTTTCAATGTAGATCTCAATACGCTCGCTAACGGCATTTACAGTTTTTCCGCCATTCTGGTCGCCTGCGCTTTTGCCGGTCCGAAGTTCTCGAATTTTTGTTATGTGATTGGCGGCGTAATATTGGCGGTGGCCGTTCATTACGCCGTCGCCCAAACGGGGCTGGCGGCCTACACAATCGGGTTTATCGTCGCCAGCTGGATTATCCTGTTGATTAAAAACATAGTGGAAAAATCGGGCATAGAAAACAAACGGTTTAATCAAATTATGAATCCGTAAAGTCAAATCTGGGCTGATGAGATTTTCCGGCGAATCGTGCTAATCAGCCCGAATGTCCGTTCAAAGCTAAAAAAACTATCGATTTTTTGACCGCACTTTGACGGAATTTATGATCTTATAATGTCATTTTTTTGCCTTGGCGGGCGCTTTCGAAGGCTTTTTCAATAATGTGCAAAACAAAAGCGGCTTGTTCCGCGGTAACCGCCAAAGCGGCGCCGTTTGCGACGGCATCGTATAAATTATCAATCAGCCCCTGATAACTGCCCTTAACATTAGGATAAGGTTTACGCACAATTTCGCCTTCGATTTCGGTATGCAAAACGCCCCACAATTCTTCCGCTTCCCGATACCAATCTCCGATCGGTGCAACACCTTTGGCAAGTTGCGCTTCCTGAATATCGACGCCCTGTTTGACATAAGAACCCAGTTTGCCGTGCAACGAAAAGGCCGCCGCCGGTTCGCGCGCGTATTTGCTTGCCATGACGGACACTTTTAACCCGCCTTCGTAATAAAGATGAATGTCGAAATTATCGTCAACCAGCGCGCCTTTGTGTTGATAACGAATATCCGCAAAAACCGCTTGCGGTTTGCCGAATAAATGAACGGCCTGATCAATCAAATGCACGCCTAAATCGTATACCAAACCGGTGCCGGCGTCGCCCGTTTCTTTCCAGACTTTCGGATTCTTCGTTTTGGAAAAACGTTCAATGCGGATTTCGCAATCCACCGGCTCCCCAATTAATCCTTCGGATAAAATCCGCTGCGCCGCCAAAATATGGCTGTCCCAGCGGCGGTTTTGATAAACATAAAGCACGACCTTTTGTTTTTGGGCGAGCTTTGCCAATTCCATGGCTTCCGACGAAGTCGCCACCAACGGCTTTTCCACCAGAACATGTTTGCCCGCCGTCAGTGCGGCTTTCACCATGTCATAATGGGTTTGGTTCGGCGTGGTAATAACGACCAAGTCAATATCGGGCGTAAACAATTGGGCGTAATCGTGCACGATTTCTACATTATCCACCCATTCTTTGCCGCGTTCCGTGTTGCGTTCAAAAAATTTCTTAATATTAAAACGCGGATCGGCTTTAAAAAACGGTACGTGAAATAAACGGGCGGAATAACCGCTGCCGGCAATGGCGACATTTAGTTTTTTCATAGAAATTCCTTTCTGGCTGGTTTCTATTGGCTTGATCGGATTATAGTCATTAATCACGCGACTTACAGTATTTTTATGTCAGTCGGATCGCAAAAGCCGATTACGGTTTGACAGATAAAGGATTTTTATGTAGCATGCCTATCACCTGAGCGTTGAAAAATGCCGTTTATGCTACATGGTAAATTGCGCTCAACGCTTATTCAATCAGCTTTTCCGCTGTCAATTTAGATGGGTTGCTTCCTGCTATCCCGCATCAAATTCCCTATCTGATAGGGTGCCGCTAACATGAACTTTCAGCTTGATTTTTAAGTGATTAATTAACCGTAAAAGTGCGGTCAAAAAATCGTAGATTTTTTTATTAATTGGCATTACAACGTGATTTTTATTTTGTTTAGCCGTATGGCTAATGATTGTTATATTTGGAGAATATCGTGAGCGTATTACAACAACTTCGTGCTACAACCACCCTGAAAGCCCCGATTTTTGTGCCGACGGTGATTTTTGTCATATTAATCGCCACCTTTTGTTCGATTTTTCCCGAACAGGCGCAAACCACATTGAATGCGATTAAGCAGTCCGTTTTTGCCAATTTTAGCTGGTTTTACATTTTGGCCGGCTCCATATTCTTTCTGTTTTTGATGTTTTTGTGTGTCAGTAGTTTAGGCAGTATTCGTTTGGGCGCCGATACGGACGAACCCGAGTTTTCCTTTCCCTCCTGGATTGCGATGTTATTTGCCGCCGGAATGGGGATCGGTTTGATGTATTTCGGGGTGGCGGAACCCATATTGCATTATTTAAAACCCTTGAGACAAGGGCTTAGTGAAGCAGAACGCATGAAAGACGCGATGATGATGACTTTTTATCATTGGGGTATTCATGCGTGGGCCATTTATGCCGTGATTGCTCTGGCACTGGCCTATTTCGGTTTCCGTTATAAATTGCCGTTAACCGTGCGTTCGGGATTTTATCCTTTAATGAAGAATCGCATTTCCGGCTTTGGAGGGCATGCGATTGATGTGGTGGCGTTATGCAGTACTATTTTCGGTTTAACCACCACCTTAGGTTATGGCGCCATGCAGGTCAAAGCAGGCTTTAACAACCTTGGCTTGTTGGACAGCAATAGCTTTGGCGTATTAATAATGATCGTGAGTGTCGCCATGGCTTTAGCCATCACTTCCGCCATTTCCGGTGTCGGCAGAGGCGTAAAAATACTTAGTGAAATCAATCTGTTACTCGCCGGCTTGTTATTGGTTTTCGTGATTATCGCGGGACCTACGCTGTTATTGTTCTCGGGCCTAACGGAAAATTTAGGCTATTACTTCAGCTCATTATTAGAACTCAGTTTCCGCACCTTTGCCTACGAACCGGAAAATCAAGGCTGGTTGAGTAATTGGACGATTCTGTACTGGTCTTGGTGGGCATCCTGGGCGCCGTTTGTCGGCATGTTCATCGCCAAAATCTCTAAAGGCAGAACCATTCGTGAATTTATTTTAGGCGTATTGTTTGTGCCCTCTTTATTCAATATTTTGTGGATGACCAGCTTCGGCGAATCCGCAATCTGGATAGATCAGCAAACGAACGGCGCTTTAGCCGCCATCAGCAACAATACCGAAGCGCTATTATTCGGCTTTTTCGACCAATTGCCGTTCAGTATTGTCGCTTCCGTGGTTGCGCTCATGGTGATTTCCATTTTCTTTGTGACGTCGGCGGATTCGGGAATTTTCGTCTTGAACTGCATCGCTTCACAAGGCGAAGAAAAAGCGCCGAAATGGCAAACCATATTATGGGGGATTTTGCTGGCGGTATTGGGTCTGTCTTTATTGTATTCCGGCGGTCTGGCTTCGCTGCAAACGATGACGTTAATTATCGCGTTACCGTTCATGGCGATTATGATTGCCTTATGTTTCGGTTTATGGAAGGGATTAATGGTAGACAGCCAATATTCCAGTAAAACGTTTTCGCAGGGAAGCGCCTCCTGGACCAGCGGAGACTGGAAAACGCGGCTGGAAAAAATTGTTAACCCGACCAATCGCAAAGATATTCGCCGTTTCCTCACCAAAATTGCCCGTCCGGCGTTTAACGAACTGGTGGAAGAATTTGAAAGTCACGGCTTAACGGCACAGATGAATTTTATTAACGGTAAAAATCCGAAAATCGAATTTGAAGTGATCAAAGAAAACCTGCGTAACTTCCTCTACGGTATCGAATGTCAATCCCGCGAATTATCCGATTTAGTGGTGGAAGACAGCAACGTACCGAATATAGAAGAAAGCAAAATCTACGAACCGATTACTTATTTCTTTGACGGCCGCCAGGGTTATGACGTGCAATATATGACCAAAGACGAGTTAATCGCCGACGTATTAAAACAATATGAACGCTTCATGAATCTTGCCATGGACGACAGCCACGATCTTATGACGGCAGACGTAGAAAACATAGGCGAATCAACGGGTTCGGGGCAATAAATCGCGCCGAATATCGTTTACTTTAACCGAAATAAAACCAACGGTTTTATGTGGGGGATAAATAAAGTGCGGTGAAAAATTTTAATGTTTTTCACCGCACTTTTGATCTTACAGCCTTTGCATTAACGACGCGGCAAATAACGCGTCGGATCCACCGATTTACCTTTGTAACGAATTTCAAAGTGGAGTTTTACGCTGTTGGTTCCGCTGTTCCCCATTGTTGCAATTTGCTGACCGGCTTTAACTTCCTGCTGGTCGCTAACGGAAATGCTATCATTATGGGCGTAGGCGCTTAAGAAATCATCATCGTGTTTGATGATAATCAGGTTACCGTAACCGCGCAAAGCGTTACCGGCGTAAACGACACGTCCCGGCGCGGCGGCGTAAACGGCCTGTCCTTTCGAGCCGCCGATATCGATACCTTTGTTTCCGCCGTCACCGGCTGAGAAGCCTTGTGTAATTCTACCGGTAGTCGGCCATTGCCATTTCAGATTTGAAGTCGGAGCAACGGTCGCACCCGAAGAATAACCCGATGTACCGGTTCCCGCCACGATGCCGCCTGTTGTCGCTCCCGCGGTGCCGACGCCGGCAACCACCCCGCCGCTCGTTCCGACCGCACTCGCCGCACCTGTCGTCGGTGCAACCGTACCTGTCGAGGCTTTAACCGGGCCGGTTATCGTGCCGTCCGAACCATATTGGGTACCGTTCGGTCCTGCGGTATAAGACACTTTCGGTTCAGCCGGTACCTGAACTTCGGTACATTGCTGTTGAGTGGTCGTCGCGGCTGCCGCGCTACCGTTAGACACTTTTAAGGTTTGTCCGACTTTCAGATTATAAGGTTCCGACATTCCGTTTAATGCCGCCAGCTCCTTCACGTCAATACCGGCAATATAAGCGATCAAAAACATGGTGTCGCCTTTTTTCACTGTATATTCCGTTGCTTTGTAGAAACCTTTATTGATTTTACTATAATCCGGCGCGTTGGTTGTGGCGTTACGCGGAATTTCTACGGTTTGACTTTGATTGGTCGCTTTACTGCCGGCCGCCGGCACTTCAACGGTTTTACACACGGTTTTAGTCGTCATTGCAGGTTGCGACTGCGTTTGTTGGAAGGTCGGTTGAACCGCGGTTGTTGTAGCGGCCGGTGCGCTAGAGGCCGTCGACAACGTCCCCGTTTGATTCGCCACCGGTTGAGTCGCAACCGGATTATTCATATTTTCAGGCATGGTACTTTGTTGAACTTGCGGTTCCCACGTGCTGTTTGAGGAACCGTCGACCGGTTGTGGGATTGACGGAGATAACGTACCGTCCACACTATCCACCGGCGCCGGCGTAGACGATGAACATCCCGCCAATACGGCAGCGGCAAGAGGTAACAATAAAAAGGATTTCTTCATTTCGCTTTCCTTGGGAATTATTTCATATTATCAGGCATATTACTTTGTTCAACTACCGGCATAAAACCACCGCCGTCCATCGCCCCCGTTCCCGCCACCGGTTGCATAATACCGTCAGGCAATGCATTAGGATCGTCGTTGGGCGCTTCAGATGAACAAGCCGTTAAAGCTGCCATCATAGACAACAAAAAAATGATTTTTTTCATTTTATTTCCTTTATTTTAAAACTAAATAGGCAATGACGGCTAAGGCCACCACCGACCAGCCGATCACTTCAATCGAACGGCGCAATTTATCTGCGAATTTAGTTCCGCCCCACGCCGCTAATTTTGCAATCAATACGAAACGGGCGGCACGGGAAACCGCTGCCGTGAGAACAAAAGGGATAAACGCCATTTGCATCACGCCGGCGGCGATAGTGAAAACTTTATAGGGAATCGGGGAAAAGCCGGCGACAAAAACAACCAGAACGCCCCATTGTTCAAACCATGAAATCGCCTTATCCCATTGAGTCTGATAATCCCATTTCACGATATATTGTTGAACTAAATCAAAAGCATAATAACCGATGGAATAGCCGACCATCCCGCCGACAACCGAGGCCGCGGTACAAATTAACGCAAATTTGACCGCACTTTGGGGCTTAGTCATTGCCATCGGAATCAACATGACATCCGGCGGAATAGGGAAGAAAATCGCCTCGATAAAACTTACGAACGCTAACCAATACGCCGCCAGACGATGCTTAGACCATTCCATGGTTTTATCGTACATTGCCCCAAAAAAATTCATAAGCTTTCCTTTCAGTCATAAAAAATAAATGTTGTATTATTCCTGTTCTAACCAAGTTTGTAAAGCTTGAAGTGAATGGTGCGCCGTCATATCCGGCTGAATCGGCGTAATCGACACATAACCGTGTTGCACCGCATGGAAGTCCGTTCCCTCATCTTCATCCTCCGCCAGCCCGGCCAGACCAATCCAATAAATGGCTTCGCCGCGCGGATCCGTCTGTTTAATCACTTCGGCGGCGGAAGCGCGATGGCCCAAGCGACAAACTTTCACGCCTTTGATTTCTTCATAAGGCAAATCCGGAACATTAATATTCAAAATTTCACGACTTTTTAGCAGTTGTCCGTGTAATTTAGGAATTAAATCGCACACAATTTTCGCCGCACTTTCGTAGTGCCGGCGCCCGTCCAATGACACCGCAATAGCCGGTAAACCTAAATGACGTCCTTCCAAGGCGGCGGCCACCGTGCCGGAATAAAGGGTATCGTCTCCCAAATTTACGCCCGCATTAATCCCGGACACCACCAAATCAATCCGTCCCGATAAAAAACCGTTCAACGCCAAATGTACGCAATCGGCGGGAGTACCGTTAATACAATAATCGTCATTATCCAGTTGGCGGGGACGCAACGGTTCTACCAGCGTGAGCGAACTTGATGCCGCGCTACGGTTGCGATCCGGCGCCACAATGACAACGTTGGCAAATTTACGCAAATAAGCGGCCAATATTTGAATGCCTTCCGCATGGTAACCATCGTCGTTTGAAAGTAAGATATTCATTCAGGTAATCCTTTTCCTTATTAATCACCGCATTATTATAACAATAAAAAACCCGGCTTTCGCCGGGTTTTAGCATATGATTCCGATTAACGGCAATTAACCTTGAGATGAAATGCGTTTCATATCCGTCATATAGCCGCGTAATTCCAAACCGATTAATTCAACCGGATGATTACGGATTTCATCGTTAACGTCGCGTAAAGTCACGTTATCGATTTCTACCGCCGGAGTCGGTTCGCCCAAGTCACCTTTTTGTAAAGTCGGGATAATTTCTTTAGCCAGAATCGGAGTAGCAACATTGGAGAACAAGTAGTTGCCGTATTCCGCCGTATCGGAAATTACCACGTTCATTTCATATAAACGTTTACGGGCGATGGTATTCGCGATTAACGGCAATTCGTGCAAAGATTCGTAATAAGCGGATTCCTCATAAATACCGCTTGCCACCATAGCGTCGAACGCCATTTCTACGCCGGCTTTCACCATTGCCACCATTAACACGCCGTTATCGAAATATTCCTGTTCGGAGATTTTAATACCGTCGGCTTTCGGTGCGTTTTCGAAAGCGGTTTTACCGGTCGCTTCACGCCACGCCAATAAGTCTTTATCGCCGTTTGCCCAGTCTTCCATCATCACGCGGGAGAATTCGCCGCTGATGATATCGTCCATGTGTTTCAGGTATAAGAAGCCCAATTTTTCTTTAATCTGTTCTGAAAGTTCGAACGCGCGCAGTTTCGCCGCATTGGAAAGACGATCCATCATTAAAGTGATACCGCCTTGTTTTAAGGCTTCCGTAATGGTTTCCCAACCGTATTGAATTAATTTACCCGCGTAAGCCGGATCTTTACCGTCTGCGATCAATTTGTCGTAGCACACGATCGAACCCGCTTGCAACATGCCGCAAAGAATGGTTTGTTCGCCCATTAAATCGGATTTCACTTCCGCAACGAATGAAGATTCCAACACGCCCGCACGATCGCCGCCGGTTGCGGACGCCCAGGCTTTCGCAATCGCCATGCCTTCGCCTTTCGGGTCATTCGCCGGGTGAACGGCGATTAATGTAGGTACGCCGAAACCGCGTTTGTATTCTTCACGCACTTCGGTACCCGGACATTTCGGTGCGGACATTACAACGGTAATATCTTCACGGATTTGTTCGCCCACTTCAACGATGTTGAAACCGTGAGAATAACCGAATGCCGCGCCTTGTTTCATTAACGGCATCACATCGGCCACAACTTTTGAATGTTGTTTATCCGGCGTTAAGTTGATGACCAAATCGGCGGTCGGGATTAATTCTTCGTATGTTCCCACTTTAAAACCGTTTTCCGTCGCGCGTTGGAATGAAGCGCGTTTTTCTTCGATCGCTGCTTTACGCAAGGCATAGCTGATGTCCAGACCGGAATCGCGCATATTTAAACCTTGGTTTAAGCCTTGTGCGCCACAGCCGACAATCACGATTTTTTTACCTTTTAAGAAATTGCAACCGTCAGAAAATTCGCTGCGTTCCATAAAACGGCAACGCCCCAGTTGATCAAGCTTTTCGCGTAAATTTAAAGTGTTAAAGTAATTAGACATTGTGTTTTCCTTTTGTGCTGGACTAAATATGCAAAGGATTATACGCTTTTTTTATATTGCGTAAATTGATATTATTGAAATCTATTATTGCAATTCACGCAACCAAAAGAGGCTGTTATGTCCGCACCCATTCTCGGTTTTCACCATGTCGCCATTATTGTTTCCGATTATGAAACGTCCAAACGGTTTTATACGCAAATTCTCGGCGCCCGAATATTGGCCGAAACTTATCGCGAAGCGCGTCAAAGTTACAAACTGGATCTCGCTTTCGCCGACGGTTCGCAGATCGAACTGTTCAGTTTCCCCGCCTCGCCCGCTCGTCCGAATCGGCCGGAAGCCTGCGGATTGCGCCATCTGGCGTTTCGCGTGCAAAACGTACAAAGTGCGATAGATTTTTTGCAAGAAAATCAGCTGGAATGCGAACCGATTCGGATTGACGAATTAACCGGTAAACAATTTACGTTTTTTAAAGATCCCGACGGATTACCGTTAGAACTCTACCAAATCTAGGAAATATCCATGAATTTCAACGATCTTTCCCTGTTCTTACAACTGCTGGAAACCCGCAATTTCAGCAAAACGGCCATGCAAAGCCATATGTCGCCTTCCACGCTGTCCCGTCAGATTCAGCGAATGGAGGAAGAATTGGGCGGCGTTTTGTTTTTGCGCGATAATCGCCAGGTGCAGCTGACGGAATTAGGCGAGCAATTCGCGCAATTTGCCAAAAGGAGCCGGGCGGATTGGCAGAATTTCCAAAGTCAGCTGCGATCAAATTCGGCGGAATTATCGGGCGAACTCAAATTGTTCTGTTCGGTCACCGCGGCTTACAGTCACTTGCCGCAAGTACTGAAAAATTTTCGGCTGCGTTATCCGAAAGTGGAAATTCAGCTCACCACCGGCGACGCCGCCTCCGCCATTCAGTTGGTGCAGAGCCAGCAAGCGGATCTCGCTTTGGCGGGGAAACCTTTAAACCTGCCGAATGCCGTGGTTTTTCATCCGATTGATCAGGTTTCCCTTTCGCTGATTGCGCCCCGGGTTGCCTGCCCGGCGACGCAATTATTGCAGCAAGAACCGGTAAACTGGCAGGAAATGCCGTTTATTCTGCCGGTAGAAGGGCCGGTGCGACAACGGATTGATCAATGGTTCCGCCGGAAAAAAATCAAACATCCGAAAATTTATGCGACGGTTTCCGGCCACGAAGGTATCGTTCCGATGGTCGCGCTGGGCTGCGGCTTGGCGCTGTTGCCGGATGTAGTGATTAAAAACAGCCCGATGAATACCCAAATTTCTTCGTTAACCTTCGATACGCCCGTTGCGCCCTTTGAATTGGGCGTTTGCGTACAGAAAAAAAGTCTCGAACTCCCGCTGATTCGCGCTTTCTGGCAATGTTTGCCGGATTAATTTTGTGATCCGCATTCCGGATTCCGTCGCAAAAACTTGGCGAAAATCTCCCGCACTTTCATACTCTTCGCAGCCAAAATTCACATTATCATTTCATATCAGCAAAAAGTGCGGGCAATTTTATGGATAAATATGCGGAAACCTTATTGCGCTTACTGCAAGTGCCCCGGCTTGGCGCCAGCACCGTCAGTCAGATTCTTACCGCCATCGATTTAAACACGCTGCTGTCTTACGATGCCGACGCCTTTTACGCCATCGGCTGGACGACGCATCAGATTAAACGTTGGTTTAAACCGGAACGCAAATATATCGACCCTGCGCTGGAATGGGGGCAAAAAAGCGGTAATCGGATTATCCACTGTTTCCATCTGGACTATCCTTATTTGTTAAAGCAAATCGAAAGTTCGCCGCCCGTGCTGTTTGTGCAAGGCAATACGGATCTGCTGGCGCATCCTCAAATTGCCATCGTGGGCAGTCGTTATTGCAGCGATTACGGCAGTTATTGGGCGAAATATTTTGCCACGGAATTTTGTACCGCCGGTTTCGCCGTGACCAGCGGACTGGCGAAAGGCATTGACGCGCACAGCCATCGGGCGGCGGTGGATGTGCAGGGCAAAACCGTCGCGGTGTTAGGAAACGGCTTAAACCAGATTTATCCCGCCGTAAATCGATCGCTGGCTCAAGCCATTCTGGCAACCGGCGGAACCTTGGTGACGGAATTCATTCCCGATCAACCGCCGGTTCCCGCCAACTTTCCCCGTCGCAACCGAATCATCAGCGGGCTTTCTCTTGCCACATTGGTAGTGGAAGCTTCCGCTCGCAGCGGTTCGCTGATTACGGCCCGTTTTGCGCTGGAACAAAACCGCGAAGTGTTCGCCATTCCGGGGAATCTCAACAACGATTTCAGCACAGGCTGTCACAAATTAATCAAGCAAGGAGCGATGCTGGTGGAAAACGCCAAAGACGTCATTGAAAATATTCCCTATTACGGTTTTACCAACATGCAAATTCAGGATGTGAAAGACGTTCTGAAAGCGACCGTGCCTTGTCCGAACCCGCGTCCGTCTTCCGCCCGTTATGCGGATCCGCGTCATCCCGATTTATTCAATCTGATCGGTCATGATTTAATCAGCGTGGACGAATTGGCGACCCGAACGGGATTAAAAGTTGACGAACTGCTGATTCAGCTGTTGGATCTCGAATTGCAGGATTTGATTTTATGCGAAGACGGCGGATATCGCCGCCAATGGTAAAAATAAAAAATTATGAAAAAATCGCCCGCACTTTCTGATACAATATCACGGCTATTTAGTCAGAAAGGAACGCTTATTTATGTCTGTTTTAGGAAGATACCATTCATTTGAATCCTGCGGCACGGTGGACGGACCCGGTATTCGTTTTATCTTATTTTTACAAGGCTGTCTGATGCGCTGTCAATACTGCCACAATCGCGATACCTGGGATTTGCACGGCGGAAAGGAAATCAGCGTGGAAGAACTGATGAAAGAAGTCGTGACTTATAAACCTTTCATGCGCGCCTCCGGCGGCGGCGTCACGGCGTCGGGCGGCGAAGCGATTTTGCAGCCGGAATTCGTGCTCGAATGGTTCCGCGCCTGCAAAAAGGAAGGCATCGACACCTGTCTGGATACCAACGGATTCGTGCGTCATTATGAATTTATCGACGATTTGTTAGACGTGACCGATTTGGTATTGCTCGATTTGAAAGAAATGAACGACCGCGTGCATCAAAGCCTGATCGGCGTGCCGAACAAACGGGTGCTGGATTTTGCCAAATATCTGGAAAAACGCAACCAACGCACCTGGATCCGCCATGTCGTCGTGCCGGGTTACACGGATAATGACGAAGATTTGCACCTTTTGGGAAAATTTACCCAAAATATGAAAAATATCGAAAAAATCGAATTATTGCCTTATCACCGTTTGGGCGCCCATAAATGGGCGGTGTTGGGCGATAAATATCAGCTTGAAGAAGTGAAACCGCCGACAAAAGAATCCATGGAACATATCAAAGCCTTGCTTGAAAGTTACGGACACGAAGTAAAATACTAAATTTTCCGATGTCGTCACAAACGACATTCCACATGAAAGGGAACAAAAAACGTTCCCTTTTTTGACCGCACTTTTTGAATCATTCTTCCCGCCGGCGATTGAAAATACCCAAAATGATGAAACATACGGCGACATATTGAACCAAGCCGCGATCAAACGGTCTAAATTTGGCAACCGTTAACTAGCTATTTATTGGAGAACCCTATGGATTTCAACAAAATTCTGAATCAAGTTTTTACTACCGCTCAACAGCAAGTCAGCAAAACCATGAGCGGTAACAGCACAATGGATAAAATCACCAAAGCGGGCGGCGGCGCGGCGGCTATCGGAATTTTGTCCATGATTTTAGGTCGCAGCGGCGGCGCAAGTTTAACCAAATTGGGCTCGCTCGCCGCATTAGGCAGCCTGGCTTATCAGGCTTATCAATCTTACCAGGCCAAACAAGGGCAAGCGCCGCAGGTTGAAGAAACCAATTTTACCGAAAGCGCAAAAAGTTCCGATGCCGGCCAGGTCATTTTACAGGCAATGATTGCGGCGGCCGCGGCGGACGGCGCGATTAGCGAAGAAGAAAAACAGGCAATTTTAAATGAAGCCAATAATGATGCCGACGTGCAACAATGGTTGGAACAGGCGATCAATTCGCCGGCAACGCCGGAACAAATTGCCGCGCAAGTGGGCAATGACGCCGCACTGGCCGCACAGGTGTATTTGGCGGCGCGCGTCGTGTGCAAGGAATTGGATCGCAAGGAAATCGTCTTTTTAGCCAAACTGGCGCAAGCTCTCGGTTTAGATGATCAGTTGGTGGAAGAATTGGAAAAACGTGCAGGTTTTTAATTCCGCACGCTAAGTGCAAACTCATTAAAAGGGCCGAATCCTAACAAGGGATTCGGCCTTTATTCATCAAATTTTTCAGTCCTTTTTAAACCTGATATTTGCTTTTATCGCCGATATCAAAATGCAGCGGCATTTTGATTTTTTGTATAAACAAAACGGCAAATAACAGCGCGCAGACAGCGCTGAGTATTTTTTGCGGCAGCGGAAACGATACCACGGTGCACAGCCAGAGCAACGCCGCAAAAAACGGCATAAAATTCAACGCCCAAACCCGAAAGCAAAAATATTCTTTAAACGCCAAGCCGCCGAGAGTGAGTAAAACGCCGCCGAGCGCCAGTTCCGGCTGTCCGAAAGCGTGGCACAACAAAGCGATCCAGGTCGCCATTTGTAACAGCAGACGAAAAGGTTTGAGATAAATATGCAATGACGACGCGCACAATGTGGCGGCGACCAGTAAACCGAAATACCCCCATTGCGGAAAATACGGCAACAGACCAACGGCGCAAGCCGCTACGATAAACCCCGAGCGATAAAGACAAACCGTGAGTTTATCCAGAAAATCCATGGGAGACTGAATGTGCGGATCAGCCATTTTTCCTCCTTTTCCGCTTGTTGCGTTAATTATTCCGGCACGCCGCGTAACAACGGTTCGTATTTAAACGGAGCGTGCGAAGTAGGCGCCGGCAAATCGCTGAACAGCAAAATAAACGGTTTCGGCGGCGTGATTTTTTCGTGACGCCACAATTGTCCCATACCGACCAATTGGATGTCCGCCGGTAAATGGCGTAATCCGGCCTGTAACACCGCAATGGTATTTTTACGCGGATGACCGATAACAATGGCCACACCGCGTTTACGGGCCTGTTGCAGCGCCAGTTGGAATTGATGCCGAATATCGTCGATATTATCGCTGTCATCCAGAAAAACATGGCGTTCCAGAACGCTCACGCCTTCCTGTCTGCCGATTTTAGCGGCAACGCTTTTGCCGATGGTACGACTGTCCAGAAAAAACAAGCCCTGCTGATATAAAACACGCATTAAATGAGTCATTAAAGGCGTATCGGCGGTAGCGGCGCTGCCCATATGATTATTCATTCCGATAGCGTGACTGACAATCCGTCTGGCGCGTTGCAGCCGTTGTTCCACCTCTTGTTTCGACATGCCGAGCGACAACCCGCCCTCTTCGATTTTCATATTACTGACGGACTGCATTGGCATGTGAATTAAAATATCCCGTCCCTGTTCCTGCGCCTGTCGGTTACGCTCAACCGCATAGGGCGCGGCGGGAATAATCGCCACCGAAACCGCTTTCGGCATGGCGAGAATTTGCGCATCCTCTTGCGGACGATAACCCATGTCATCAATCACGATGGCAAGCTTATTCGGCTGTGCGGCGGCAAATCGTTCCGATTGCGCCGGAGCCGGCAAGGATAAAAGTGCGGTCAAAAAAACGATCATTTTTTTGACCGCACTTTTGAAACATTCGCTCTGCGGGAAACGGTTCATCAGCGCAACCAGTTCATCGGATTCACCGCGTTACCTTGGCGGCGGATTTCAAAATACAGTGACGAACGACCTTGTCCGCCGCTGTTACCCACTTCAGCGATTTGTTGTCCGGCATTAACCAGCGAACCCGAACGCACGAAAACCGCCTGATTGTAACCGTACAACGACATATCGCCTTTGCCGTGGTCGATCACCACCACCTGACCGTAACCCGCCAGCCAGTTGGCCAAAATAACGCGTCCGCCGGCAATGGCTCTGACCGCCGCCCCTGTACCGGCGGCGATAACGATCCCTTTCCACTTGACTTCACCGGCCTGAATCGAACCGAATTGATGCAAAATTTTGCCCGCTACCGGGAACGGATATTTACCGGTTAAGCCGGCGCCGGAACGCATAAGTTGTTTTTCCTGCGCCGTTGGCTGATAGGTTTTATTGGTGCGCTTTTCTTCCGCCTGCTTTTTCTGCGCCAACTGTTCCCGTTCCTGTTTTTCCTGTTGCTGAGCCGCCAGCGCCGCGCGGTTAATTTCCGCCCGCAAGGCATTTTCGTTCGCTTTCAGAGTTTCCAGTTTGTTTTGATCGCGCTCCAGGGTTTTATTTAACTGCGTCAAGGTGCTTTGGCGTTCATTACGGGCTTTCTGTAACGCCTGCTGTTGCTTTTTTTGTTCGGATAACTGCTGCTGTTGTTCGGCTTGCTGTTGCGCCAGATAATTTTTTTGTTCGTCCAGCTGAGCGCGCGTCGCTTTAAGTTTGTCGATTAACGCCAGCCGGGTTTTATTCACATGTTTGGAATACACCATCATGCGATCGTTGTTTTTTGCGTCGTCGGAAAGCAAGTGTTCAATAACGGAATTCGGATTGCCGGAACGGTAAACCGCATCCAGTTGTTTGGCCAGCTTAAGCTTTTGCTGGCGCTCCTGTTGTTCCAGCAGTTTGATTTGTTTATTGGTATCCGCAATGATTTTATTGGTTTCTTTCAGATCGGCTTCCGTTTCGCGCAGCGATCCCACAATATCGTTAATCTGATTTTCCTGAGATTTTAAACTGGATTGCAGTTTGTTTTGTTCGCGTTTTTGCGTGGCGATTTTCTGTTCCTGCTGTTTGATTTGGCTTTGAATTTGGTTTAAATCCGCCGCCTGCGCGGAAAACGACAAAAGCATGCCGCCGCAGAAAAGTGCGGTCAGATTTTTGACAGTTTTTTTAAACGGCAAAAAGCACAACATTCAAACAAATTCCTATAAATAATAACGTGCGCATAAATATACCATTATTTTTGCGAAAGATCAGAAAACATTCGCTTTTCACTTTTAAATCCACCCGTTTTTTGCTATAACGTACGACAAATAACAGATTCATTAACTTAATAGGAGTTCCTCATGCAATTAGTATTTATTCGTCACGGTTTAAGCGAATGGAATGCGTTAAACCTTTTCACCGGCTGGAGAGACGTTAACTTAAGCGAAAAAGGTGTGGAAGAAGCCAAAGAAGCGGGCCGCAAATTAAAAGCCGCCGGTTTTGAATTCGACATCGCATTCACTTCCGTATTAACCCGTGCGATTAAAACCTGTAACCTGGTGTTGGAAGAATCCGACCAATTATGGGTGCCGCAAATCAAAACCTGGCGTTTAAACGAACGTCACTACGGCGGTTTGCAAGGTCTGAACAAAGCGGAAGCGGCGGCCGAACACGGCGACGAGCAAGTTCGTATCTGGCGCCGTTCATACGACGTATTGCCGCCGGTGTTGGATCCGAAAGATCCGCATTCCGCGCATAACGACCGTCGTTACGCCCATCTGCCGGCGGATGTGGTTCCGGATTGCGAAAACCTGAAAGTAACGTTGGATCGCGTTTTGCCGTTCTGGGAAGACCAAATCGCACCGGCGATCAAAGCGGGCAAACGCGTGTTAGTGGCTGCGCACGGTAACTCGTTACGCGCATTGGCAAAACACATCGAAGGCATTTCCGACGAAGACATCATGGGCTTGGAAATCCCGACCGGTCAACCGTTAGTATACGAATTGGACGATAACCTGAAAGTTATCAGCAAATGTTATCTTTAATTTCTTCCGAATAAAAACGCCGCATTTATTGCGGCGTTTTTTATCGCTTTTGAAATGGCAAAAGTGCGGGTAAAATAAACGAAATTTTACCCGCACTTTTAATGTTATGAATATTTTGATTATCGCCCCGTCGTGGGTCGGCGACATGATGATGTCGCACAGTTTGTATCAAGCCCTGAAAACCCAATATCCCGATTGCCAAATTGACGTATTGGCGCCGAATTGGAGTAAACCTTTGTTGGATCGCATGCCTGAGGTGCGCAAATCGCTTACCATGCCGATCGGACACGGCGCGTTTAATTTAAGGGAACGTTATCGAATCGGAAAATCTCTGCGTAATCAATATGATATGGCGATTGTGCTGCCGAATTCGCTGAAATCCGCATTTATTCCGTTTTTCGCCAAAATTGCCGTGCGACGCGGTTGGAAAGGCGAATCCCGCTATTTTTTCCTGAACGATTTACGCGCTAACAAAAACGATTATCCGATGATGGTGCAACGTTACGTGGCTTTGGCCTACGAAAAAGGCGCCATTCCGACGGCGGATAAATTGCCGATTCCGACGCCTTACTTAACCGTTCAGCAAAGTGCGGTAGAAAAAACCAAAGAAAAATTCTCCGCGCAGTTTGAATTGGCGGAAAACCGTCCGGCAATCGGTTTTTGTCCCGGCGCCGAATTCGGGCCGGCCAAACGCTGGCCACATTATCATTATGCCAAACTGGCGGAAATGCTGATTGAAAAAGGCTATAGCATTCGGTTGTTCGGTTCCGCCAAAGATATGGACGCCGGGGAACAAATCCGTTCGATCCTGCCTGAAACATTGCGTCGCTATTGCATCAATCTGGCGGGACAAACTCAGTTAAACGAAGCGGTGGATTTAATCAGCGATTGCACGGCTATGGTAACCAACGACAGCGGGTTAATGCATATTTCCGCGGCGGTAAACAGACCGCTGGTGGCGGTTTACGGCCCGACCAGCCCGCAATATACGCCGCCTTTATCGGATAAAGCGGTGATCATTCGTTTGATTGAGGGCGGTTTAATTAAAATCCGCAAAGGATCGGACAGCGCGGAAGGTTATCATCAGAGTCTGATTGATATCACGCCGGCAATGGTGATGGAAAAACTGGAAACGTTGCTGGCTAAGGAATAAGAATTATCATGGAAGTATTAGACAAAGTGCCGGATATGGTGACCAAAATACTGCGCACTACATTAAGTTCGTCATTGATCATTTTAGCCTTGATTTTAGTGATTGCGCTGATAAAAATCACTCTTGGATTGTGCGCCATTGTGTTTACGGACAGCCTTGCGGTGCCTTATTATTTGGCAGAACAGATCGTGATGTTTTTTCTGTATTTCGGTTTTTTGGGCTTGATTTCTCAGTATTTTAAAAGCGGCTACCATTTTCCGCTGCGTTATTTTATTTATACCGGGATTACGGCGATGTTGCGTTTGATTATCGTGGATCACGAAAGTGCGCTGAACACGATTTTATTCGCGGGCGCGATTCTGATTATGGTGATTGCGCTCTGTTTGGTGTTGTATTCCGATAAACTCAAGAATTTTTGACCGCACTTTTTGCCCGGAAAAACAAAAAACGAAAAATGCGCGTGGATAACGCGCATTTTTCTACGGACGAAAAGCTATTTCGTGCATTTCCAGTCCCAATCCTGCGTGGTCAGATAAGCCATTTCCTTATCGACGGCATATTTTTTCAGATAACCGATGAGTTTTACTTTGCTCATCTTCGCTAACTTCCGGCTTTTGGGCATAATTTGTGAATATTGATATTGCACGAAACCGCAGTTTTCTACGTTTTTGCCTTTTGCCACGTTAATTTGCCAATTATTGAATTTTTCGGACGGCGAATGAATCACGAAAGAATATAAATAAGGCGCTTTTTCCGTTAAATTAAAATGCTTAATGCCACTGGTTTCAAAGCTTTTTTCTCGTAATTTGATACGTTCTTCAAACGTTCTGCTTTCGTCTTTATCGAAAAAGACCTCAATTAAACTGCTCCAGTTTTTGGCACTTTCGTTTTTACTGAAATACACATAACGCGCGACAGGGCCGAGATCAACCTGTTTTTTCAAGTAATAGATTTTGCCGTTATGTTTCAATGTGTTAGGCGCAAGAAGTCGTACCGCAGGTTGTTCGTTTTCCGCTTTATTCGAGGTTGAGGTGACGCAACCGGTTAAAAGTGCGGTCAAAAAAATCATTAAAATTTTATACATAAATTACTCACTTACATCGCGTTTGAAGACCCATTCCCGTTCCGTGGACGCCGCTTCGTCGAACTCGTAACCGCCCAGATTAAAGTCTTTTAGCTGTTCGATTCGATCAAGACGTCGGGTGATTAGATAACGGCTCATCAAACCGCGGGCTTTTTTCGCATAGAAACTGATCACTTTGTATTTTCCGTTTTTGCGATCTAAAAAGACGGGCTTGATAATGCGAGCCTGCAATTTGCCCGGCTTGACGGCTTTGTAATATTCGTCGGAAGCGAGATTCACGAGGACGTCGTCGCCTTGTTCGTCCAAAGCCTGTTGCAGGGCTTCGGTGATAATATCGCCCCAGAACCGATACAAATCGTTGCCTTTTGTCGTAACCAGCTTGGTGCCCATTTCGAGCCGGTACGGTTGCATTAAATCCAGCGGACGCAATACACCGTATAGCCCCGATAGCATGCGTAAATGAGCTTGCGCGAATCGAATATCTTCAGCCGTTAAACTGTCTGCGTCCAAACCGCTATAAACGTCACCGCGAAAAGCATAAACGGCGGCGCGAGCGTTTTGTTCGTTATGAACTTTTTGCCAGTCGGCGAAACGGGCGGCGTTCAGACCGGCCAGTTTATCACTGATGGACATTAGGGAGCCGATTTGTGCCGG
>Ga0129307_1000223_pt1 | contig 99023 bp, 85 predicted proteins | sample P1105metagenome_FD_94437 | JGI IMG/M metagenome (GOLD analysis project Ga0129307, IMG submission 94437) | Capybara group fecal microbial communities from Wisconsin, USA - P1105 metagenome | ecosystem: Host-associated > Mammals > Digestive system > Large intestine > Fecal | place: USA: Wisconsin... | reverse complement strand
TGTACTGTAATTATAGCATAAATTAGGGCTTTGCCAATAAATATTCTATACTACTTTTTGCCCATTATTATAGGCACCTGAAATGTCCATGACTCAGGTGCCTATAACTGGTTGATGACATTGTGCTGCATTTTTATGGAGGTGTTTATCCAGTGAAACAAATGCTTTCCCTGGCCATCATCATGGTCATGCTGTTCACTTCCCTTTCCTCCCTGGCTGACGCTCTGCCTGCAACATCCGTCAGCGGGATACCCGCTGCGGGTGACGTGGTGGAAGGTTTTGAAGTGAAGGAAGTCCGGGATTTCCCGCTTGTCGGTGCCACCGCTGTGCTCTTTGAACATCAGAAGACTGGAGCCGGACTGATGTATATCGCCAATGAAGACACCAATCGTGTGTTTGATCTGACGTTCCTCACCCGGCCCACGGACAACACGGGTCTTCCGCATGTCTTTGAGCATTCCACCCTTGATGGCTCGGACAAGTATCCTTCCAAAACTCTGTTCTTCAATCTGAGCTATCAGACCTACAATACGTACATGAATGCCTCGACCTACAGTGTGATGACAACCTATCCGATCGCATCACTTTCTGAGGCCCAGCTTCTGAAGTATGCCGATTATTATACCGACAGCTGCCTGCATCCCATCGTGCTCGAGGATGAAAGCATCTTCCGCGAGGAAGCCTGGCGTTATCGGATGGGGTCCATGGAAGAGGATCTGACCATTGAAGGAACGGTGTATTCCGAAATGCTCGGTGCCACGACACTCGAGCGCATGGCCATGATGAATATGTACCGCTCCGCATTCCCCGGCTCTGTTGTCGGACTCGATCAGGGCGGCGACCCGGATGATATTCCGGATATGACCTGGGAGACGCTGAAAGCCTATCATGACCTGTACTATCATCCCTCCAACTGCGTTGCTTACCTCTACGGACAGTTTGAAGACTACACGGCCTTCCTGAAGCTGCTCAACGAAGCCTTCAGCCCGTATGAAAAAACCGAATTCCACTTTGTGGATTCGGCATACACGCCCATTACAGAATCTGTCACACAGAGCTATGCCTTCCCAATGGAAACCGGTGCATCCACAGAACATACTTCCGTGGTATATTACACCGTCCTCTGCCCCGGACTGAAGGATGATCCTCAGGCCGAAATGATTCTCAATACCCTCACAGACCTTCTCATTGCAGAGAGCTCGCCCCTGAACCAGGCGCTGGTCAAAGCCCTGCCTTATGGCTCGTTCTCCTGCTATATTGATTCCACTGCACCGGATGATGCCATTGTTTTTTCCGGTTCCAATCTGAACCTGGATGATGCTGCACTTTTCCGTGAAACGATTGACGCAACGCTCAGCACCATTGCTGAAAACGGCTTTAACCAGGACATGGTGGACGGCGTTATGGCTTCGACAGAACTGTCCATTAAACTGACCCCTGAAAGTGCAGAGGTCGGCGTCAATCTGATTCCGAACATCGCCTATTCCTATGCCACGTCCGGTGATCCCTTCTCCTATTTCGATTATGTCGACTCTCTCTCCCGGATGGGCACCTGGAATCAGGATGGTCTTTACAGAGACGCTGTTTCCAAATGGCTTGTCGGTTCCTCTCTGACTGCTCTTGTCACCACTTACCCCGATCCCGGTCAGAAGGAAGTCAAGGATGCCGCTCTTGCTGAACAGCTGGCCGCACTGAAGGCGGGCATGAGTGATGCCGAAAAGCAGGCCATCATTGATGCAACCAATGCATCCGAGGAAGACACAGCCGACACAGCTGCCATGGTCGCCTCCCTTCAGGCTGTCACCGTTGATTCCCTGCCTGAAGAAATCCGGCTCTATGATGTGCAGGATGAAACCGATGACCATGGATTCCGCCATGTGGATGCATACGCCGATATCGCTGATGTCGGGCGTGTTGCCCTTTTCCTTGATGCCAAGGGACTCCCGCAGGACCAGATCCATTACTTCAAACTGTTCACCGATCTTCTGGGCAAGCTGGACACCAATGCACATACCAAGGAAGATTTCGATCTTCTTTCTGAACGCTACCTGTACAGCCGTGAAGCCAGACTTTCCCTTCTGAGAAGCGCTGAAGAAGAATACCTTCCCTTCCTCCGTCTCGGCTGGACCGGCATGACCGAGGATTTCGCCACATCCTATGATCTCATGTATGAACTCGTCTACGGCACGCAGTTCAATGATGTGGAAAAGCTGAAAGATCAGATCAAAGGCATCAAATCCGGTCTGCACAGCACCATCAACTCTTCTTCCTACAATATTCAGCTCTATCGCGCACTCGGCGTATACAGCCCGCTGTACCGCTATTACAACTATATCAATTTCATCGATTACTACGATTTCATCCTTCAGGTTGAATCCGCACTTGAAACGGATCCCGATACGGTTATCGACGCTCTGGTCTCCATTCAGTCGTATTTCCATAACGCAGGGAATGCCATTGCAGTGTTTGCAGGAAGCAAGGAAAGTGCGACTGCAAACCGTCCGCTCACCGATGCGTTCCTGAGCAGGCTGGAAAACAATCCGGTAGCTCATGTATCCTACGACCTGCCTGTTCCCTCAAAACGCGAGGGCCTGATCCTTGACCTGAACGTCAACTTCAATGCTCTGGTTGCCGATTATCCCACCTTGGGCCTCGATCAGTACAATGCCGGACTGGATGCCGTCATGTCTCTGGTTTCCGACATGTATCTGATTCCTCAGCTGCGTGACCAGTACGGTGTTTACTCACCCCTTGCCGGTGCTGTTGAAGACGGCGGTGTCTATCTGATCACCTACCGTGACCCCAACATCACAGAGACTTTCGATGTCTATGCTTCCCTGGCCGACCAGATTGCTGCCCTTGATGTGGATCAGGATACACTCAACGGTTATATTCTTTCTTCCTATGCCTACTACGCCAGAAGTTCCGGTGAACTGACCGGTGCCATGGATGCAGCCATGACCCTGCTGGAAGGCAAAACCCAGGAGCAGACCATTGCATACATGCAGCAGCTCAAAGCCCTGACACCCGATTCCGTCAAGGCCTCTGCGGATATGTTCCGGAAGCTTTCCGAAAACGGCGTGCATTCAACATCCGGCAGCGCATCTGCTGTTCAGGCTCATGCAGACCTGTATGATGCCGTTCTCAATCCCTTCAACGCAGCAGATGCTTCCTCCATTGAACTGACCGATGTACCTGAAGACAGTGCCTATTACACAGCTGTCCGGTTTGCTTTTGAGGAAGGACTCATGGCACCGGTGGCAGAAAACACATTCGGCGTCGATCAGCCCGCTACAATCGGTGATCTCGCCGGTGCGATCTATGTCCTGATCGGCGGAACACTCGGAGATGCACAGGAAGCAGTCAGCACCCTTGCAGCTTACGGCATTGTTCCCTCTGATGCTCAGCCCGATGCAGCGCTGACGCAGGGTGTGTCCGACAGCATTCTCGTCAATCTTATGGCAGCGATGGGCGCCGACGGTGCCTACACGCCTTCCGGCGAAAATGCAGATCTCCCGCTGACACGCGGTGCACTCGCAGAACTCCTGCACACACTCTTCAGTGAATAATCACTGCATGAAGAGAACCCGGCTGGTTTTGAACCGGCCGGGCTCTTTTTCTGATCTTCTGTATCTGTACCAGCGAACCTGAAAAATGAGCGCATCCGCTGCGTGTCAATCGAAAGGATAGACCACACCCAGCTGCTTTCTGATGTCATCCATCTGCCGCATGATCTGCAGAATCTCCGCATGCGGCATTTCACTGCATTCAATCGTTCCTTCCTGCATGGCACGCATGCAGGCACGCACTTCATACTCATACCCTGTAATCTGGTGCGGCACCGGCAGAACCTGGGATGGGAACAGGTGCGAGCGGTCCGGATGCCAGATCTCAATCCGGCTGGGATTATTGATATTCTCCACACGGAGAAAACCACGGGTGCCATAGATTACGCCATACCGGTCCGTTGTACACAAAGCGGTCGTCAGAAGATCCGCAACGGCACCTCCGCGGTAGAAGAGGGTAATCTGGTCCATGGCATCCACCCCGCTTTCCATGCGCGTTCCGACTGCGCAGGTGCGCTCAATGTCATCCCCCAGCACCATGGATGCAAAATTCAGGCAGTAGACACCGACATCCAGGAGTGCACCGCCGGCCAGTTCCGGCCGGATAATCCGCTCAACGCCTGAAATGGTATACCCGAGATTGGCCGTCAGCGCCGTGACATCGCCGATCTCCCCCGAATCAAGAACGTCCTGGATCATCCCGCGGCTGGGCATATAGCGGGTCCAGATCGCTTCAGCGGCGAGGATGTGCTTTTCTTTTGCTGTCTGAAGCACCCTTTCCGCCTGTGCCGCATTCCCTGTAAAAGCCTTCTCACAGAGTACTGCCTTGCCTCGCTCCATGCACAGCATCATCTGTTCTGCGTGCAGGGCGTGCGGCGTGGCAATATAGACAAGGTCGAGCTCCGGATCATCCAGCATGTCGCTGTAACTCCCGAACGCTTTCTGAAACCCTTCCCGACGGGCATACTGCTCCGCCTTCCCGGCGTCTCTGGATCCAACGCTCCACAGCTCCACATCTTCACCGTTTGCACGCATGCCTCTGAGCGTGGAACTCATGCTTCTGGCAATACCGCCTGCACCAAGAATACCTATTTTCATTCTGCTTCGCCTCCGTTGCGCTGAGTATACGCAACTTTTGCAATAACGTCAATGTTTTTGACAATGGACGTTTTGGGCGGCGCATGATAAGATATACACAGATCATAAATGAGGAGGCTGGTATCTTATGAAGATGACATTTCGCTGGTATGGTAGCAAAATCGATCCGATTCCGCTCAAGTACATCCGCCAGATTCCCGGCATGTCCGGACTGATGGGCTTTCTTGACAAAGCCGCAGGAGACAACTGGGAAGAAGAAGAGATCAAGGCCTACATGGATGAAGTCCATGCCGCCGGTCTCGAATGCGAAGTGATTGAGTCCGTCAATGTCCATGAGGATATCAAGATGGGTCTTCCTTCACGGGATGCCTACATTGCCAATTATATTTCCACCATTCGCAATCTGGCAAAATACGGCGTGAAAGTCATTGTCTATAATTTCATGCCTGTCTTCGACTGGCTTCGCACCGATCTCGCCCGCATTATCCCCGAGGACGGCTCCAACAGCCTTTATTTCGACGAGAAGGATCTCGGAGAAATGGGGCCGCTTGAGATTGTCCGCAAGACCGCAGAAGACAGCCACGGCTTCACGCTGCCCGGCTGGGAACCCGAGCGCCTTGCACTTCTCGAAACCACACTGAAGCAGTATGAGAATATCGGTCCGGATGATCTGCGCAGGAACTTCAAGTATTTCCTGGATGCGGTCATTCCTGTATGCGAAGAGGTTGGCATCCGTATGGCCTGCCATCCCGACGATCCTGCCTGGCCCATTTTCGGTCTGCCCAGGATCTGCCACAGTCAGGATGATTTTGACAAGATGGTGCAGCTGCATGACTCCCCTGCCAACACACTGTGCCTCTGCACAGGTTCTCTCGGTTCCAATCCGGAAAATGACATTCCTTCCATCATTCGTCATTTTGGCGAAATGGACCGCATCGGTGCCATGCATGTCCGCAATATCAAGTTCCTGGGTTATCATCATTTCCGTGAAGCAAGCCATCTGTCCCGCGAAGGAGATCTTGATATGTTTGCCATCATGGATGCGATCCACGATGTCTGCCCGGACACCTATATCCGCCCCGATCACGGCCGCATGATCTGGGATGAGAAGGGTCGCCCCGGTTACGGCCTGTATGACCGTGCGCTTGGTGCAGCCTATATCAACGGACTTTGGGAATCCATCTGCCGGATTAAAGACGGCAAGTGTGAATAAATTGGAGGCAGTCAATATGATTCTTTCTTATCAGGGCATTCAGGATACCAAGGCCTGGGCGGATGCAGGTGTTGTCCTCCCTTCCTATGACTGGAAGCAGATGGCAGAGAAAACGGCAGCCAATCCTGTCTGGGTGCATTTTGGTGCAGGCAACATCTTCCGCGGATTCATTGCCGGCCTGCAGCAGAGACTGCTCAACAGCGGTGATGCTGAATCCGGAATTGTTGCAGCCGAAACGTTTGACTTTGAAATCATCGACAAAATCTATGATCCTCATGACAGCATGACCCTGATGGTCTCCCTGTGCCCGGATGGTTCCACCCGGAAAGAAGTCATTTCATCCATTGCCTGCGGGATTCGTGCCAACAGCAAGGATGCCGCACAGTGGAATGCACTCAAGTCGATCTTTGTCCGCCCCAGCCTGCAGATGGCTTCATTTACCATCACGGAAAAGGGATATGCGCTGCGCAACATGAAAGGCGAACTGACTGCTCCTGCCGCATTTGATATGGAGCATGGTCCGGATCAGGCTGTCCATGCCATGGGCGTGGTCTGCGCCATGATGTATGCCCGCTATCAGGCAGGCGCCGCCCCGATGGCCCTGGTCAGTATGGATAACTGCTCTCACAACGGTGAAAAGCTTCGCGCTTCCGTTGTGGAAATGGCAGAAGCCTGGGAAAAGAACGGCTTTGTGGATGCCGGTTTTGTCGCCTACATCAAGGATGAGAGCCGTGTTTCCTTCCCCTGGAGCATGATCGACAAGATTACCCCGCGGCCGGCTGCCGTGATTGAACAGCAGCTCAGTGACCTCGGCATCGAAGACATGGCCCCTGTTGTCACCAGCCGGAACACCTATATCGCTGCCTTCGTGAATGCCGAAGTCCCTCAGTATCTTGTCGTTGAGGATCGCTTCCCGAACGGCCGCCCCGCGCTTGAAAAGGCCGGTGTCTATATGACTGACCGTGACACCGTCAATAAAACGGAGCGCATGAAGGTCACCACCTGCCTGAATCCGCTGCACACCGGTCTGGCGGTCTATGGATGCCTTCTGGGGTATACACTGATTGCCGACGAAATGAAGGATGCTGACCTGGTTGCACTGGTCAACCGCATCGGTTATACCGAAGGTCTACCCGTGGTCACAGATCCCGGCATCATTTCTCCCCGTGCATTCATTGACGAAGTCATCGGACAGCGGCTGCCCAATGTGTTCATGCCGGACACGCCTCAGCGTATCGCGACCGATACCTCACAGAAGATTCCGATCCGTTTCGGCGAAACCATCAAGAGCTATATGGCCGATCCTTCCCTGGATACAGCCTCTCTCAAAGCGATTTCTCTGGCCCTGGCCGGCTGGATCCGTTATCTGCTGGGTGTGGATGACGAAGGAAAGGCAATGGAAGTTTCCAGCGATCCGATGCTTTCTCAGCTGCAGGCTGAGCTTTCTGAAATCCACTTCGGTGATCCTGCCTCTGTGAAGGGACATCTTGATGAAATCCTCCATAACCGTCTGATCTTCGGTGTGGATCTCTTTGAAGCCGGTCTGGCTGCACGGGTTGAAGACCTGGTTGCCCGCGAGATCGCCGGCCCCGGCGCCGTCCGTGCAACCCTGCACGCTGAACTCGCATAAATCGCCGCATCATGGCAAAAGAAAAAGCGCATTTCGGGGCACACTCCGCAAGGAAGGTGCCCTGGCTTTTTGTTTGGGCGGGCATTTTGAGCTAAGTAACTGCCTCAAATATTATCCTGCAAGCTATGAGTAGCCCTGTCATTCCGAGGAACCAGTGCGCACACTGGTGACGTGGGAATCTCTCTCCAAATCCTTCCGGTTGGGGAATACGGATTGCCACGTCGCTTCGCTCCTCGCAATGACAGGGCAAATAGCATCATCTTCTATTGTACGCTGGATTTTGTGGGGCAAAATCCGATGCTCGCTATGAGCAAGGATATCACCTAATATCAATCTCACTGCAGTTTTACATGAAATATCTAAGGGAATAAGCACGCACAATCTCATTTCCGTTTCAGAAGCCAAAAATGATTCTGACCGTCCTTCGACTCCTCCATGTTGCAGGAGAGGCTTCTCATTTTCTCCGGATCCCTGGCCATCAGGATCCCCAAGACGGTATTCCCGAAGGCCTGGGTATACGTGCGCTTCTGTGGATCAACCCGAAAGACGAGGGCGTATTCCGACCCGTTCTCTCCGTTCACTAGCCGGCAGCATTCGTCAAAAAAGTCTCTGACCCGCTCCCAGCCGTGCTTTTCGTACACGCAGCAAAACGCCGGATCGTTGAGCAGATCCAGATACTCCCTTTCCTCCTCCGGAGCGTCGCCGTCGTCAAACTCCCGGTATCCGATATCCCCGGGAGCGTTTTCGGAGATGACTTCAAAGTATCTGCGCACGCTGTCCATCACGGTCTCGTATTGCTCCGGCGTGATACCGAACTCCTCATAAGGATCGTATTCCTCCATAGAACGGGTGAGCTTCTCTCTGACCTCGCGGATCTTTTTCTGAATATCGTTCATTTCGGTCTGATATGACTTCTGGATAGATTTGATTTCCTGCAACCTTTTCTCCTCCTCCGCGATTTTTGCATCGAAGGCCCTGTAGATTACACGATTATCCTTATCAAGGAGTTCTTTTATCTCATCAATGGCAAACCCGGCCTTTTGAAGGTTCTTGATCTTTACAAAGTCAAGAGCCTGCTCCTCCTCATAATAACGGTATCCCGACCATTGATCCACCTTAACCGGTTTCAGCAGATTTACATGATCATAATAACGAAGCGTTTGAGGATTACAACCACAGAGACGGGCAAATTCCTTGATCGTCATATCATGTACCTCCTTTCTGAAACCGTTATATCATTGCAGTTCACTGTAAGGTCAATACCTTCCCCATATATTTTTCAAGCACAGGATAAGAATATGCAACACGCGAAGGAGGCACTTCCTTGCGAAGTGCCTCCTTCCGTGCGCTTTTTCTTTTGCCTCAAAATCAATCAGATTTCGTCTTTGATATCAATGTTGACGCCTGTCAGTGCCACTTTCGCACCCTGCGCGGCCTCATCGCTTTCTGCATGCGCCATCAGCCATTTGTTTCTTGCCCAGAGCATCGAATCCATGATGTTGGCACCATCCTCGGGCCGGAAATCCGTATTGGTTCCTTCAGGAAGAGCAACCAGCACCTGGAATCCCTTATCCGGATGGACATGGCACGGTGCATAATGCAGCGTTGTGGCATAGACTTCCACCAGAACCCCTGCCGGCACCCGGAATGCCTTCACGCAGGAAGTATCCAGTCTGCCATTGACAATTTCACCCTGTTTGGCAAGAAGGAGAATAAAATCTTCCGTTCCCAGATTGAATTCTGAATCGCGATGGAATTCCAGGCAGTTCAGTTTGGTATTGTGACCATTGCAATAGCCGAATTCAAACGGCATGCCGCCAAACAGGCCAATTCCTACTTCCTGAGCATGTTCAGCCTGATGAATTGCATCCTCACGCGGAGTATAAATGACATTGTCAGGCACTGGCGTTTTCTTTAATGCCTCCAGAATTCCTTCCACATCATAGCCCTCAACAATACGTCCATACGGCCGGAAGGCTTCATCTGCCACATTGTAAATCATCATTTCGGTCCACCTCTTCAGCAAAAATTTTATGCACCATTATAGTAAGTGAGCGCATTCCTTGTCAAATGTGATCCATGCAGAATCGCCAACCTGAAAGATTTTTTTATTGACCGGACAGTTGTCTGAAATCTTGACAAGCGTATCGCCAACCCGCACATGATAATTCTGATACGAACCCATAAAGCAGCTCAGTTCCACCGTGCACGGCAGAAGGCCAGAATCTCCGATCTGAATGGCTTCCGGCCTCAGGACAATCTCGCGCTGTTCGCCCTTCGCCACATGTTCCCCTGCCTCCACCGTCACCCGGTGTCCATGCACATTCAGCACAGCCTCGCCCTTGTCGACCGATTCCACTGCACCTTTCAGGAAATTGCATTCACCGATAAAGTCTGCAACAAACTCGGAATTCGGATGATAATAGATTTCCATTGGGGTTCCCATCTGGGCGATGACACCGCTCTTCATCAGGATGATCTGGTCCGAAATGGACATGGCCTCAGCCTGATCGTGCGTGACGTAGATCGCTGTAATGCCCAGCTTCTGCTGAATTCTGCGGATCTCCGTGCGCATCTGAACCCTCAGCTTCGCATCCAAGTTGGAAAGCGGTTCGTCAAAGAGCAGAACACCGGGTTCCACCACGAGTGCACGCGCAAGGGCAACACGCTGCTGCTGACCGCCTGAAAGCTGATTGGTCATGCGTGACTCCATGCCGCTCAGTTCAACAAGTGCAAGAATCTCTTCCACACGGCGCTCAATTTCGGCCTTGGGAACCTTGCGCAGTTTCAGACCATAGGCAACATTGTCAAAAACATTGTAATGCGGGAACAATGCATAGCTCTGGAAGACCATGGCCGTATCGCGCTTGTTGGGCGTCAGTGCATTGATCGGTTCACCGCCCAGATAGATTTCACCCTCATCAGGGCTTTCAAAACCCGCGATCATACGAAGAGTCGTTGTTTTTCCGCAGCCGGAAGGTCCAAGAAGCGTAATAAAGCTTCCCGGTTTGATATCCAGGTTGCAGTCCTTGACTGCGTAAAAATCCTTCTTTGTTTTCGGATCCTGATAAATCTTGCTGATATGCTCAAGGCGTACGCCTTTCGGTTCTTTCACACTCATGATTCTGCCTCCTTAACCTTTCTTTGCCAGCCTGGCAAGTTCCTGTTCTTCCTTCTCCGCTTTGCGCTGGACGCGACTGGTCCCGAAATACTTGATAAACACGTTCATCAGCAGGACCGCGCCGTAGGTAATGACAATCAGAATTGTGGCAAACGCACAGGCCAGACCGTAGGATCCCTTTTCTGCAAACTCATTGATCTGCACAGTGATCAGCAGGTAGTTCGGCGTGACCAGAAGAATGATAGCAGAAATTGCCGTGATCGATCGCACAAACGCTGTCACAAGACCGGAGAGGAAAGAATCCTTGATCAGGGGAAGTGTGACGGAAGTAAAGACCTGGAAGCTGTTCGCACCCATATCGTATGCAGATTCCTCAATCGATTTGTCGATCTGCCTGAGTGCAGAAATGCCGCTTCGGGTGCCTGTAGGAAGTGAACGAACCACAAAGACAATAATGAGAATCAGTCCCGTTCCATAGATTCCCTGCAGGAAGCCTGTATGGAACACGCCGCCGGCAAAACCGCGGATATATCCAATGCCCAGAACGGTTCCGGGCACGGCCATTGCCAGCATGGAAACCACTTCAATGAATCCTTTGGCCTTAAACTTCTTTTTCACAACAAGGTAGGAAATAATCATGGACAGAAGGGCCGTAATCGGAGCTGAGATCAGGGAAAGAACAAAGGAGTCCTTGAATGCTTTGAATCCCTTGTACCTCTCAAAGACCTGCCTGAACCATTTGAGTGTCGGAGTAAAGTTCCGTCCCCAGGTTGTGAATGTCGCTCCAAAAGGAACACAGATGTACATCAGGATGACAAACAATGCAATCATCGAGCAGAGGATGGTCAGCGGCACCGTGACGGATCTTTCTTCAATCAGCATGCGTGCGCGGCTTGCCTTGCCTGTCAGGGTGGCAGCGGTTTTGCTCTCAAGATAGAACTTCTGTACGATAAACATCACCATGGTAATGGCCAGAAGAACCACAGCCATTGCGCATGCCCCGTTCTTGTCGTATGCGCCAGTAATCTGAAGATAAATCGTTGTCGCCAGCGTATCGTACGATCCGCCGATGAGCATTGGGTTGGCGAAGTCCGCTATGGATTCGATAAAGGTGACCAGAAATGCATTGCCCATGCCCGGCAGCAGAAGCGGAAATGTCACGGAAGTAAAGACCTTCATGCGCGATGCGCCCATATCCCGGCTGGCTTCCTCCATGGAGGGATCAATGTTTTTCAGCAGTCCCCGGAACATCATATAGCACACCGGAAAAAACGTCATGGTCTGTACGACCGTGATTCCCCAGAATCCATAGACATTGTTGTCATAGATGCCCAGGAGATGGCGTGTAATAATGCCTGCTTTGCCGAAAAGCATGATCATGCTCAGGGACAGCACAAAAGGCGGAGAAACAACAGGGAGCATGGAGACGACCTTGAACAGCCCCGCCATAAAGCGTGTGCGTACCTTGACATAGACTTCCACATAGGCAAACAGAAGTCCAATCAGGGTGGAGAGGATGCCGACGAGTGCGCCGACTTTCAATGTATTGGTGATTGCCGTGCGAAATGTTCTGCTGGCAAAGGATTTCGCAAAGAATTCCATCGTCAGCCCGGTCTCATTCGAATACACCGCATCAACCAGCAGGATTGCAAGCGGGTAGACAATAAAGATCGTCAGGAATGCAATGAGCACAACAATGGTGCCCATCATAATGGGATCGGCCAGCAGCTTTCTGCGATCCAGATTCGCGCTCTGCCGCTTACTCACAGGGCATCGCTCCTTTCCGTTTTCCGGTATGCGCATCCTTCACGAATGACGAGACAGAATGAAAATGAGGGACGGTTGCCCGTCCCTCAATCCTGTGATTCCATCACTCGGTCTTGAAACGATCATCGCCGCCGCCCAGAGCATTCATGACCTCTTCAATATAGGTCTTGATGTTATTCTTGGCATCCTCGAAGTCGTAATCCATGACATTTTCAGGATCCAGTCCGAACTCAGCGGCCTGAGCCGGCTGCTCAGCATTGTCAAGGACCAGGAACTGATAGCTGCCATATTCGTCAGCCTGATTGACGCAATCAGGAGAAAGTGCATATTCAACCCACAGTTTGGCCGCATTCTCATGCTTTGCACCCTTGAAAATGGCGGTTGCGCCGATTTCGAAAGAAGTGCCGCTGGAAGGAACAACCAGACCGATATTGTCATAGCCGTTATCGACGATCTGGGTAATGCCGTCATGGAGGAAGCCAATGCCGATCACGCATTCACCAGTGCCGACGTTCTTGGAAGGACCAGAACCGGACTTGGTGTACACCTGAACATTCTTGTCAAGGTCAACCAGGTACTGAATGCCTGCATCATGTCCATACTTCTGGATCATGGTGTTGATCACCAGCTTGGCAGTACCGGCTGTGTTATAGTTGGACAGCCAGATCAGGCCTTTGTATTCTTCCTTCAGAAGATCCGGCCAGTCCTGAGGTACTTCGAGCTTCATGCGTTCGAGTTCTTCACGATTGACCATAAAGCCCAGAATGCCCTTATAAATGCCGTACCAGTTGCCATCGGCATCACGGTAGGCCGGTCCAAGCAGATGGCTTGCATTCTTTGCTTCATAGGGAAGCAGCAGGCCTTCAGCAGCGCAGACATTGTAGGGATCCGTCGTGCCGCCGAACCAGACGTCAGCAGAAGGATTGCCGTTTTCTTCTTCGATCTTGGACTGCACTTCACCGGTGGAAAGACGCTGGTGCGTAACCTTGATTCCGTACAGTTTTTCGAAGCCGTCACAGGCAGCAGCAAGATAATCTTCCTCGCAGGAGCCGTAAACAACCAGTTCGCCTTCCGCCTGAGCAGCCGCAACCAAGTCGGCATCAGCGTTGACCTGGTCAGCCGATGCAATTGCAACACAGCTCATTACCATCATGATGGCAATCAGCATTGAAAGAAACTTTCTCATCATAAAGAAGAGCCTCCTTAAAATGTGTTATTTGGTTACCTGCGTGAAATTATAGACATTCTCCTATTCTGTGTCAAGGATGTTTTCCCCTCGAAATGCTTTTTCCTCACACTTCCGCTTCAATCCGATCCAGCGCCCTGCCGAAATCTTCATCATTGTGGTCCATCACATGGCTGCGGAAAAGGTGGAAGGGTGCGATCTGGACATCATTGACTTCCGTGCGGGCCAAATGAAATCCGCCTGCTGGTATGGAAGCACGGCAGGCAAAGACGGTAATGATCAGTCCGGTACCATCGTCCCAGTCAGCATAATACTGATGGTACGGTTTCAGGTCTGCTTCTTTTACGGAAACACCGAGCTCCTCATACGCTTCGCGTACGGCTGCGGCACCGGGTGTCTCGCCCGCCTGAACGCCGCCTCCGGTGACATCCCATTTGCCCGGATAAAAGCGCGCTTTCAAAGAGCGCTGCTGCATAATGTACATGCCTTCGCCTTTTCCGGGATCCGGACTGTTTTCTGTCTTCATGACCAGAATGGCATGCAGGAAATACTGTCCCTTTTCCCTTTGCGCATGCTTTTCCACCACTTTTCCTGTTGCTGTTCCATCCCGTCTGTACACCTCATGGTATTCCATCATCGAATCTCCCCTTTTCTCTCCTGCATTATACCATGTTCGACGCTGAACTGTCTTTGGCCCCATACTCCGCCGCATTGACATCGTTTCCGGAGCTCTGCTACAATCTGAGGCATCCAGACAATGCTGCTTTTCAGAGATGCATTTTCAAGCTGAAAGGAGCCGTGTTCATGAAAACTCTACAGGATATCCTGCAGAAGGATCCACTGATGGTCATCGGTCTGATGAGCGGAACCAGTGCGGATGGAATGGATGCCGCACTGACCGAGATCACAGGCCGCTCCACCTCAATGCGTGTTCGCCAGATTGCGTACGTCTCCCTTCCCTATCCTGAAAATGTGCGAAATGAGATTCTTCGCCTGGCTTCCGGCAAGCAGGGCGGTTCCCATGACCTTGCGCTTTTCCATTTCTATCTGGGGCATCAGGCAGCCAACGCCTGCCGGGAGGTCTGCCGGAAAGCAGGCCTCTCACTGGCTGAGGTGGATCTGGTCGGTAGCCATGGGCAAACCCTGTGGCATATTCCTGAGGGTGAAGACTATCTCGGCGTGAAGCTGAAAGCCACCCTTCAGCTCGGGGAGCCTTCTGTGATCGCCGAAGCCCTCGGCTGCCCTGTTGTCAGTGATTTTCGTGTGCGCGATATGGCGGCCGGCGGTCTGGGTGCACCACTCGTTCCCTACACCGAATACCTTCTCTACCGCAGGGAAGACCGATGTGTGGGGCTGCAGAATATCGGCGGGATCGGCAATCTGACCATCATTCCCCGAGGCGCCGACCTGAAAGAGGTCTCTGCCTTCGATACCGGTCCCGGAAACATGGTCATTGATCAGCTTACAGATATCGTGACCGGCGGAAAACAGCACTTTGATGCGGATGGAAAACTCGCACTGGCAGGCCAGGTTTCTTCTGCACTTTTTTCTTGGATGATGGATGATCCCTACCTGTCCGCTCTTCCCCCAAAAACAACCGGTCGTGAGACATACGGAGATGCATATGTCCGTCAGTTGCTGTCCAAAGCCAGGGAACTGAACCTGTCCGACTGTGACATCATCGCAACAGCAACTGCATTCACTGCGGAAACCATCCGCTATGCCATGGATCACTTCTGTCATCCCCGGCCCGAGGAACTGATTGTCGGCGGCGGAGGATGCCGCAATCCTGCTCTGATGAGGTTCCTGCGCAAACGTCTGGACCTGCCTGTCCTGCGCAACGAGGACCTGGGTTATGATTCCGATGCAAAAGAAGCCGTGGCCTTTGCCATGCTGGCTGCTGAGTGCATCCATGGCGTCTGCAATAATGTCCCCTCCGTTACAGGGGCTGTGCACCCGGTTGTCATGGGAAAAATCAGCATATGAAAAGCAGCCGCCAGGCTGCTTTTCATATGGGCTCCGGGAACGCTGCATTCCCGCGTTTTTCCATTCTCATAATCCCTCTGCTCCAAGGGCAAATACGGTCTCGTGCAAAGCTCTTCTGAATTCACCGGTGTTATGATGATTGGCTTCCGGGAAGAAAAGCCGATTCGTAAAAGCTACGCAGCCGATGTTTTTCTCCCTTGAGAAATAGATGCTCGTCCCTGTAAACCCTGTATGCCCGCAGCCATACGGATAGGTCATGCCGGTCTGCAGCCCCAGTCCTCTTTCCGGGGAGGCCGGCTGCTCCTTCTGTGCCCTGATAAGCAGTTCAGAAGATGTCGTCATATAGTACTGGCACAGACGCATATAACTCTCTGTCGTTGCATAGATCCCGGCATGTCCTGCAACATCTCCAAAGTAATAATGGCTGTTTCCGTCATTGACCATGCCCGGAGCAGGAACGCCGAGCGGCCGGAATCCGTCAAAGGATATATTCCGTTCCCTGCACATGTTCATCTCAATGGCATTGCCATAATCCGCAGGAATGATTCTCTTCATGTCCCGCGGACAGAACATCATATCCCCAAGTCCCAGCGGCTGAACCAGCTCCTCCTGAAGGCAGACCGAGAGCGGTTTGCGCAGTGTTTCTTCCAGAAGCTTTCCCAGGATCATGAAATTCAGATCTGAATACACGACTCCCCTGGTCGGTTCGGTATGAGAAAGTGCATACGCCAGCGTCTCGTAGAAATCTTCCCCGCATCTGGAATAGAAAGGATACCAGTCCGTAAGCGTCGAGGTATGCGTCAAAAGCATTTCCAGTGTAATGCCCTTCATTCTCTCTTTCAGGTACGGATGTGTCCCGATCGGCCGGAGCAGCTGGGTTATTTCATCCTCCAGCCGGAATGCACCCTGCTCGACCAGGCGGAGAACCATGGTGGCCGTGGCTATTTTTGTCAGGGACGCCACATCAAAGAGTGAAGTATCCTTTGCGCTGCCTGCGCAGACAGTCACCAGACTCTTTTCCCTGTTGAACACGCGGACTGCGGCATCCGGAAAATAGCCTGCTTCTCTGTATCGGCATGTCACATTCGCAACCGCCTGTTCCATTCTTTGAAGATCCATGCTGCATCTCCCTTTACGCAGTCTTCTACTTTTTCATCTTTTTCAGAATCAAGAGTCCGGCAATCAGAACAGCCGGAAATACTGCCGCTGCCAGAATCCCCATGCGCAGGTTTTCCCCTGCAAGCGCTGAGAATTCACCGACCGTCAGCGGGCCAAGCGTTCCGCCAAGGTCTCCTGCCAGCGCCAGAAGTGCAAACATCGCTGTCCCACCTCTGGGACAGGCTTTGGACGATATGCTGATGGTTCCCGGCCACATGACGCCCACGGTAATGCCAGTCAGTGCGCATCCGATCAAACCAACGACAGGCGATGGAATCAGGGCTGCTGTCAGATAGCAGACCACACAGAGAGCAGCGCATCCGGTCATATAGTTTTCCAGCTGCAGGGTTTCACTTCTACGGCTGTAAAATACGCGGGACAGACCCATCACAATGGCAAAGAAGCATGGACCCGCAAGATCGCCAATGGTTTTGCTGACACCCAGCGCTGCTTCTGCAAAGGCAGATGCCCACTGAGCCATGGAAAGCTCAGATGCACCGGAACAGACCATAAGGAGGGCAAGCAGCCAGAAAAGCGGCAGCCGAAAAAGCTGAAGAATGGTCATGCTTTTCCCGTCCTCAACCAGATGTTCGATGGGGCATACCGCAAAGTTTACAATATTGTACAGAGGGATCAAAGCCCACAGACAGGTCAGAATCTTCCAGCTGCTCACTCCGAAGACGGCAAAGAACAGAGAGGACAGCAGAATGACTGCCGCGGAACCCCAGCAGTAGAAGGAGTGCACCAGGCTCATGACGCCTTCTTTATTGTCAAACGGGCAGGCCTCGACAATCGGACTGACCAGCACTTCAATCAGTCCGCTGCCCACTGCATACACAACAACACAGGCAAGAATTCCGATAAACGGATCCGGGAGCAGCTCCGGAAGGCATGCCATCCCAATCAGTCCGGCAGATGACAGCACTTCTGACAGTACTACGCTGAACCGGTATCCAATGCGGTCAACAAACTTGGCACAGATGAAATCCGTGATCAGCTGCGTGAAAAAAAACAGCGTGGGAATCAGCGCGATTCTTTCCAGTGAAATCCCATACTGTGAGCGGAAAGTGAGAAACAGGAGCGGTGCAAAATTCGCCGAAATCGCCTGCGTCACGAAACCAAGGTAGCAGGCTTTCAGCGTCCGCCGATAATTGGGTCTGGCTTCCATACATTTCCTCCAACATCCAGCCTGCTATCGTATGGCAGGCTCTGAGCAGTGGCATTGTATCATAATTTGCGCATTCAAAATACACCTGAAATTCCTCCTGTCATATCCCCTGTGTCCCGGTTGCAGAGTTTCCAGACCGGGAGAAACATCTCAGTGAACAGGGTGTTTCCGTGTTTTACCGGGAAAATGCACAGGGCTATTCACCGTATCATAATGGATGCGGCTGTTTTTTCTCTGTTCTTCTTTGACCAGCGTTTTTTCTTCTTTATATCCTGTTGACTTTCGTGTTTTCTCCATGCTAGAATGCATTGCTGTCGGTAGTTTTTTCTATCTTTTCAGCTTCTGCAGACAGCAAACCGGAAATAACACTGTTTTCTCAACACGTCATTGTATTGAACAGTTGTTTTTCCCAACTTATCTGAAAGGAGTGGCGTCTTTTTATGAAAAAAATGCTCGCACTTGTTTTCTCACTGGTCATGGCAATGACCCTCATTGTTTCCACGGCCGCTTCCGCCGAAACCGCTGATCTCCTCTCCCAGATCAAGGAAAGAGGATATATCATCATCGCGACCGAAGGTGACTGGGCGCCGTGGACATACCATGATGAATCCAATCAGCTGGTCGGTCTGGATGTTGAAATCGGCACTGCGATCGCTGAACATCTCGGTGTTGAGGCCCGTTTTGAAGAGACGAACTGGGATTCCATTCTTCAGGGTGTTGATTCTGGCCGCTTTGATCTCGCCTGCAACGGTGTCGGTTATACCGAAACCCGCGCTGAAAAATACAGTTTCTCCACGCCGTATGTCTATACCCACAAAGTGCTCGTTGTCCGCAAGGATAATGAGGAGATCAAATCCTTTGAAGATCTCAAGGGCAAAAAGACAGCCAACACCGCTTCTTCCACCTACGCCGCCATCGCAGAAGAGTACGGTGCCACAGTCACCGGTGTTGACGCTCTTGCCGATACACTCCAGCTCGTCCTTCAGCGCCGCGTGGATGCAACCATTAATTCCCAGGTCACCATCAACGATTACATGATCGCTCATCCAGAAGCTGAGATCAAAGTCGTAGATGAAGGCCCCGGCGAACCGGTTGCCATTCCTGTGCGCAAGGCGGATGATACCGCCACCCTGATTGCTGCGGTCAATGAAGCACTCGATGCCATGCGTGCCGACGGCACACTGGCAGAGATCTCCATGAAATACTTCAATGGTCTGGATCTGACAGGTACGCCCCAGGAGTAATCAACCCGCCTTCCAAGAGCAGTGCCACGTGCACTGCTCTTTTCATGCCTTTTTTCTTGCGACTTTCAAGTGCGTATGATATCATGCACAGGCATGTCCATTTGCTTTTTTCACGCCTTTGATGAGGAGCCCAACACATGATAAATGCCGAATTGTTTGTTCACGAATCTGACTACCCGGACTTCCCCTCAGAAAGAGCCGTGGAGCATCTGAGAGGTGCACTTCGATTTCCGACCGTCAGCCATCTTGACACTTCAAAAACAGACTACGCAGTCTTTGATGCATTCCACCTTTTTCTCCGCGAAAGTTTCCCGCATATTGTCAATGCCTGTGTATGGGAAATGATCGGGCACAGCCTTCTGCTGAAGCTGCCCGGGATCAATCCTTCCCTGCGTCCGGCCCTTTTCATGGCGCACCAGGATGTTGTGCCGGTCAAGAACGGGACCGAGAAAAACTGGCTGCACGCTCCGTTTTCTGGTGATCTCGCAGACGGCTATATCTGGGGACGCGGTGCCATGGATATCAAGGAAATGCTGGTTGGGCAGCTTGAGGCCATGGAATACCTGCTTTCCCGGGGCTGTCAGCTTCAGCGCACCGTATACTTTGCCTTTGGTGAGGATGAAGAAACCTGTTCCGGCGGTGCCATCGCAATCTGCAACCTGCTCAGGGAACGCGGCATTGAACTGGAATATGTCCTTGATGAAGGCGCAGGCGATGTCATGGACGCTGCGGACTATGGTGCTCCGGGTACGCTCGCCTGCCTGATCGGAATCTATGAAAAAGGATATATGGATCTGCGTCTCAGCGTCCATTCCAGGGGCGGCCACAGTTCCAATCCCTTCCATGGAACCTCGCTCGGTCATCTTTCCGAAGCCATCGCATCCATTGTCTCCCATCCGCGGCCTCCGGTCCTGACCGACTGTCTGAAAAGTGCCCTGCATTCTCTCTCGCCGTATATCACCGAAGAGCCCATGAAGACCTGGGTCAGTGATATGACGCGCTATGAGAAGGAACTCCTTGCGTGGTGCATGTCCCGTGAATCCCTGTATCATCAGGTATCCACCACCATCGCACCCACCATGATTTCAGAGGGTTCTCCTGCCGCGAATGTTCTGCCGCAGGACATGTGGGCCGTCATCAATATGCGCCTTGCTCCCTCGGATCCGCCCGAAGTCATGCTGGAACACTGTCGACAGCTTGTACCACCCGATGTGGAGCTGTCTCTCGATCAGCAGATTGAGGCTTCACGTCCCTCAGAAATTGACAGCTATGGTTTTACCCATCTCAAGCAGGTGCTTGAACATTATTTCAAACGTCTGATCTTTATCCCGGCGCAGAACCGCGGAGCTACAGACTGCCGCCAGTACGAGCCGGTCTGCCGCTGCTGCCTGCGATTCGGTCCCTTCCTCGAAGAGGAAGCTGTATCCGCGGAAGGCATTCACGGCACCAATGAACGCATCTCCGTCAGAGCCTACCTGCAGGGCATTCGTGTCCTGACGCGCCTGATGGAAACCACCTGTATGAATCCGGAGGAAAAGGAATGAGCGAGCGAGTACTGCAAATACTGCAAGATGCTTTTCCCCAGCTGGTTGAAAAGTTTTTTACCGTCACAATCCCCCTGACCCTGATGTCATTTTCCCTGGCTTTAATCATTGCAGTGATCGTTGCCATGATTCAGTATGCGCATGTCAAAGGGCTGAGTTTTCTTTGCCGCGTCTATATCTGGATTGTTCGCTGTACACCTCTGCTGGTCCAGCTGTACCTTGTCTTCTACGGTCTGCCGAGCATTGGCATCGTCCTGGATGCCTATCCCACTGCCGTCCTTGTCTTTGGCATCAATGAAGGCGCATACATGGCCGAATCCATGCGCGGTGCACTGGAAGCTGTTCCTTCCGGCCAGATGGAAGCAGGTTACTGTGTATCCATGTCCTATCTTCAGACCATGTGGCACGTCATCCTGCCCCAGGCCTTCCGCACCGCCTTCCCGGCCCTTTCGAATTCTCTGATTTCCATGGTGAAGGGCACTTCCCTCGCCTCTGTCATCACTGTCACTGAAATGTTCCGGCAGGCAGTCGTAATCAACGGCCGTGTCTATGAATCGCTTGCACTGTACACCGAAGTGGCCCTGATCTATCTTGCCTTCTGCTCTGTGCTGACGCTCCTGCAGAGATGGGGAGAAAAGAAACTGAGCGCGTATGGAGGAACAAGATAATGCTGGAAATCAAGAATGTTCATAAATCGTTTGATGCCCATACGGAGATTCTCAAAGGCATTGATCTGAAAATCAACAAGGGCGACGTTGTCGCGATTCTCGGCCCTTCCGGCTCTGGAAAAACCACCCTGCTCCGATGCATCAATTACCTGGAACGTGCAGACAGCGGCACCATGATCTTTGACGGCGAAGAATACGACATGCATGCCATTTCCAAAAGCAGCATTACCAGGATTCGGAAAAAAACGGCCTTTGTGTTTCAGAATTACAACCTGTTTCTGAATAAAACGGTTCTGCAGAATGTAACGCTCGGTCTGACCAGCGGAAGAAAAATGAGCCGCGCAGATGCCAAAGATGCCGCCATGGATGCGCTCCGGCGTGTTGGTATGGCAGATCGCATCGATGCCTATCCCCGCCAGCTCTCCGGTGGACAGCAGCAGCGTGTGGCCATCGCACGCGGCCTGGCTGCAAACCCGGAAATCATTTATTTCGATGAACCGACCAGCGCCCTGGACCCGGAACTGATCGGTGAAGTCCTCAACGTCATGCGGCATCTTGCCGAAGAAGGCATGACCATGCTTGTGGTCACACATGAGATGGGTTTTGCGCGCAATGTGTCCAATTATGTCCTGTTTATGGATGACGGCAAAGTCATTGAACAGGCGCCTTCCAAAGAGTTCTTCTCCAACCCGCGCGAAGAGAGGACGCGCAGCTTTATCAGCAGCATTCTGAAAAAAGGTGAATCCTGATCATTACACGGCTTTCCCCTGAGGAGAGCCGTTTTTTGCTGTCATTTCTTCCGTTCATTTCCCGGCCATCCATTCTGCCCCATAGGAAAAGCCGGCCCGCAGGCCGGCATTTCCTGTTGTGTCAAAAAGGATCAGAGTCTCTGTACAAGGGCAAGCGTACGATTTTTATACTCCGCCTCTCCGGTCACTTCCCGGAGCACTTTCAGCTCTTCCGGCAGGACGGAATCGGAAGACGGCGCATACTGGAAGAGGACGGCTTTATCGTCCGAAAAAGGATAGACATCCACTTCATACCGACAGGTGCCGGCAATAAAACGGTATTTTGTCTTGCGCACATGATGAAGCGCGGAATCCGATTCCATCAGGTATTTCACATACTGCTTTTCCGAAATCGGTTTCTCTGTCACCCACTTCGCACCATCCTCACGGGTGTGCTTTTCTGTATAGAAGTACAAATAGTCTTCTCCGTTCTTCTGCTGACGAATGCGGCGCTCCACACCAGGCTGGGTGACTACAAGATAGCTCTGCATCATGTCCAGCATCACGGCATTGTATTTCTTTTTGAGGTGATCCAGGTCCGGCATTTCAATCAGGAACTTCCGTTTGGCCACCATCGGTTCCGGTTCACCGAGCACTCGATAGATTTCCCGCATCGCGCGGTTCATCTTCTGATCGAAATCATCGGAGTTATCAATGATATGCAGATTGGGATGTCCGCTCCATGCTCTGAGTGTCCGATCGTCCATTTCTCTGGCATACTCCAGCGATTCCGTCCGGGCTTCATTGGCCAGGTTATAGGCAAATTCTGCACCTTTGGCACAGGTCACCAGATGCAGCACTGCATCATACCCTGCAAGAACAGAAGCTTCTGTTCTGCCATCGAAATGAGACAGCACCTCCGCGAATTCTTCATCCGAAATATATGCTTTGTCATCCATCAGCGCGCGGTCATAAATAATCAGGATGTTGTCCTCTTTGACAATCTGTGCAGCATCCAGTGCCAGCTTCTCCTTGTGAATCTGGTCAGCAATGACAAAATCCTGAAACTCCAGCATGCTCATGCAGTTGCCGAAAGGCCGGATTCCAAAGCCGGAAATCAATTCTGTAGCCGTTTCCGGAATGGTGAAAACACGCCATCCCTCTTCCTGCTTAAATTCATGCAGAATCCGGCTGATCAATGTCGTCTTACCACCAGCAGGGCCGCCTGTCAGAACAATTTTGGTGATTTTTTTACTCATTGCTTTTTCTCCTCTTCAGAAAACAGCCATTGGTTCAGATCGGTAATGGTTTTAAAATACAGGTCACAGTTGTTTCGCATAAAGGACTCAATTTCAGGAATGTCATTCGCCCAGCCGGCTGCGGCAAACGGCACATGCACTTTTCGAGCCATGTCATACCCCGGCTTCAGGTCGTCCAGAACGAGCATTTCTTCCGGCTGGAGATGGAAGGTCTCCATGATCTGCTCAAGCGGCCAGCTGTTTGGCTTGCGCCTGTCCGGTGGGCATTCCCACCCGAAGATCATGTCCGGCTCAGGCAGGTCATTTTCCCGGTAATCCCTGAGAATATTGTCTCTGTAGGAATGAGATATCACACAGAGTATGCCGCCTTCTGCCTTCTGTCTGAGAAGGATATCCCGCATGCCGGGGTATGCTTTCGGTATATGATGCTGCACATATTCATTCCAATAGGTCTGTTCGTGCATCATCTGTTCATGGGTCATACCAACTTCTTTTCCGAAAAACGCGACAACGCCGGGATCAAAATTCTTCAGGAAGTAATGTTCCAGCGTGCACGTGTAATCCGGAAAGAACTCTGCACAATACTGAACAAAACAGGGGTAATGCACGGTGGCCGTTGAATTGACAACAGTGTCATCATGATCCACAATCAGGCATCGGTACTTCAGCAATGGTGCTCCTCCGTTCAGGCGTTTGTCTTCAATTCCACAGCGACTGGTTTGACAGTGCGAGGATATCATATTTTCTCCTGTTTGGTCAATCTTTTTTCCCCCACGCCATCCGCCCGTCAAGCGCCATTCATGTCCCATACGGTCTCAGAACATCTGTGTTTTTCCATGGACATTCTCAATTGTCCGGCGTACAATGCATTTCAGTGAATCCATTGGACACGATACATGCGAAGTCATTTGCAGATACGATACAGTAATGATTCGCCAGTATTCATTTCAATGGAGGTTTTTATGTCCGAAACGCGTTCCAATTCTTTTCTCGTAACTGAAAAAACGTCCCGTCTGATGCGGCAGTATGCTGTTCCCTGCATTATTTCGCTCCTTGTAGCCGCACTGTACAACATTGTTGATCAGATCTATATCGCCAATGCGGATTATCTCGGGTCCTATGGAAATGCCGCGAATACAGCCGTTTTTCCCGTGACCGTGCTCGCCCTGGCCATCGCAGTGATGATCGGCGACGGGGCATGCGCCTCTGTCAGTATCTGCCTTGGATCAAAAAATCAGGAGGCAGCCGGAAAAACCATTGGAAATGCTGTTCTGCTGACAATCATCAGCAGCATCATGGTCACCGCCATCTATCTGGTTTTTTCAGAGCTCATTCTCACTCTGTTCGGGGCACGCGTCAATGAAGGCACTTACGAGCTGGCCAAAGAGTACTTTTTCTGGATTACTCTCGGCATTCCCTTCTATATGTTCGGCCAGGCAATGAACCCTGTTATCCGTTCAGATGGCAGTCCCCGATACGCCATGGCCTGCACCGTGGTTGGCGCAGTCCTCAATATTTTTCTTGACTGGATGTTCATTTATCCGCTCCACATGGGTATGGCAGGGGCAGCAATCGCCACTGTTCTTGGGCAGATCCTGACCGCAGTTCTCTCCATTGTCTATCTTTGTCACATGAAAGCTGTCAGGCTGAGCAGAACCTGTTTGGGGTTCTTCCCTGCCATGATGCGGCACTTTCTGCCCCTTGGCATCACCAGTTTTCTCAGCCAGGCAAGCCTTGTGATCTCCATGGCCGCAGTTCAGAACAGCTGCACAAAATACAGTGCACTCGATCCTGTCTTCGGTCAGGCAGAATACTCGCAGATCCCGCTGGCCGTACTCGGCATCGTCATGAAGTTTTTCCAGATTGCCATCTCGATTTCTGTCGGTCTCTCTGCGGGCTGCATCCCGATTGTCGGATACAATATCGGCGCAGGCAGGAAGGACCGTACCAGGCAGCTGTTTACCTATCTGCTCGCATCCGAGGCTTTGATCGGTCTTGCAGCGCTTTGTATTGTTGAGTTCTTTCCCAGACAGCTGATCGGCATTTTCGGAGCAGCCAATGAAAGCCGGTTCTATACAGAATTTGCTGTCCGCTGCTTCCGGATCTATCTTTGCATGATGCCCCTGGCCATGGTCAACAAAGGAACCTTCATTTTCCTTCAGTCTCTCGGAAAGGGTACGGAATCCATGATTCTTTCCCTGATGCGGGAAATTGTTCTCGGTGTGGTGCTCCCTGTGTGTCTGCCCATGCTGTTCGGTCTGGACGGGCTTCTGTATTCCTTCCCTGCTGCAGACATCCTGACTTTTATTCTTTCGAGCATCATTATTCTCCGCACATACAGACAGCTGAAAAGCTGACCCATTTTTTATGCAAAACCGTTTTCAGGGACAGGCCTGCGCACACAGCCTTCCTTTTTTTCCGCATTGAAAGCAGCTGACCATCTTCACAGATGTGCAGCGGAACCTGAAGCCTGTGTAAAACTGTGTAAAACTATATTATTTTCTACCTAAAAGTAATTTATTCTTTACGAAAATCGAGAAAAGTACTATAATACAGAAAACACATCTTCATAAGGAGGTTCCATTCCATGAAAAAGTTTGTATCTTTTGCATTGGCTCTTATCATGCTGCTGTCTGTATGCGCATTCGCAATGGCTGAAGGCGCAAACACCAAAGGCACCGGTGTTGAACTGACCGTCTACACCAACTCCGGTTCTTCCGGACGTGCGGACTGGCTTCGCGAGCGTGCAGCCCAGGACGGTTTCAAACTGACCATCGTTGAAGAAGGCGCCGGTGCAGTCCAGCAGCGTCTGATTAACGAAGGCGCAGCCACCCCCTGCGACGTCGTTTTCGGTCTCAACGCCATCATCTGGAACGATCTTATCTCCCGCGACATCATCGCCAAGATCGATGCTCCCTCCTGGGCATCCGAAGTCAGCGAAGGTCTGAATGATCCCAATGGTTACTACTATGCCATCGTGAAGCAGGCCATTCTCCTTGCTTATGATACCAACCAGGTTGCTCCTGAAGATGCTCCGAAGGACTGGCCTGATCTCTGGGAAAACGAAAAGTTCTGGACCAAGTATGAATCCCAGATCAAGCTCACCGGCGGCACCACCCGCAACGTTCTTGCCGGCATCCTGACCCGTTACATTGATCCCAACGGCGAGCTGGGCATCTCCGATGAAGGCTGGGCCGCAATCGAAGCTTTCTTTGCTCACGGCACTCCTGTGGAAGACGGCGTCGATCTCTATGCTCAGATCGTGAACGAATCCTCCCCTGTTCTGATGGGCCAGATGTGGTCCTCCGGTGCTGACCAGTATGATGAGAAGTACGGCACCAAGACCGGTTATGCTGTTCCTGAATGCGGCATTCCTTATGCTGTTGAGGGCGTCGCTGTAATCAAGACCACCAAGAACATGGAAGAAGCCCTCCGCTTTGTTGAATGGTTCGGTTCTGCTCAGATCCAGGGCGAATGGAGCGAACAGTTCAAGACCATGCCTGCAAACGAAAAGGCCGCGGATAAAGCTCCTGCCAGCCAGATCGAAATGTGCTCCATCCCTGCACAGAATATCGACTGGGCACTGGTTGCTGCCAATATCGACAGCTGGTGCGAAAAGATCATGCTCGAATATATGCAGTAATCATTCCAAGTGCATTCAGTACGCTGCCTGGAATGGCATGTGCATCATGTAATGCCTGGGGCAAGGAGTTCCTTGCCCCATTTTTTTCAAAAAGATACATTTTAAAAGGATGGAGGCCACCACAATGATTCGTTTGGACGGCATCGAGGTGCGTTTCGGCGATTTCACCGCGCTGAAGGATATCAATATCCATGTAAGAGAAGGGGAATTCTACACTTTTCTTGGACCTTCCGGCTGCGGAAAAACAACCACACTGCGCACAATCACCGGCTTTATTGAGCCGGTTAAGGGCACCGTCACCGTAAAAGGCAAAGACCTCACCCATGTGCCGGTTGAAAAGCGCAATATCGGCATGGTCTTTCAAAACTATGCTCTTTTCCCCAGCATGAGTGTGTATGAGAATATTGCCTTCGGCATGCGGGTCAAGAAAGTCAATAAGACAGATATTGACCGCCGCGTGAAAGAGATGGCTGCAAAAGTTGACCTTACAGACCAGCAGCTCGTCCGCAAAGTGGCTGAACTGAGCGGCGGTCAGCAGCAGCGCGTAGCCATCGCCCGTGCACTGGTAAACAATCCTGAAATCATCTGTCTGGATGAACCACTTTCCAATCTGGACGCCAAGCTTCGTGTACAGCTACGCGGCGAACTGAAGGAAATGCAGCGCAAGTTCGGCATTACGACTGTCTATGTCACGCATGACCAGGAAGAAGCACTGACGCTGTCCGACTGCATCGCTGTATTCAACAAAGGCTTTATCGAACAGATCGGCACACCCAACGAAATCTATTCCGCTTCCAAGACGGAGTTTGTCTGCAATTTTATCGGCGACATCAATAAGCTCGCCCCCGCCACCATTGCGAAAATCAATACTCAGACCGTCCGCAGCCTGAATCCTGAAGCTGCAACCTATGTCCGTCTCGAGCGCATTCACGTCAATGAACCGCATGTTCAGGGACGCGCTGTTCTTCCTGCAAAAGTGGCCGGCGCCGAATACTTCGGCCTGTACATCAAGTATCTTCTCGATCTGGAAGGCCAGACACTCAAATGCATTGACAAGAATGACGGCCGCCAGTATCTCAAGTCCGGCGATCAGGTGGAAGTCGCCATTGATCCTGCCGATCTGATGGTGTATTGAGGAGGCAAGTTATGCAAGCGATTAAAGTTCCGTTGAAAACCAGGCTTGCACGCATGACACCGGGACAGATGATCATGTTCGGTATTCTGGCTGCCATCTTCATCTGGTTCATCATGGCGTGCATGATCCTGCCGATCCTGAACCTTCTCAGAACCGTCTTTTTTGAGGATGGGAAGCTTTCAGTCGATGCTTTCCAGAAACTGCTGAAGTCCCCGCGTGCCATGAAGGCCCTGAGGAATTCCTTTATCCTCGCACCAACTCTCTCGATTACAGTCGGATTTGTCGGCATCTCCCTGGTGCTGATCACTGAATACTTTGATATCAAAGGTTCCAAGATCCTGCGCCTGGGTTACCTGACCACACTGATCTACGGCGGCGTGACCCTGGTCTCCGGCTATAAATTCATTTACAGCAATACCGGTGTCCTGACCAACCTCATGGCCAGCATCTTCCCCAACATGAACCGGAACTGGTTTACCGGATACTGGGCAGTGCTGTTCGTCATGACCTTCAGCTGCACAAGCAATCATATGATCTTCCTGCGCAACGCCATGCGCTCTGTCGACTTCCAGACGGTGGAAGCCGCACGCAATATGGGGGCAAGCCAGTGGTATATCCTGCGCAGGGTTGTTCTTCCGGTCCTGCTGCCCAGCCTGTTCGCTGTCACCATTCTGACCTTCATTACAGGTCTTTGCGCGATGAGTGCACCGCTTCTGGTCGGCGGAAAAGATTTCCAGACCATCAACCCCATGATCAAACAGTTCGCTGATATGACAACCACCAGCGCAAAATCGCTGTCAGCCACACTGTCACTCGTTCTGGGTCTGGCCACAATGCTCCTCCTTGCCATTCTCACCGCAATCGAGCGTCGGGGCCATTATATGTCCGTTTCCAAGGTGAAGACCAAGATTGTCAAACAGAAGATTACCAATCCTGTTGTGAACGTGCTCGTGCACATTTATGCGTATGTTCTGTTTGTGATCTATGTCATCCCGGTTGTGCTGATTGTTCTGTTCTCTTTCTCGGACTCCGCTCATATCCAGATGCGGCAGCTTGATTTCAGTACGTTCTCTCTGCAGAACTATGTCCAGCTGCTCAGTCAGAATACGGCCTACAGACCGTTTGTTGTTTCCATTGTGTATTCTGCGCTCGCATCCATCATTGTTGGTGTCCTGGTCATTGTGGCCTGCCGCTACATTCAGAAGCGCCGCAACAGTGTTTCTGCGACAGCCCTTGAATACAGTCTGATGCTCCCCTGGCTCCTGCCTTCCACCATGATCGCCCTGAGCCTGATGCTGGCCTTTAACCAGCCGCGGTGGTACATGTTTAATCAGCCGTTGATTGCAACGCTTCAGCTGCTTCTGATCGGCTACATTATTGTCAAGCTGCCCTTTACCATGCGTATGACCAAGGCGGCCTTCTTTGGACTGGATGATGCCCTGGAAGATGCTTCCAGAAACCTCGGCGCAAGCAGCCTGTACACGTTCCGCCGGGTCATTTTCCCGGTACTTCTGCCTACAGTGCTTGCCATTGCAGCACTGAACTTTAATGGACTGCTGACAGACTATGACATCTCCGCTTTCCTGCATCATCCCGCCAATCCCACGCTCGGTGTCAAAATCAAGAGTCTGACCGAAGAGATGGGCAACAGCTCTGACGGTGTTGCACTCACCTTCGTTTACGCTGTGCTGATGATGATCATCTCCGCTGTTGTGCTGTATCTGGTATACGGACGCGGAAGCCGTGACGACCTGAAAGGATAATGCAGATGGCATTCGGAAAAGAGCAATACCAAGAGATCAATGAACTGCTGAACGCCAAGTTCGACGAAAAAAAAGTTCTGATCTGTGCCCATCGGGGCAGCTGGCATGGGAATGTCATTCAAAACACGACCATGGCCTACAAAGCTGCCCTGATGCAGGGCGCTGACATTGTAGAAACAGATACCACGGCATCCTATGATGGTGAGGTTTTCTCCATTCATGACGGTGTTGAACCCCGCTTGTTTGGATGGAACAAAAACAGTGCACATCTGTCTGCCGATCAGATTTCCTCTTTTCATCCTCTCAATGGACTGGGAGAACCAAGTTCCCATCACATTCAGAAGCTTGAAGAAGTGTTCGACTTTCTGTGTCATGACGAACTCATCAATATTGACCGCACCTGGCGTGCTGCGGGAAAAGTTCCTGCTCTTCTGGACAAACACCCGCATATGCTCAGGCAGGCCATCCTGAAAGCACCCCTGGCCCATCGGGAGATCCTGGATCAGCTGGATAATCACCCGGTCAAATATATGTTCATGCCCATCTGCTATTCACTCGCCGATGTCGACGAAGCGCTTGCCTACAGGAACATCAACATGGTTGGTGTTGAACTGATTGCCTTCAGCAATGACGACGAACTGTTCAGTGATGAAGCCATCCGGTACATCCACAGTAAAAACCTGTTCACCTGGGTCAATGCACTGACGCTGACCGATGTTCCTCCCTACAAGCCGCTCTACGGTGACCTGGATGACGATATCTCCATTCTGGAAGGCCCGGAGCGCGGCTGGGGCCGCCTTTTCGACAAGCAGATCGATGTCATTCAGACCGACTGGCCCGCTCTTGTAAAGAACTACCGCATGGAGCGGATCAACTGTTAACAATTGATCGTTTCAAGTGAAAGGAGGGTCGAACGGATCATATCCGTTCGGCCCTTTCTATGCTTTTCAGACAAACATGCATCCACGGACAGGAAAACTGCCTGCTGAATCAAACCTTTCAGCAGGCGGTTTTCTCTCCGGCGAAGAACATGCTTCCATGCGGAAGGCATGCACTTTACCGCTTATCCTTGTCAATAAACTCCAGAGTAACGACTGTAAAGAGCGCATAGATGAGAGTAAAGAAGATGATGCTGAACCAGTTGTCCAGAATATTGCTCTTCGTTCTGTCATATGCAGCAACGCGGCTGACCGCAGCGGTCTGTGTCCGAACAAGATCCCTGATTTTTTCTTCTCCCACCAGTTCCATCAGGCGGCCCACAGTGGTCCGAACGGTTACATTCTCCCCTCTGCGGTTCTGCATATCCGGACTGGCAGCTATAATATCAATCAGTTCACCCACTGTCGTCTGTCTTCCAATGACCACATCTTTCATATCTTCAATCATCGATTCCAGTTCAAACCGGTCGATCAGTTCACCTGCCGTGACCGGTCCGCCATCTGCACCTCGAAGCAGCTCAGAGTTTTCAAGAAATGTCCTGACCAGAGCAAGTTCGGGGTTCGCAGTCTCCCCGGCTGTATTTTCGCCGATGAGCGTATCCATCAACGGACCGACTTCTACAGGCTGCTCGCGGAGCTGCTGATAGGCAGCGGAAGAACTGATCATTTGCCATGCATTCCCCACGGTTGTGGTCGCATCCACTTCCTTGCTCCGAAGCGCAGAAACCAGTTGATTGTCTCCGTCGGAAAGATAATCCAGTATCTGACCGACCGTTGCTGTGCCCCCGATTTCCTTATCTTTCATCTTGACGAGCGTCGACCATGCTGTATCCATCGGTGCATTGTTATAATCCGCCTGGGCTGCAATGCATTTGAGTGCATAGTTCGAAATGGTAAACTGGGAAATACTTTCAGACCATGCAGGAAGTGAGAAAATGCCGCCGGAAAAAACCAGCTGAAAAATCAGAACAAACGGCATGACGGTCATCGCTGTGGTCGTCGTATGGGCAAGAGAGGAGATCCACAGGGACAGCATATCGGAGGCATACGAAATCAGAAACAGGGTAAATGCAAGATCGACAATCAGCCATGGCGTAAATAATCCTTTTGCAGGGAACTGCACTCCGACATACCGGAAAACCACAACGGTCAGGACAGACTGTGCCAGGCAGAGCAGTGCCTGGTAAATCATATGCGCACAGACATAAGAAGAAATATGCATGCCTGAACGGTGTTCACGTTTGATGATCGGCCTCTCGCGGCAGATCGCCTGAATGGAGTTGAAACAGCCATTCCAGATGGCCACACACGTCAGGGCAAATGCACCCATCAAATCGCCTTCCATATTCAGGAAGAACTTATTTCTGACGACCATGGCGACAAGGGCTGCAATCAGTGCGGCCATGGGCAGCACTTTCCAGTCATTTTCATAGACAAACATGCGCAGCATCTTTCCCAGATAAATGCGAACCTGAGCAAGGCGTCCACGATGCTGCAGCTTATAACTATGCCTTCGCTTCCCTTCGGCGTTCACTTCAGCCATTCTGCACCTCCGCATATTTCTCAATGAATTCGTCTGCCCGGCCCTCGCCGCCTTCTTCTTTGCGGTTAATGGTCATGACAACTTCTTCCATCTTCTCTTTTCCGAAAAATGCACGGGCTTCTTCAATCGGTCCAAAGAAGGCAAGCCGGCCCGTCCGGTTTTTATCCTTGGCCAGAACAATCACATCATCAAAGAGATCAATCACGCGGTCCGGCGTGTGCGTAATCACAATCACAATTTTACCCTGATTGGCAATCGTTCGAAGCTGCTCCATCAGTTCTCTGGCCATGACCCCGTCCAAGCCGGAATCCGGTTCATCCAGAATGAACAGGGATGGATTGGAAATAAACTCCATTGCAATAGAAGCGCGCTTCTTCTGTCCTCCGGAAAGTTTCTCCACCAGGTTATTCTTCACCGGTTCAAGACCGAAAATCTTCATGACTTCTTCCACTCTTGCCTTGCGCTGGGCGCGTGAAACGCCAAGCGGTACCCGCAGGAGGGACGCATCCATGAGCGTGTGGTATACAGTATCTTTTCCACGCATCAGTTCCTGCTGTGGAACAAAGCCGACTTCATACTGCATCTTTTTGTATTCGCTGTATATATTACCGCCGTTCAGTGTGACCTTGGCTTTGGCCTTTTCATAACCGTTGACAGCGTTGAGGAATGTTGTTTTTCCGGCACCGGAACCACCCAGAAGCAGCACCATGTGGCCGGGTTTGATATACATGTGGATGTCATAAAGGAGATACTTTTTCTGGAAGAACTCAGTTGCAGTGCGTTCATCCAGGTTGACTGTCAAACCATCCTTCATGCCCTCAACGTTATGTCCCTGAATGGTTTCAAGTGAAGCTCTCTGGATTTCTTCCGCTTTCCATTCAGGCTGGAACTGTTTGGAAAGGCCCCAGATCGGCGCAACCAGAAAGTCCAAAGCGATCCACGGGAGAATCCACCATTTCCTGACGCCATATACTTCCGTCAACCCGTTGTATATGCGGATTTCATAAATCAGGCGCGTAAAAACGGCAATCATCATGCACAGGCTTAAAATCAGACTGGCTGCATCATTTTTTACGAAATCCAGTGCAATCAAGCATACGGTCATCAGGAAGGCCGTGACACTTGTCACACGGCCTTCCGGCTCTCGTCCCGCACATCGGGCAAGCATGTATTCTCTTGCCCATGGACAAAGAGCCCACCAGCTTTTTACGCCGGACTTTTTGAACAGAAACCAGTATCCCAGCCAGACTCCAACTGACATGAGAATGCTTTCCAGTTCATTCCCATTAAAGACAATCAGTAAAATAGCATTTAAAACTGTCATCTGTTTGGGTCACCCTTTTCCATTTTCATGCCATGATTCGCTTTTTTATGGTCAATACGTTCTGGCCATTGCACCGCTGATACTGCATTTCATCCATGGTTTTCTTCACCAAAAAGATTCCAAGGCCCCCGACTGACCTGTTTTCAGCTGCCAGCGTGGTGTCAGGATCTGTTTTTTGAAGAGGATCATATGGAATACCGTGATCCAAAAAGGTAATGGAAACCATGCTGGTCTGCGGATCATAGGCAAACCGGACCGTTGCAGGCCCAACGTTGGGCGCATAGGCATAAAAAGCAATGTTGCTGATCAGCTCATCGATCGCGATATCAATCTGTGTCTGTGCTTTTATAGGGCAGTCGATTCTTTCCAGCTCGGCATCAATGAACGCAGTGACCTCGGGAATATTTTCCACCCTGGCATCCAGTGTCAGCTCTTTCACCGTCCTCACCCCTTGCCTGTTTCATCCACTGTAAAGCGCATGCTTCCGATAACAAACCGTTTCGCTGCACGAGCCGGTTCAGAGCAGTTTCTTCAGGATGACCATCTCTGTCAATTCGCCCCGGATACTGACCTTAATCTCATCCGCCACATGGGTAACCACTGACTTTTCCAGTTCATCCCACATTCTGATCGCATCTTCATCCTTCTGCTCGACCCGGCTGTTGATTTCATTCTGGTATTCGGTCATGCTCCAGTCCCAGTCCAGCGTAGGGGTAGAAGACATCTCCTGCGCATTGGAAAGAAGAAGAGGTGAAGGTGCAACAACACCCGCCTCTGCATTGCGCTCAAAGAAATCGCGAAGACGCCCCATCAAACCCCTGGCCATCTCATTTTTCCCGCTCGAAGAAGCAGAAAGCAGCTGACCACGTTTTTCAGGATCCAATCGGGTCTCTACCTGAAGATGGAGCTGATAGACATTATCGCTGTCTTCAATCCAGAACCTGCCATCCGCTTTCCCGGTAATTGAGCGCATCATGCCCATCATTTCTTCAGCAAGCAGTCGAAGCTGAAGTTCACTGCGCGGTGAAAGCTTTTTATACGCAGCCACCTTCCCTGTCTGATTCAGTGCTGCTTCCATTTGATTTCCATCATTGGAAACCAAAATAATGTCGGTTTTCATTCCAGCGCCTCACTCAATGGTCAGAATATCTGAAAAACCTGTCACTTCAAATACCTCTGCCACAATCTCATTGACATGCGTGACTTTCATGCCATTCTTTTTGCTCATCACCTTATGGGCAGCCAGGAGAACACGAAGACCGGCAGAAGAAATATAATCCAGCTTGCTGAAGTCAAAAACCAGGCTGTCAGCAGCATTCATTGACTGTTTCAGTTCCGCCTCGAGTTCAGGCGCTGTCATGGTGTCCAGTCTGCCTTCCAGTGCGATTTCCAGGTCTCCGGCGTTCTGCTTTTTGATGATGTTCATAGTGTTTTTTCCTCCTGTTTCTGTTCTGATCTCTTGTAATCTTCCTTTGCAGGAAAAAGGATTTTCGCGATGTCTCCATCGTGCCTCAGCCATAGAATCCGTCTTCACCGCATACGGTGTTTCTGCGTATGCCGTGTACGGATCAAATCATCTAATGGTCTTGATTGCATGTATTATAGCAGACAAAGACTGCAGGTGACAATAAAAGTGTATGAAAAGCACAGGTCGGACATGGCAATGTGTGAATCAGCTACCTCCCAGTTTCAGGGTCAGGTTGTTCAGGTTCAGAGAATAGGTGTAGTTCGCTTCCTCTGCTATTGTGAGAACCAGTCGAATGCCCAGGGCGTCCTTCCCCTCATCCGGAATGTAATGAACCGGATCAAACGCACGGCAGTCATCCCTGAAACGCAGAACCCAGCGTTCACCCTTATTGATGACACGGACGGAAAGATGGTGTTTCTTCTGATCCGCACTGAACCCGTGCTGGATGATATTCCCCGCCATTTCCTCAATGCACAGTGCAATATGATTGCTGACTTTTGCATTCTGACCATGCTCAAGGCAAAACGCTTCCGCCTGCTTTACCACCTGTGCCACTTCCTCCATGGAGCCGATACGGGCTTCCATCAGACAGTCTCCCCTGACGCCAAAATCGCTGCTCAGCATCAGGCAGGCATCGTCTTTCCATGGCATGGATCCTGACTTCCAGCGAATATAGAGACATACGGAAATCAGCGTCAGCAGTTCACCCAGACCAAAGTTCAGCCATACACCGTTTGCTCCCATGAATGCACTGCACACAAGGGCAGAAAGGATCGGGAACAAAGTGCCTTCTGCCACTGAAATGGCTTCCGTCAGCCTGACGCGCTCTGTTCCCTGATACAGGTTTTTGAATGCATTATTGATGCAGCAGGGAATCAGGCCTATGGCAAACAGCCTTACGCCAAGCACTGCCATTTTCTTTGTCTCCCCCGCACCGGGAATAAACAGCGATACAAAAGCAGGCGCAACGAGGACCAAAATGACGCCGACGCTCAGGCCAAGGATGACCCCGTACCGGCACATCTGCCGGAAGAGTTCCCGGAGGCTTGTGCGGTCCTCTTCGTTGTAGAAAATGCCTGACAGCGTCAGTGATACACCGCCGACTCCGGTTGAAATACAGTTGCTGGCATTGCCAATGGTCATGATCACGGAATAGGCGGCAACGGCCTGGCTTCCCCCGCGGAGCGTGAGAATTTTATTCAGAACGAAGACCAGAACCACAGAGGTAATCATGCCGACGCCGGCCGGTATGCCTCCCCGGAACAGCTCGGAGATTTTCTTTCCGCTGACAAGTTTCCATGAAAAACGGAACACACATTTCCTGGAAAGGAAGTAAAACCCGGAAATGAGCATGGCCAGATAATAGCTCACTGACGAAGCCAGGCCCATGCCAAACATGCCCCCATGAAAGACAAACACGTTCAGGACATCCAGGGCAACATCGGCAATGGTCATGGTGAGCACCGCAGCGATCAGAAGACCTGTCTGACCGGCCATCTGCAGGAACGGGACAAGCACCAGCGCGCCCATGGAAGCCGGCGCTCCGATACTGAAGCCGCGAAGATAATCCCTTGTTTTTTCGAAAAAGCTGCCTTCACTTCCAGCCCCCATGAGGGTCGCAAGCGGAGAAGTCAGAAGAAGGACGATCACCATGAAGGCCAGTGAGACACATCCGCCCACAGCCAGTGCGGAGGAATACCCGGCATTGGTTTCTTCCTGGGATCCTCTGCCCAGCGATTTGCTGCAGGCCGCCTGGATGCCGGAGGCCAGCAGACTGCCCAGCGCTCCGATCACCAGCAGAACCGGATTGGACAGTCCATACGCCGCAATCGCTTCCTCTCCAAGGAAGCGTGAAATCATCACGCTATCGATCATCAGGCACAGAGAAACCGTCAGTGCTGCAAAAATCTGCGCTGTGAGCATTTGACGCGTAAGTTTACGGATCATTCCGTACACTCCTTTTTCTGTTTCAAATCGTGAGTCTCCGTTGTAATCATCTTTCAGCCTGGAACTGCCCTTTCTCGATGGATGCAACGGGAAAAGTGAAATAGGTCTGTCGAAACGGCTCATTTTCCAGTGTAAAATGCCACCACTCCGAGCTCAGAGGACGGAACCCGTTCCTGATCATTGTTTCCTGCAGCAGCATACGGTTCGCATACTGCGCTTCTGTTATGCCAGTGTAATCCGGATGACTCAGTTCGCCGAAAAAATCAAACGGACCGCCCATATCCGCCTCTCTCTGCAACTTCATGTCAAACAGCGTCAGATCGATCGTGCTACCCCGGCTGTGACCCGAGTGCGCTGCAATATATCCCTGAGGTATGAGCACTTTCTTGTCCAGGCCGGGATAAAAGAACTCCTTCATGCGGGTGTCCTCTGTATCCTCTGCCCATCTCATAAAATGTGCCACTGCGCACTGCGGCCGGTATGCATCAAAAATTTTCAGCCGGAATCCCTTTTCCATCAGTTCCTCAGCTGCCCCTTTCAGTGCATGGGCTGCCTCCCTCGTCAGAATGGCAATCGGTTCCTCGTACCCATCAATCCGGTCACCGATAAAATTGAACGTTGAATAATACCGAATCTCCAGAATGACATCCCGTACTACTTCACTGACGGCAACAAAGTCTGTCGCGTCATCAGAATACATGATGCCTGACTGAGCTTGTAAACCGTGATCGGGTTCTGTTTTCTGCGTCATCATATGGTTTCCCCCTCGTATACGGCCTCAACAGGCTGTTCGCCTGCCTCCTGTATCCATGAACGACATATATTGTACCATTTTTTTGCTTTCCCGGCTCTCCCTGATCAGCGTTTCAGGAAAAGCCGCTCATGCATGGAGCCCTATGTGCTGCTCTTCTTCCTGAAAAAGCACCCGAAAAATATCCCGGCAGCTCACTTTTCTCATAGCCGCCGGGATACCGCTTTGATTCCACCTTTTCCATGGCTTTGATGTCATGCCGTCTCAGTATCCAGACGCTGCCTTGCAACAAGATCAGCAAACATGCCCTTTTTGTCAATCAGTTCGTTATAGGTGCCTTCCTCCACAATCACGCCTTTGTCCATCACCAGGATACGGTCGCAGTTGCGAATGGTTGACAGACGATGCGCAATCACAATGCGTGTGCAGTGAAGCTGATCCAGGGCATCGGAAACCTGTTTCTGTGTTTTGTTGTCCAGCGCACTGGTGGCCTCGTCAAAAATCAGAATGCGCGGCTTTGGCGCAATCGCCCTTGCGATCATCAGACGCTGCTTCTGCCCACCGGAGATGCCGCCCTGGCCTTCGGAGATGATCGTCTGCATGCCCATCGGCATTGCACGGATATCATCCGCAATACCGGCTGTTTCTGCAGCTTCCCAGGCCTGATCCAGTGTCAGCTGCGGTGCAGACAGTGTAATATTGGAAAAAATGTCACCCTGGAAAAGCTGGCCGTTCTGAATCACAACGCCGATCTGCCTGCGCAGTACTCTGGGGTCCAGGCTTGAAAGATCATGGTGATCATAATAGACAGCGCCGCTTTCAGGTTTTTCAAATCCAAGCAAAAGTCTGACCAGTGTGGATTTTCCGCAGCCCGTGCGTCCCACAATGGCCACATACTCCCCTGCTTTGATTTTCAGGGAAAGGTCCCGAAGAATGTACGGTGTGTTCTGTTCATAGCGGAAGGAGATGTGGCTCATCTCAATATTGCCGGATACCTTCACAGACGCTTCCTTCTCTTCGGCAATCTCCGGTTCGCTCTTCAGGATCGGCTCAGCCATCTCAAGGACCGGGCGGATGGAGGCAGCTGAAATGGCGATCCCCGCCAGTGCCGAGAAGGCACCCATAACCCGTCCGTAGGCAGCGCTGAATGCATAGTACTGGCTGCCTTCAACGCCGGTAGCCACGGCCAGATAATACAGGACCACCGTACCGATGAGTGAAATGGCTGTCTGCAGCACTTTATTGACCTTCAGGAAAACAGGCGGATTGTATTCAAGGCGTGCACTCTTTGCATACAGTCGTCCCCAGCGCGCGAACACGCGTTTTTCCGAGCCGGACAGTTTGATCTTCTGAATCCCATTGAGAACGGCATAGCTCATGCCGGCCTCCTCAGCACTCAGCTGCATCTGCTTGCGCGAAATCCCGATCTGCACAAGAGACGCTGTCACACTGAGCACAACCGTTGAAAGAATGATGATCACAGAAGGCCAGACCAGAGCCGGGGCAAAGGTGAAGATCTGACCAATATAGAGCAGTGACATCAGACTGCTCAGACCGATGGACAGGATATTGTTCAGCAGCATGCTGCACAGCGAACTCACAGAGCTTGCACGTGAGGATAATTCACCTGAGGAAAATTTGCGGAAAAAACTCACCGGCAGAGACAGGATTCGCATCATCACAGAGGCTTCCACGGCCTGGGATGTTTTGGTGTTCAGCCTCTGCATCATCAGTTCACGCACAACACTCAGCATCTGTGCGGCAAATGCGCTGCCCATAAGAAAGACAGCCACACCGTTGAGAATATTTGCGCGTTTCTGCCTGAGAATGGTCCCCGTAATCAATTGGTACACCCGTGGCTCAATCATCCCGACCAGGGTCACCGCAAGCGTTGCAAGCACAATCAGCAGCAGGTCGCCTTTGGAAATGCTGTTTTTCATGTAAATCAGCAGGTCCGGAATACCCAGTTTTTTCATCGGCAGAGGCTGATAAAAACAAATCGCATCTCTGGCAAACCTGGAGGCATTTTTGCGTGTAATCCGAGTCATTTTCCCTGTCTCAGGGTCTTTGAACTCATACCCCATGATCATGCCGGGCAGAAGGGCAACCGTCGCCCCGGTATCCTTCATGTAGCCCAGCATCGGTCCAAAGGCATCGTTTTGCCATCCGTCCTCCAGCAGAACATCGCGTATCATCAGGCCTGCAGGGCGGAGAGCATATTCGAGCTGTTCGTTCACATCGGTAATCGACTCAGGTATCTCAACCGGCTTTCGATGATAATATTTCAGAATATCATCCATGGCTTCCTTCGCGATCAGCCTTTTGTCTTCCGCGCGTTCAGAAACCCATTTGTCCATGACCACACTGGCCATGCGAAAAAACGAATCTTCCAGCACTTCCTGATCACTCTGCTGGCGCAAACGGATCTGTTCGCCAAACCATCCCATATTCTCTCCACCTCCTTACTCGCTTGTTACCAGTTCGGCATAGGCACCGCCCCGGGCATAGAGTTCCTCGTGCGTTCCGCGTTCCACGATTTTTCCTTTTTCAAGCACGATGATTTCATCACAGTCACGGATTGTGGACAGGCGGTGCGCGATCACAATGCAGGAGATTCCCCGCATCTTCACAGCCTTTACCAACTCATATTCTGTTTTCGCATCCAGTGCGCTGGTCGCCTCATCCAGAATAATGATCGACGGGTCCTGGGCCAGAACACGGGCAATTTCCAGTCTCTGTCTCTGACCACCCGACAGGTCCCTTCCGTTCTCAATCAGCTTGTTCTGGTACCCATTGGGGCGCTGCAGAATATCATCATGGATCTGTGCATCCCGTGCCGCCAGGATCACTTCAAAATCCTCGATTGATTTATCCCACATCCGTATATTGTTGGCAATGGTATCCTCAAAGAGAACAATGTCCTGATCCACCATGGCTACAGAACCTGTGAACACGCTTCGCGGGATCTCCTGTATCGGCCGCCCGTCAAACAGGATTTCTCCCTCCCAGGGCTGATACAGGCCGGTAATGAGCTTGCTTACGGTGGATTTTCCGCTTCCGCTCCCTCCAACAATGGCAATCCGGCTTCCGGGCTTCATGTGCATGGAGAAGTTCTCAATGGTCGGATTCCCCAGACGCGAATAGCCAAAAGTGAGATTTCGGACCTCGACCTCGCCCTTCAGTTTTGCATAATCCTCGTTATTCTTTTCTCTGCTTTCCCGAAGCATGGGGTCATCCGGATATTCCATCACGTCCTCGACGCGTTCCATCTCCGTACGCATTTCCTGAATGGTCTGTCCCGCACTGACCAGGGTCATGGCCGGATCCATGAATGACGTGAGCAGTCCTTGGAACGTTGTGATCATACCCAGTGTAAAGTTCCCGTTCATAGCCAGGCGCACACCAAGGAACAGAACCGCATAGTTGCACAGCGTATTGATCAGGGTGGGAATCATTCCATATCTGGCATTCAGGGTCTCAAAGCGGACCTGCTGTGTATTCACGGAAGCCTGATATCCCGACCACTTGCGGAAAAAGCCGGCTTCTGCGCCAGAAGCCTTGATGGTTTCCGCCATGCTGATTCCTGCCATGGTGGCCGAGGCCAGTTTGCCCGAATCACGCATCTGAACACGCGTGAGATTCACCCGCTTTTCAGACATGTACCTTGCCACAAGCAGATTCAGGGCCAGCGAGAATAATCCCAGCAGGGTCATCAGGGGACTGTATCGCAGCATGATCACCAGATAAAAAATCATCATCACCGTGTTCAGTGCCAGCGGTGCCACTGTGTCGACAAGCGTCCCGGCAATCGAAGCGTTCGTCCCCTGACGCTGCAGAATATCTCCGGTCAGCCGCTGAGAGAAGAACTCAATAGGCAGTTTCAGGATTTTCCACATGAAGGAAGCATTGCCCTCAATCGCCATTTTTCCGTCGATTTTGAGCGTGTATATCGTCCTCGCCCATTCCACAATAATCTGGAAAATGCACATGAGCGCCATCACAAGGATGAAGGGATGCAGCCATTCCGGTGCTCGTCCGGACAGCAGCCTGTCAAAGAAGATTCTGGACATGACAGGGTTGATGACCCCAAACAGGTACGTGATCACAGACATCAGGGTGACAAATGCGACAGCCGGGCCTGCTCCGCGCAGACGTTTTTTGGCAAATTCCAGAGTATTCTTCCGTTTGCCTGACGGCACAAAAGACGGACCCGGTGCAAACGTCAGAACAAGGCCGGTAAACGATTCATCAAACTCCTCCATGGAGACCTGAACGATTCCTCTGGCAGGATCATTGATCACGGCTTTTCCCTTTTTAAATCCGTCAAGGACCACAAAGTGATTGAAATTCCAGTGAATAATACAGGGATAGGTAGCCTGGCTCTTAATCCCGTCCAGTTCCATTTTATATCCATGGACTTCCATGCCGTAGTTTTGGCCTGCAAGATAGACATTTTTCATGTTTGAACCGTCCCTGGAAACACCACAGTCCAGCCGGACCTGTTCAAGCGGAACCCATTTCTGATAATATGCAAGAATCATACACAGACACGCTGCCCCGCATTCAAGTGCTTCCATCTGCATAATCATCGGAACTTTGGCGACACTGTCTTTGACAGGCTGATGCCTGATTTTATTCAGCTTCTCTTTCATCGGACAGCCTCCTCGTAAGATCATGTCTGCGGTTTTTCCATGGCCGTTCTGAACTGTTCATCCATGAACACTGCCATTTTCCTGAAGCATCCCGCAGAAACGGATATGCAGGTTCTCGTGCCCTGTCTTTCAGGCAGCGATGTGCCCGGAATCATCATGCATCCGATGAGCAGACAGATGATGAACACGATGGCTCTCGGACTTTTCACCTGCAATTTCCCAGCGTCAGTTCAGCAGAAAGCTGATCGGCGTTGTGGATTCAGTCACAATCTGAGCATCATAAACTCCGTCCGGAAGCTGTTTGCTGATATCATCCAGTGCAATGCTCACCGTTGCATAATCATAGCTGTGTGCATCGGTCACAGTCCCCAGTTTCTCATCCAGACGCACCCGGCGGTCGGATTGAAATGCACTTTCCAGCTCACCGCGCATATCATAAGCAGACATGACGCCTTTCTCCACAAAAACCAGATACGGGTCATCCGTCATGCCTTTCGGAAGTCCGTGCTGATCCACAAATGTCAGCATATAGGTTCCGTCTTCAAGCACATGTTCATCATCCATATGGATCTCAAGCGCCAGCCTGCTGGCCTGTGAGACATCCTTAATCTCCCCGTTTTCTCCATTAATCCGCACGGGCATATGGATCTTCACGATGTCCAGCTGAGCGATCGGCAGTTCTCCTGTCACAAATCCATAGGTCGATGTCACCTTGATGTCGATGGTGCTCTCCATAACGGATGTGGATGCATAGACAATAAAGCCGACCAGCAATGCAATGACAGCAGACAGAATCATCCACAGCTTGGGGCTTGTCACACGCATATAATCATGCATTTCCTCGGGGGAAGAAATCCGGTCGATGCTTTCTTTTCGAAACAGCTGACGATCCATGAAATGGAGCTCCTTTCTGTATAACCATAGTCCAAGATGTATGTCAATTCAGTACGCTCCCGCTTTTACAGCAGAAGAGATAATGCACCGTACAGTGCCACAAACAGAACCAGCAGAAACAGTTCCTGTTTCCAGCTCTTCTGCATGAGTCCTATACATTCCCGCATAAACGCGTTTGGCCAGTACCACCACTTGGTTCTGCTTCCAATTCCTTCTGCATGAAGGCCAGCTGAATCAGCCCAGATCCCGCTGCGAAACACATGATAATTTGTGGTCGCAAACAGAAACTTTCCATCATCAGACAGACTGCTGATGATCTCTTTCGAAAACGCCATATTCTCCCATGTATTGCGTGACCGCATTTCCGGAACAATCAGGTTGTCCGGAATTCCCTGATCCAGCATATACCTGCGCATGGCTTCGGCCTCAGGCATGCTTTCATTATTTCCCTGCCCGCCAGAAGGAATCAGGACAGCCTCTTTCCCGGTCTGTTCCTTCTGCTTCCTCCAGAATGCAATAGCCCTGTCAACCCGCCCGCGCAGAAGCGGTGGAAGCGTTCCGTCTTTTCGAAACCAGCAGCCCAGAATGATGATAAAGTCCTTGTCCGGTTTTGGCTCATACCGCGCTGCTTTCAGACCGCAGATGATGGCTCCGGCAAGCATGCATTCAAAGTAAACAAACACAGTCGCATAGACATTTTCCATCGTATTTCTCAGGCGGTTTTCCCACTCGCTTCCGGCAAAATCCCGCGAAAACCAAAGCCAGCCCAGAACCTCTCCCAGAACAAGCAGCACACTGATGATCAGCCCCAGAGCATTCGCTGTCCGCATCCCCTCATGCCGCATGAGATTCAGATTGCTCACAGCCATCGCGGCGGAAAAGACAAGCACAAGCGGGGCCGTCAGGTTCATAAAGGACTTGGCCGCCCCGCTGATTGCGGACACAGCCATGATCATGCCGTATTGCGCCGGGTCCAGGATATGCTGCAGGGTGACAGTGAGCATGAGCGCAAACGCAACCAGGGCAAACATGCCAAATCCTGCATAAAACACGGTAGCATACCTGTATAGGCGGTATCCTTTTGACTCAAAGAACTGTCGGATCATAATCCATCCGGTCAGCAGCCAGAACAGGGTCACTGCCGCAAGAACAAAGGCATCCCCCGTAAAGTTATCGTTTGACCCGTTATAGATCGTCAGGAAAGCATCCACCGAAACAGGAATCAGCGAAATATCTTCGCCGCTTTCATCCTGGATGAGCATATACGTCTTTCCCGTATGCTCCGGCCAAAGCTTCAGAACCAGGTCCCTGTCTCTGATTTCAGCTGATTCCACTCTGACCACGCCCTGTTCTTCCGGTGTGATCTTCAGCATTTCGATCTGATAGTCCGGGCCTTCCCGGTATGGCAGCGGATGGTAGGTCAGGAATGCATTCCCCGCTATCATCCGGCAGACCAGGCAGAGGACTGCAAGAATGACAGCACATAATGCCACCTGTCTGGCTGTCTGTTTCAAATCCGATTCTCCTTCCGGTCCCTTTGCAGCAAACGTTCACCGTTCGATGACAGTAATCATCACCTGATCCGGTCCTGCAAACCGAATGCATCGAAGCCCTGTGTAGGGGTCCTGCTGAATATTTCCTGTAGCAATGCCGTTCAGATTCAGTCTGCGGATAATGGGTTTCAGATGTCTGGCCGTGAGCGTCAGCGACTGCTGCTTGAGATTTTCAGTCGTGTTTGAGCAGTGGATCTCAAGTTGATATTTTCCCATCTCCAGCAGCATATCCGTTCCGGGCTCATCAAGCGGGACAATCTGTTTGATCAGATGGAAGCCCAGCTTCATGACATAAAAATCCCAGATTTCCTCTTCATTGGAGGCAAAAAGTGTCGTTCTTGAAAGTCCCATCTTTCTGGCAAACGGATACAGGGTTCGCTCTCTGGCATGCTTTTTCCATCTGCGATAGGATTTCAGTTCCTTGCGCCAGTTCGGGTGCGTTACCACGTAGGCGAATGAAATAAAGAGAAACTGACCGATGATTCCGCCAATCGTATTGGAAACCAGGTCATCCATATCATAAAAGCCGCGTCGGGTAATCAGCTGCAGATTTTCGATGCCAAGCGAAATCAGAAAACATGCTACGGCCGGACGGATGCGCACTCTGGCTCTGAACCAGGCTGAGATATACGGAAGCATGTATCCCATCGGCACGAACAGCATGATATTCATGTATACCTGGGTAATATCCGCAGCATTTACAATCCGAATGTGCGACATGGCTTCATGGAATCCCTTTGTAAAGAGGATGCGAAGCACATTCAAAAAACCGTAATCAATTTTCACCGCACTCTGAAGATCTTCATACAGTGCCACATGGACCTGATAGTCTCTGGACGCCGATCTTGAGAAAAAAACGATCCACGACAGCATCAGCATATAGATCAAAAACAGGGCCAGCAGAATGCCCTGCCGAATTTTGAGCATAGTCTCAGCTTTTGGATTCCGGCTGACCCCGCCTTCAAGATTTAGCCCCAGTTTTTTACATACGCGCCTGTCAATCCAGGGAAGCAAAAAAACCATCACCAAGACCATCCCGGTGACGAACAGATTCGTAAATAAACTGTTTGCATTCAGGCGCATTGACTATCCTCCATAGGATTCACAAGGGCAGGAGCGAATGGGCCGCGTTTCCGCTTCCGGCAGCTCATCCGCTCCTTTTCCCCTATTGCTCGGGGATCTCTGTATATCCAATACCGATCAGTGAAGTGACCGTGCGTACAAACTTCCTGTTGCGGTAGTTTGCCATCTTGTTGATCATCTTTCCCCGAAAAATCAGGGCCATGGTATTGCCGCCATCAAGATTCAGAGCCTCCGTAACGCCGCGCGCTTTCATCATTTCAGCCACACGCTGCAGCGCAGTGCCTTTGCTGAAACCGGTGCGGCCCTGAACACTGACCAGCAGGTAATGATTGGGTTCTATCATGCCCAGAGCCTGTCTCGGCTCAATGCTGCGATAATAGGAATACACCACTTCATTGATTCTGCCTTCATGCAGCAAAACAGGGCCGAAACTGAACACATTTACGGCCCCTTTTTCTATCAGTTCCTCCGCCGTACATTCATTGCACCGATAAGTCATCAGCGTCCCGTTCGGATACTGTGCCATCATATCCAGATTCGGCAGATGATGTCCGGGGTGGTGATTGGTCTTATCGCTGATAATGACACCATTTCGGATAATGATGCCGACTGTCTGGTCATGTGCCATCCGCTCTGCATAAAAATCATCCGAAAAGCCGAGAACAAAATGTGCTCTGGAAGCAATCACATATGGATACTGAAACTTTTTTCCGGGATGTGCACTGTCGGTCATCACGGTGCGAAAGCACTGTCCGTTTCTGGTCCGGATGTCCGTTTCAAACCACACAAGCGGAATCGAAGAATCCTCACCACGCGAGATGATCACACGCAGATCCCGGCTGATGTATATCCAGCAGCCTGCATCCTCGTTTTCGTAAATCAGTTCCCCATTCCCGCTGAGAAAGCCTTCACTGTCCAGTGACGTGCTTTCTGGGACTTCCACCGGCGGAAGCGTCGCCAGCGGACGCATGGTCGGGTACGGTTTGCTCACTGCCTGATCTGAAAACAGCAGTTCTCTGGTTGCTGTATCCAGCACCCCGGTTTCGTGAAGGCCGTTCAGTCTCTGGAACTCCATGAGTGATGCCTGTGTCTGATCTGTAAATTTCTTTGTCAGCGATCCGTCCTTGATATATCTCAGGTCCTGGAGACGTTTCTTCATTTCCAGAACGCTGTCTCCCTTTGCGCCGACGGCAAGCGTTTCCTCTGCGCACACCTGAAGAACCAGAAAGGTACTGACAAGAAGAACCAGGCAAAGGATCATTCCCTTTTTCATATACAGGCCATTCCTCCGGCATGCAGGCCATCGATCACAGGGTTACTCACTCATATATTTTTTCAGCATGATCAGTGCATTCTGATGGCGGAGTTTTACTGCACCGTAGCTCAGACCCATCATCTGTGCAATCTCTGTCAGCGTCTTTCCGTCATAATAGCGAAGAACAATAATATCCATCATTTGCTGTGGGAGCTTGCGCAGGGCACCGGCAAGCTCGCTGAGCGTTTCTGTCTGCAGCAGTCCCTCATCCACGACAGAGTCATCGGTAATATTCTCATCGAGTTCTTCAGACGGTTTCGTTCTGCGGAAGTAGTCAATCACTGTATTTCTGGTGATCGTGAAAATCCAGGTGCCGACTGCCGCTTTCCCTTTGTCATAGTCGCCGATCTTCCGCTGAATCTTTTCAAACACATCTGCGCATAGGTCTTCCGCATCCGAATGGTTCCGTACTCGCGCAGAAATATAGCCCATCACTTTGTTGCTGTATTCCATATACAGCTGGCCAATATCAATATCCGATGTCATGGATTCTCTTTCTCCTGTTCTTTCTTTTGGGGTGTATCGGGAGTGCCCGCTGCAGATACGAATTCCATCTCATCCATGCTCAGTTCTTTGACTCCATAACGTGCATGCACGGAATCAATGATCAGCTGAAGGTCAGAGTTTCCTTCGAACTTCTGATAATCGAACAACTGTTTCAGTCTCTTTTCCACGTTGAATATCTCCTCTCAAGCGCTTGTTCCGCATCAAGCGGAACAGATCTTCAGTCGGTTTTCATATGTTATCCATGGCAGGTTCTTTCTCTGCAGGTCATATTGTACCATGTTCGAGTCTGCAAAATCAATTCAGTTCTGCACTATTTTACAGACACATCATTCCCGCCCGGTTTTGAATTCCATGGTCGTACAGAACCCATGACTTCCTGACTTCCTGAAAAGCACCTGCATGTATGCCATCGCACATCCATGGACGTATAAAGCCAGGGAGGCACTGATACTGTACCTCCAAAGCTGCTGCATTATGTATACAGAAAGGACCAAACATACAAACATGCAAACCCTCAAAAAGCTTGTTGCCGTGTTCCTGGTCATCATGATCCCGATGACTGCTGTGTGCGGTACAGCTGAAAATATGGAAACTCATTTCACTGTTCAGACAAATGAAAACAGTGAACCATACTTCACCATAGAGACAGAAGATAAACTGGTTGCAGCATCCGGTTTATCCGGCAAGGAATGGGGCAAGGAAGCCAATGCCCAGAAGGAAGCAGGCCTGTCCAGCCCTGTCACGGAGGAAATGCTCAAAAAAGCTGCCCCGCAGGCGCAGGTATTCTGCAAAGACGGAAAGATTTATATGATGCAGGACCTTGAGGGACTGGGGTCTGTCCGCAATGCAATGGATGCTTACCGTACAGTCTACAGTCTTCTCCCGCTCCTTCACGGGGCAGAGGGCACATCCCTGCGGCTCTGGTCACTGCTGTCCATGGGAACACATCAGGTGTATTCCTTCCAGCAGGTTTTCGAAGGAATGACGGTTCCCACGAGCACAGCGAAACTTGTTGTCGATCAGCAGGGACGCCTCGCTGCTGTGTTCAGTTCTCTTTCCCCGGTGCTCCCTGAAAGCACGGGGGCATCCGTCATCACGGCATCTGATGCTGAAGATATTGTCCGCCGCTTCCTGGCACACAATAAGGTTTCTGACACGGTGATGCCCGGCTATACCACACGCACCGTCATTTCTCAGGATGAAAATGAAGAAAACGAAGTGTTGCCGGATATGCTCGCATGGGTCGTCTATTCCCATAATCCGCGTTTCCCGGACCGCTCGACCGTCGATCTTCCCTACCTTGCCCACTTTATCAGTATGGATGGCACTTACCTGCGCCACAGCGCTGTAGCCATTCCTGAAGACCCGGCTCTCAACGCAGGTTACTCCGCGGCCTATGCTTTTGAATTCATGGAACCATCGGAATGGAGCGGCGAGGTTGTGGAAATGGATGGCAGCATCCTTTCCCTCACCGTACCCGTCATGCGGGACACCCGTACCGGGGTATGGTATCTTGCAGACCCGATCCGCAAAATCGCGGTTGGCGAATACAGCGCACTGGCTTTCGGTGACAGCAGGATTCAGCTGGCCGCCCAGACAAACAATATTACATGGAATGATGAAGACCTCATCACCTATGCCAACATGATCCGGGTCTGGGATTTCTTTGCATCAGCCGGATGGCAGGGGCCCGATGGCAGCGGAGCACCCGTTCTGCTTCTGAGAAACATGTGTACCGAAAGCGGCGATCCGATCTACAATGCCGCCTATGTCGGACAGTGCAGAGGCTGGCAGTGCTTTGCATACGGCGGAAACGCATACATCGGCCAGGGACTGGATGTCATTGCCCATGAATTCACCCATTGTCTGACTGACCGGGTCATGAACACCAATCTCTATCATGATGATATGGGGGCCATTAATGAAGCCATGTCCGATATCCTTGGGAACCTCTGTGAAATGCTCTGCGAGAAGACCAGAGACCCCGAATGGAACATCGGCGAAAACACCGGCTTCACGATGCGTTCCATGGTCAATCCGCATGATCACCAGCAGCCGGAGTATATCTGGGATCTATATTATGCTCCGCACACGGTGATACCCAACGACCTGAACGACCGGGGCGGCGTACACGCCAATTCTTCCATTCTGAATTATGTTGCCGCCCATCTGTGTGAGACCTATGGCATGTCCCTGGAAAGCGCAAAAACTCTGTGGATGTATGCTGCATTTGTTCTCACCCCGACAACTGACTTTGCACAGCTCTCTCACATGCTCCCCTGGGTGCTGAAGATTTCCGGAAACAGCAGCTTTACAAAAGGTCTGGATCAGCTGATCCTGCATACCCGTATGGCGGAAACCAAGGTGCCCGAGACACTGCCCGATCATCAGCGTATCGTCAGTCTGAAACTCCCGGATGCTCCCGTCTACAGGGACGGCCAGTGGGTGATGTTCGCGATCCAGCTGAATACAGAGCGTGTTGCAGATATTCTGCAGTCCATTCGCAGTCTTGTGGGCCATACATTCCGCATGGATCTGGACATCGAAGAATATTTCAGCCAGCTTGCCAGTCTTCTCCACATCCTGCATCTGGATGCCGCGAGCCTGATGAATTATCAGGTGTCCGAGTCTGCCATCATGGAGTGGCTTGCCAGTCTCTCTGAAGACATCATTACGTATCATACGTCCTGGGAAAGCAGTGCAGACCATGAAATCAAACTGATTGTCAAAGACGAGCCAACACTGTATGTAATGGCCGGCTACGCTGAAAACAGTGAAGACGTTTCCGGTCTTGCCGTACTGGTCGGTGACGAATGGTTTGACCCGCTGAACTTTTTTTCCAGTGATTCTGAAGAGGCTGAAACGGACGAATCCGGTCTGATCACCCGCATCTGCTGCAAGCTCCTCGAGCACATCATTGGAGGGCTCGAAAAAACAGACTCTAACGCAAAGAGCATCATGCTCCCGACCACAGGCCTTGAGAAGATCTCCATGCATGAGCCTGTATACGAAGAAACCGAGTATCTGCCTGAAGACGAGCTGAACTCTGTCGGCTTCCTTCCGCATAACGGACAGGTCAGCCGCTGATTCCCGCTCTCTTTGAAAGTCTGCAGCAACACAGCCTCTGTCAGCACGCTGCAGCAATGCAAACGCCGCCGGTTATCCGGCGGCGCTTGTTCTATTTCAGCGGTTTGTGCTGTCTTTTGGACGGCTTCCGATGCGCAGAATCAGGAATCCGATCAGTGCAAAGAGTCCCAGCATGACGACAAGGGCATATACCACGCCAATCCCCATGCTGTCATATCCGGCAGTTTCCGGCATCAACCCAAACCAGCCCGAGGGAGCCAGATAGTTCAGGAATGGATATGGGGCCGGCATTCCATGCCAGCGAAAGCCTGCAGCGCCGAGGATCAGGATCATGCACAACCAGACTGCTGGTGGAAGGAGCACATACAAAAGCCATCGCCGATGCAACTGCACAGGGGTATCATTCAGGCAGAAGTCGGCCGTCACGATCATCGGCACCAAGACATGCATGCACAGGCTCGCATAATGGTCCTGTCTGTATGCTGCCAGAATCCCGCCCGGATAGATCGGAGCAAGGACAAGCAGGTAGACAACAAATGTTACCAGGATGGAAACCACCGCTGAGTATTTTAACCCCTTGAGCCTGCCCGGTCCGGCAATCAGCTGCAGAAGGACCGCAACGGCTGCATACAGATTGGACAGCTGTGTGAAGAATGTAAAGCCGATCGGCCAGTGCCACATGCAGATATAGGCATAGATGACCAGCAAGAGAATCATTGTCTTGGTAAACCAGTATTTCATACATATTCCTTCCTGAAGTCCCGCCTGCATACTCGCGAAAAAGCAGGATACAGTTTACCACACTTTTCTTTTCTTCATCAATCCCTATGGGTGATTGCCCTCTGCCCTTTCAGCTTTCTCTCTTAAGACAATACAAAACAGAGCCGGAAGGGCAATGACTGCCAATTCAGGCTCTGCTTTTCATGATTATGCGTTATTCACTCATTCTCGGCAAATGACAGATAGGCCCCTTTCATGGGCGAGGCGGCAAGTTCTGCAAAAATTCTGAGTGTCCCGTGTGAATACCGAACCGGTTTTGGTTTCCATTTCTTTCTGCGCTCTTCCAGTACGGCTTCAATCTCTTCGGGCGTTTTTCTTTCCCCATGGATCCCCACAATCGCAAGTATCCGCTTTCTGACATCCAGCTGAATCAGGTCGCCTTCCTCTACGAGGGCAATGGGCCCGCCGGCCTGTGCTTCCGGACTGCAGTGTCCGATCACAGGACCTGTCGACGCCCCGGAAAACCGCCCGTCGGTGATCAGCGCAATGCTCTTTCCCAGTTCCCTGTCCGAAGATATGGCTTCCGTCGTGTAAAACATTTCAGGCATGCCGGAGCCTTTGGGGCCCTCATAACGGATGAACACAGCATCCCCAGGATGCACGCGGTGATGCAGAACCGCATCAATGCATTCTTCCTCACTGTCAAACGGACGCGCTCTGAGAATGGCGCTGAACATTTCTTCCGGGCACGCGGTATGCTTGATCACAGCTCCCTCCGGGGCCAGATTGCCCCTGAGAATGGCAATGGAACCATCGGTTCCGATCGCCCTGTGGAAAGGCCGTATGATATCTTCCCGTGTCAGGTTCAGTCCGCGCTCTGCGTTGGCTTTTTCCAGCCATTGCCGGCACCGCTCATAGTACCCGTTTTTCCGCAGCTCCTCAAGATTTTCCCCAAGCGTCTTCCCAGTCACCGTCCTGGCGTCCAGATGCAGTACGCTCCGGATTTCTTCCATCACAGCCGGCACACCGCCTGCATAGCTGAAAAACTCAGCAGGCCATTTCCCTGCCGGACGGATATCCAGCAGGTAATGTGCGCCGCGATGCAGACGGTCAAAGGTTTCCCCGTCAATCCGGATTCCCAGTTCATGCGCTATGGCCGGCAGGTGCAGCAATGCATTAGTCGAGCCCGATATGGCCGCATGAACCATGATGGCATTTTCAAAGCTGTCGAGCGTCACAATATCCGACGGCCGCATGCCCTCCATCCGGCTGAGCTGAACAGCCAGCTTTCCTGCTTTTTCTGCACACTCCAGAATCTCCGGTGACGATGCAGGCAGAAGCGCACTGCCCGGAAGAGCGAGTCCAAGTGCTTCCGCCATAATCTGCATCGTGGATGCGGTTCCGATAAAGGAACACGCCCCGCAGCCCGGACACGCATTTTCCTTTGCCCATTCCAGCGTCTTCTCGTCAATCTCCCCGCGCTCATAGCGGGCAGAATACATACCAAGCTGTTCGAGTGTCAGCAGGTTTGGTCCTGCAGGCATCGTACCGCCCGGCACACACACGGAGGGAATGTTGACCCGTGCCATCCCCATGAGATTACCAGGCAGGCCTTTATCGCACGATGCAATAAAAACGCCTGCATCAAACGGTGTACTGCATGCCTGGATTTCAATCATGTTTGCAATCATTTCCCGGCTGGCCAGAGAATAATTGATGCCGTCTGTCCCCTGGCTTTCCCCGTCGCACATATCTGTGCAGAAATACCTCGCTCCAAATCCTCCCGCTTCTGCAATGCCTTTCCTGACCGCCTCCACCAGCCGGTCCAGATGTCCTGAACCGGGATGGCTGTCGCCGAATGTGCTTTCAATAAAGATCTGCGGTTTTTCCAGATCTTCCTTTTTCCATCCCGTGCCCAGACGGAGCGGGTCCATTTCAGGCGCCGCCCTGCGCATTTTCTGACTGGTCAGCACACCAACGCCTCCTCTTTGGGTGCGGAAACCCGTTCCGCTGTTTGTCAATTGTTCTCATACAATGCTGCGAACTCTTTGAGAACTTCCCGGATCGGCAGATGCTGCGGACAGTTTCTTTCGCACTGACCGCACTGTATGCATTCGGACGCCTTCCCGTGATTCATGGAATACCGCTGATAGTACATGTTTGTCTTCTGCCCGGTAACCGCATGAAGATTCAGAAGTCCAAAGTAATCCGGCACAGCAATATTCTTCGGGCACACTTCCATGCAGTAACGGCAGTTGGTGCACTGCACGCGAATGGATTTTCTCAGCGCATCGGCTATACTCTGCGTCAGTTCGCATTCTGCGGAAGAAAGCGCATTGAAATCTTCCATATAGCCTGTGTTGTCCTTCATCTGGGCAAGGCTGCTCATGCCGCTGAGCACAACCTTTACATGTTCTAGGGATGCAGCAAAACGCACGGCCAGGCTTGCCGGTGAGGGGATCTGTTCCCGGTCCTGATAAAATCCGCTAAACAGTTCAGCTGCAGCACCCTGCAGGTCGGCGAGTTTTCCTCCTTTGACCGGTTCCATGACAATCACATCTTTCCCATGGCGCACTGCGGTCTCATAGCAGCGCCTGGACTGCGCAACAGCGCCTTCCCAGTCAAGGTAATTGATCTGAAGCTGAACCACATCCACCTCCGGATGTTCTGTCAGAATCTGATCCAGTGTCTGTGCGTCATCATGGTACGAAAAACCGATTTTCCGGGCTTTTCCCTCTTCCTTCATCCGGCTGATGAATTCAAAGCCCCCGTACGCTTTCGTATTGATGTAGCGGTCCCTCCCCATGTTGTGAAGGAGATACACGTCAAAGGAATCCACGCCGCACCGTTCCAGCTGTTCTGCAAAATACCTGCTGTAGTCTTCTGTCGATTTCACCCGGATAATCGGCATCTTGTCCGCAAGCAGAAACTGTTCACGTGGATACCGTTCCACCACACATTTGCGCAGCGCCTCTTCAGATGTCTGCTCATGATACGGATAGGCTGTATCAAAATAACAGAATCCACGGGATATATACATATCCACCATTTCTTTGAGCTGGTCAAGATCAATGCTTTTGGGATCATCCGAATCAAGCAGCGGCAGGCGCATCATCCCAAAACCCAGTTTTTTGATGCCAGAAAACTCCATTTTATTCTCTCCTTTTCCTCCGAACAGACCTGCTTAGCTTCTGCCGCAGGACTCCCCTCGGGAAGCCTGCAAGTGACAGAACCCGGGTGTTCAACACCCGTTTCAGCGTTTCAATGCTCCGTGTGATCCGGGACTGACAGGCAGCTCATTCAAATGTATGCACGACCGTCTTTTCCTCAAATCCTTCCACACGGATCCTCAGTGTGGCCTGCCCCTTTTCATGACCGGCCCTCAGAATCAGCAGCATATGTCCGTTGTGCATGGGCATCTGCTGCACCTGAAATCCGCTCTCGGACCATGCATTGCCATTGTCCATCCGCACCTCGCATGCGGCCCCATCCTGCTCCCAGGACACCATGCGGTCTTCCAGTTCGTAGCGAATGCCATGACAATCTTCCAGTGTCAGGTCAATCAGTGCCACACTGTGCCCATCTGCAGGCAGTTCTGTCCTGTCAGTGGATACGGTCAGATGATCTGCTGTATGCTCTGAATACAGTATGTCTTCTGCCACCCTGACGCCGCAGCGATAACCTTCCGCGCGGAGTGTGCCCGGAATATAGGGCAGACGGAAATGGACCATTCCGTCCGGATAGTCCGCCAGATAAGCTGTTCGAACCGTCTGGCTGTTCTGATACAGTTTCACCGTATCGCAGTTGGTCATTGCCGCCACATGAAGCACTTTCTCAAACTGATTGTATTTCCAGTGCCTGCGCATCTGCGGGAACCCCCACATTCCGCGGCATCCGTCCCATGGTTCTGATTCATCGTACACGGCCAGTTTCAGCATCGGTTCCTGGGTCCACTGCGAAGTGCAGTACCAGGCCCTCGTCTTGATATCCCCGGTCGAATCCAGAAGGTCTCCGGTCCAGCCGCGCACCGGCCAGAAAGGTGCCTCTCCGAGGTAATCAATGCCTGCCCAGACCAGTGAGCCGCACACCCAGTCATGCTTTTTCGCAATGGCATAGGGAGATTCCTCTTTCAGCGTAACGCTGTCCTGGAAACGGTCATCATGTCGATAGTACATGGCAACCTCTGTCCCCAGAATCGGTTTGCGCATGCCGCTTTCCCGGAGTTTCTCGTAGTAATGCTCCATATAATTGCAGGCAAACACATCCACAATCTCTGCGTATCTTCTGGCCACAGCAAGTCGTTTTCCGAGCGGGGTTGTATCGTTATACTCTTTCATGATGAACATGACCAGAACAGCGGTGACTGCCCGTGTGGGATCCAGCTTTCTTGTCAGCGTGCACAGCTCTTCCAGGCATCGGAAAAACTGTTCCGAATACTGACCTCCGACTTCGTTGCCCACACTCCACAGCACCACGCACGGATGATTGGCATCCCGGCGGACCATGGCTTCCAGGTCCTTCTCATGCCACTTTTCATAAATGGCATCAAAGTACATGCCGCTTCCGATCCATTTGTCATACACTTCATCCACAACCAGAAATCCCATTTCGTCACAGAGATCATACAATTCTTCCGCCATGGGGTTGTGCGATGCACGGATCGTATTGACGCCCAGCGATTTGAGTGTCGCAAGCCGTCTTTTCCAGATTTCGAGTGGCACGGCCGCGCCAACTGCACCACCGTCATGATGCAGATTGACGCCGAACATTTTTGTTTTCACGCCATTGAGCACAAAGCCGTCTTCCTCATCAAACTCCGCAGACCGGACACCAAATCGAACATGGTGTGCGTCCAGAACCTCATCCTTTTTGACAAGGCAAATCTCCAGCGAATACAGAACCGGAGCTTCTGTGGTCCACAGCAGGGGGTTGTGCATGTCGAAGTCAAACAATACTTCTGCGTCTGCAGGTTTTTCGTCTGAATAAACGCATTCCCCGCGGCTGTCCCGGATTTCCATGCACAGGGACACACCCTGAAACGGATGTTCAATCTCTGCCGTGACCGTGACATGCGCCTGATCGCAGCGGATGCCTTCCACATCCGGGACATCACCCTTCGGACCATGATTGACCGGGGAAGCCACCACACGAATCCCGTCATGCGCAATACGGCATTCTCCCTGCACCAGCAGCCACACATTTCTGTAGATGCCCGCACCGGAATACCAGCGGTCGCCGCCATGCCCATACCACTTACCGCCCGAAGGATCCGTGTTGTCCACACGCACGGAGAGCACATTATCCTCACCATACCGCAGGGCTTCGGTCAGATCACACAGGAAAGGAACATAGCCGTACGGTCTTCCACCGACTTCCTGATCATTCAGAAATACAGTGGAAAAATGCTGAACCCCATCAAACAGCACACGGACCGTGCGACCCTGCCAGGAGGGATCCGGAGTGAAATGAAGCCGATACACGCCGACCTGCTCGCGCGGAAAGAATCCCTGGCTTGCCAGGCCCTCTTTGGTGCGCGGCTGATCAATCTGCCAGTCATGCGGTAAGTCAACAACCTTCCACTCATCATCCTGAAATGTCCGGCATACGGCCTGCATATCATCCGTCAGTCTGAATTTCCATCCATCAGTTAATGAAATTCGATTCTTCTCCATCAATAATCTCCCCCCTTCTTCCTTATGCTGTGAAATATCTGATTTCCAGACATGATGATCCATGGAACATCTGCACTGCACACTCCTGCAGAACGCTTTTCCCACAGAAGGACCTTTTCAATCCGATTCATTGTAAGAAAAAACGCATGCGAAAACAAGAGACTCATATCACCGTTTTACTACCGCCTTTGGCGATCACAACGATCACCTGATGGATCGCAGCCCGGTTTCTTTTCTGCGCCATTTCTCTGTGCACGCCTTGTAATCAAAGGGTTATTGGCTATATAATCATTTGGAACAGGTAGCTGTGCATCTTTTTTTCGTTACAGGCATATCATCTGTCCGATACGCTGCTCTCTGCAGACGCAGTCAGTGTTCTGGACGCCTGGACCGTATGATACAGCACCCTGCCTTTGAGCGAATATGTGTTTTCCTGGGAAAAGATCAGAGAGCAAGTGAGGCCATGTGATGCGTAAGCGATCCATTCGTAAGAAGTCGATACGAACCATCGTCTTCAGCTGTTTTGCCCTTGGCCTTACCACGCTGCTGATCGGACTGGCCATTTATACGACATCCCTTGTGCAGCAGTATGTCCGGCATGCATTCGGCATCGCAAGCCATGCCGCAATGAATGCAACCTACGCTTCCATGAATGCGCACCATGGTGTGGACTCTGCCCCGATCTCACACCAGGTCATGACCATATACCGGGGACTCTCCCCTCAGGACCGGGCCAAGATAGGGACCATCGAGTATCGCCGTTTCTTTTCTTCTATTGATACGATTCCCAAAAGCGGGAGTTCCTGGGACAGGCTGACACACATGCTCAACACGTTTATGATCGAAGTCGATGATGTATACATCGCCATGTATGATGAAACCACTTCCGCACTCGTTTATATCGTCGATGCATCTGCCGACGGCCGCATGTACCCGGGCGACTGGGAGCCTGTCAGTAAGAATGAAATACAGAAATTTCTGAACTGGAAAGGTCCGGAAATGCTGTACGATATCGACAGGACACAGAAATATGGCTGGCTTTGCACTGCAGGTTATCCGATCCGGGACGGAAACGGCAAGATTTTCGCTTTTCTGATGGTCGATGTCTCCGTCGACAACATCATCGGCGACATGCTGGATTTCTCCCTGAAGGTGACCATCGGCATTCTCCTGCTGACTTTCATCATTGCCTGGCTGGGCAGCCGGCGCATCAAGAGAAGTATTGCAGATCCGATTGATGCCATTGCCAATGCCGCCATGGACTACGTGCAGGGCAGGAATGAAGGAACGGACAGGAATTATTTCAGCCAGCTGAATCTGAAAACCAACAACGAGCTTGAGGACCTCAGCCATGTCATGGCGGATATGGAGACAAGCCTCGCCCGTCATGAAGAGCACATCCGTGCCATTACGGCAGAAAAGGAAAGAATCAATACGGAACTGAGCATGGCACAGAGAATTCAGGCTGCCATGATGCCACATGTCTTCCCGCCTTTTCCTGATCGAAATGAATTCGATCTGTACGCACTCATGCATCCGGCCAGGGAGGTCGGCGGTGACTTTTACGATTTCTTCCTGATTGACCAGGATCATCTTGCTCTGGTGATCGCAGATGTCAGCGGCAAAGGCATCCCTGCAGCCCTCTTTATGATGATTTCCAAAATCATCCTGCAGAGCTGTGCCATGCTTGGAAAGAGCGCCGGAGAAATCCTCACCAAAACCAACGATGCCCTGTGTTCAAACAATCAGGTGCAGATGTTTGTGACGGTCTGGCTGGGCATTCTGGAAATCTCCACCGGAAAAATGACCTGCGCAAACGCCGGTCACGAATATCCGGCTCTGTATTCCGCTGATGAGGGTACGTTTGCACTTTTCAAAGACAGGCATGGCCTGGTCATAGGCGGACTGCCGGATATCCATTATCAGCAGTATGAGATTCAACTCAAGAAAAACGATATGCTGTTTGTTTACACGGACGGTGTCCCTGAAGCAACGAACGAAGAGCTGAACATGTACGGCACTGACCGAATGCTCGATATGCTCAATGCCTCTTCCCGCCAGTCCACAACAGAAATCCTTGAAGCCGTGGACCTGTCCGTCAAGCAGTTTGTCGGTCCGGCAGAACAGTTTGACGATCTGACCATGCTCTGCCTGAGATACAACGGTACATAATCTCATTCTTCCATCAGGAAAGCCCCCGGCCGACGGCCGGGGGCTTTCCTGGTCTTCTGAAGACCATTGATCCAGAATCTGTTCCCTGCTTTTTTCAGGGGTATATGGTTTCGTATCGTGTGACTATATACCCTGCCCTGCGCACAGCCTCCCGGATGGCATGCTCATCGGGAACGCTTTTGCACAGGACCTTTGCGCTGTGATCTCCGATGGAAACGGACGCCAAGGTGCCTTCCATGACGTTGAGTGCATTCTCTGTTTTCCGTGCACAGTTTTCGCATGTCATGCCGTCGATCTGTAGGGACACGGCATAAGGGTAATGGGCCCGGTTGCGGTCAGAAACACGGACTTTTTTCTCGGTCGTCTCATGCTCTCCGCAGCATCCGCCACCCTTCCTGACTTTTTTGAAGGTCGTCCATGCAGCCCATGCAATTATGAGCCCCAGTGCAGAGATCAGTACAGCATTCATGTATTTTAATCCCCTTTTGTCCGATTGCAGTGATAACTGCAGGAAGCACAGTTTCCTCCGCAGGAAAGACATCCCTTTCCGTTTTTCCGGTCCTTCCATATCTTTCTCAGTGCCAGACATACCACGGCCCCAATGAGCAGCAAAAGGACAATATCCAGTGTGTTCATATTCTTACCCCAAACCGAAGATCATCAGGACCAGCCGGGCAAGCAGAGCCGCCACCCATGCGATCAGGCACTGCCAGGCCATCAGACCCACCGCCCATTTTCCGCCAAGCTCGCGCTTGATGGAGGCAATGGCCGCCACACATGGCGTATACAGCAGGCTGAACACCAGAATCACCACGGCTGTACCTGAACTGATGAGCTGCGTCACAGTGCCTGCGGTACCGAAGAACATCTGCAGAACGGAGACAACACTCTCCTTGGCCATAAAGCCGCTGATAAACGATGTGACAATACGCCAGTCTCCCAGGCCGATTGGCTGGAACAGAGGAACCAGAAAACCGGAGATTCCCGCCAGGATGCTCCTGCTCTCTTCTGCTTCAGACACCAGATTGAACTGAAAATCAAAGCTTTTCAGGAACCATACAACAATGGTCGCAACCAGAATGACGGAAAAGGCGCGCTGCAGGAAGTCCTTCGCCTTATCCCAGAGCAGCTGGAACACGCTCCGGGGGCTCGGCATACGGTAATTGGGAAGTTCCATCACAAACGGAACCGCTTCCCCTTTAAACAGGGTATTCTTGAAGAGCAGGGCAATCAGAATGGCTGTCACGATGCCAAGGAGGTACAGCAGGGTCATGACCAGCCATCCCTGATTTGGGAAAAATGCATCCACAAAGAATCCATAGATGGGCAGCTTGGCCGTGCAGCTCATAAACGGTGTGAGCAGAATGGTCATCTTGCGGTCCCGCTCACTGGGGAGCGTACGGGTGGACATGACAGCCGGCACCGTGCATCCAAAACCGATGAGCATGGGAACAATGCTCCGGCCGGACAGTCCGATTCGCCGCAGCAGTTTGTCCATAAAAAATGCCACGCGTGCAATGTAACCGCTGTCTTCCAGAATGGAAAGGAAGAAAAACATGGTCACAATGATCGGGAGGAAGCTGAGCACACTGCCCACGCCTTCAAAGATGCCTTTGACAATCAATCCATGAATCGCCGAATTGACATTCCCCGCTGTGAGCGCGCTGTCCACAACATCAGTCAGCCACCCGATGCCGCTTCCCAGCAATTCCTGCAGCCAGGCACCGACCACTTCAAATGTCAGGAAGAAGACCAGCGCCATAATCGCGATAAAGACAGGCAGCGCTGTATACTTTCCCGTCAGGACATTATCGATCTTCTGGCTCCTTATGTGCTCTTTGCTCTCATGCGGCTTTGTGACACAGGCATCACATACCCTGCGGATGAACTCAAAGCGCATCTCTGCCATGGCCGCACTGCGGTCAAGGCCCCGCTCCTTTTCCATCTGCTGGACAATATGCCCGAGGATTTCCTTCTCATTCTCATCGAGTTCAAGCTGGTTGAGAATCAGGGTGTCATCCTCGATCAGTTTGCTTGCGGCAAACCGCACAGGCAGCCCAACCCGCTCCGCATGATCCTCGATGAGATGAATCACGGCATGCAGACAGCGGTGCACTGCGCCGCCATGGTCGTTCGCGTCGCAGAAATCCTGGCGCAGCGGCTTTTCCTGAAATCTGGCAACGTGAACCGCATGCCGGACCAGTTCCTCAATGCCCTGGTTTTTCGCCGCAGAAATCGGCACCACAGGCGTGCCGAGCATTTCCTCCATCCGGTTGACATCAATGGAGCCGCCGTTTCCTCTGACTTCATCCATCATATTCAGCGCAATCACCATGGGCACACCGGTCTCAAGAAGCTGCATGGTTAGATACAGGTTGCGCTCGATATTATTTGCATCCACAATGTTAATGATGGCTTTTGGCTTTTCATTGAGCACATAATTCCGTGAGACCACTTCCTCACTGGAATAGGGAGACATCGAATAGATACCGGGCAGGTCTGTAATGGAGGTATTGCTCTGCCCGCGAATGGCCCCATCCTTACGATCAACCGTCACCCCGGGAAAATTGCCCACATGCTGATTGGAACCGGTCAGCTGATTAAACAATGTGGTTTTCCCGCTGTTCTGATTCCCGACCAGCGCAAAGGTCAGAATCGTCCCGTCGGGAAGCGGAACCGGATTTTCCCGGCGGTGAGCCTCATTCACTTCACCCAGGCCAGGGTGTTCAGCCTCCTTCTTCTTACGTGGCCGTCCCTGTTCCGGGTGCAGCGAGCTTTCCACTGGTGTTACCGTGATCTTTTCTGCATCCGCAAGGCGCAGTGTCAGTTCATATCCATGAATCCGCAGTTCCATGGGGTCGCCCATCGGTGCAAGCTTTATCAGTGTGATTTCCGCCCCGGGAATAACACCCATGTCCAGAAAATGCTGCCGAAGTGCACCTTCCCCTCCGACCGATTCAATCAATGCGCTTTGCCCTGTCTTCAATTCTTTGAGTGTCACAGTCCTGCTCCTTTTTGCTGCTGTCTGCTCTGCGGCCGTTCTGCACCATGCTTCTTATTTTCTCACTGGCCTGGGAAGTTGTTTCATCTGTTCTTCTGTCAGTCCGAGAATGTCTCCCAGCTGGCGGATGGCAATCCTGTCATCCTGCAGAAACATTTCCTGGCTGGGCACTATATCATAGCAGAAATTCCCGATCATGTCTGCAGTATATCCATATTTTTCCCTGTACTTTTCAGCCAGTGCATTGTACAGCACCTGTGCCCATCTCTGATGATAGGAGGATGTCACAAGAGTCATGGACTGAATGCCCTGTTCACGCAGAATAGCGAATGTATTGACAGCATTTTCCACCGTGGTTTTGGCGCTTTCATCGGTCAGAATTCTTTCTTCGGGAATCCCGCACGAACCTGACAGATAGGCTTTCATCAAGCCAGCCTCTGTATGCATTTCAGGATTATCCTTCCCGGTTGCACCTCCTGAACAGACCAGAATTGAGTCAGGAAAGGCTTTGGCGGCACATGCTGCCGCTTCACATCTTCCTTTCAGTTCGTCGGTCATTTCTCCCTTGGCAAGCTCATATCCCAGCACAATGAACGCATGCGCCGAGGAAACAGAAAGCTGCCCAGGATCATCCTCTCCATAGAGAAGAAGCTGATAGTCCGGGTTGAGATAGACATTTTTCCAATGTTCAGCAATTGCATAGGCCATTTCTTCCCCGATTGCCTGGACATCCGCATCAATCTGTTCGGAGTCTTTTCCCTGCTCATACGCTTCCAGCATATCCATAAGAAGGGTACCATAATTGACGGCAGGCTCTCCCCATGCGCCGGGGCATGTGAAACACAGGAACAATACTGATACAATCCACAAAATACAAAATCGTTTCATTGACTTCTTCCGCCTCTTGCTGTCCATTCTGTTTTTTTCATGCTGCTGATGCCTCGTTTTCTTTCTTGCTGACACACATTGTCCTCCCCATGCATTGCAGAAAAGTAGCAAAACAAAGGGAGGACAAAGCAGTACAAAACATTATGTGACCGGATTCCGTCCGGTGGTGGGTTCTCTCAGCGCATTACTCAATCGTAAGAATATCGGCAAATCCGGTGACTTCAAAGACTTCCTGCACCACTTCATTGACATGCAGCACTTTCATGCCGCCTTTTTTCACCATCGTCTTATGGGCTGCAAGAAGAACACGCAGGCCCGCCGAAGAGATATATTCAAGATTGGTAAAATCCAGTGTAAGGCTTTCTGCATCTCCAAGGGATTTGCTGAGTTCTGCTTCCAGTTCAGGGGCTGTCATCGTATCCAGACGTCCTTCGAGCGCGATGGTCATATTGCCGCCGTTCTGAGTCTTTGTCATTTTCATAGTGGTCAACTCTCCTTTTTCTTTCGCATGCTTTTTACAGGTTCAGATCTTTTTCCGGATGGTCAGCACATTCTTCCCGTTTTCATAGCGGTATTCCATCTCATCCATGGTCTTTCTGACAAGGAATATGCCCAGTCCGCCCACTTCCCGTTCATGGCTTGGCGCAGTCACATCCGGGTCCTGTCGTGATAATGGATTAAACGGAACCCCGCTGTCGATAAAGGTGACCGATGCCATCCTGGTGGATTCGTCAAATTCAAAGCGGACCGTCGCTTCACCGACATCAGGAGCATATGCATAGCGTGAGATATTGCAGAACATTTCATCGATGGCAACATCCATCTGCATCTGGGGTTTCATCGGACAGTCCAGAGCTTCCAGCTGTTCATCAATAAACGCTGTGACTCTGGGGATGTTCTCAATCTGCGCCTGCAGTGTCAATTCCTTCAAGATCGATCATCTCCTTTGGGCCTGGGGCCCTTATATTCCATGCAGAGCATTGTCAGATCATCAAACTGCTCTTCGCTCTTTACAAATTCATCAACTGCTTTCCTGACATTTCCCAGCACCTGTTCCGGCGAAGCATTCGGGTCTTCATTGAGTGCCTCCAGAATACGTTTCATGCCGAAAAGCTCATGATTCGGATTGGTTGCTTCGGTCACACCGTCTGTATATACAAACAGCTTGCTTCCAGGCTCGAGCTGGACTTCATACTCGGTGTAGTTCAGATCTTCAAGGCCGCCCAGAACAAATCCGTGTTTATCCTTGAACACTTCAAACTGCCCGTTCTGATGCATGAGTATCGGATATTCGTGTCCCGCATTTGCAGCGATCATTTTGCCGGTAGAAAGCTCAACAATGCCAACCCATACCGTGACAAACATCTGCGTCTCATTATTGGAACAGATCGCTTCATTGGTATTCTTCAGAATGCCTGCAGGTGAATATCCAAGCATGGCGCAGCTCTGCAGAATGATCTTGGATGCCATCATAAACAGAGCAGCCGGCACTCCCTTGCCGGAAACATCGGCAATCGTCATGCATAAGTGATCTTCGTCAATGAGGAAGTAATCGTAGAAGTCCCCGCCCACTTCCCTGGCAGGTGCCATCGTGGCAAAGATATCAAAGTCCGGACGATCCGGGAATGCAGGGAAAATATGCGGAAGCATGGCGGCCTGGATCTTCCTTGCAAGCGACAGTTCAGAGCTGATTCTTTCCTTCTCTGCCGTCACAGTCTGGACTGCCTCCAGGTATTCAATCGTCTTGTGGGAAATCGAAGCGAAGGATTCCGCAAGCACCTGGATCTCGTCGCCTGTGCGGAATTTGTCCTCCATCCTGAATTCCATATTGTCTTCTGTCAGTTCTGAAATACGCTCTGTGATCGTGTTGATCGGTTGGACGATCCTTTTTCCCAGTACAAGCGCGCTGGCCAGCATCAGCGCCATAATGACCAGAAGAAGAATCAGCGTTGAAACTCTGGCTTTCTGCAGCTTGTCCCGGTAAACCCCTGTGGCTTCCTGCTCAATTTGAACATGACGTTCCTGGAGGACTCTCGTTGTCTGTCCCGCCACCTCAACGCTGCACACTGACAGAAGTTCCCATCCGACGGTGCTCATCGGGCCACCAATCATGTAATAGGGTTCACCATTCAGGCTCACCGTCCGCATACTGGTCAATCCATGCATCGCATCGCTGACAATGGAAGCCAGTTCGGCATTTCCAGAAGCCCGAAGATCTGCTGATTCATTTCCCGGGAGGACTGCAAAAATCCCATCCGTCATGGGAGAAAACACCACATGACCGTTCTGATTGATGACAACCAGATAGGTGCCTGAATCATCGGAAGCCTGAACCGAATCCCGCATTGCAGTCAGAAACAGATCAGATCCAACAACAGCGGCCAGTTCACCGTTCACATAGACAGGCATGGAGCACACAATCCCGATATCTCCGGTAAATGCATCGATTTCCACGTCCGTAAAGGCGATTCCGCCTTTCTCAACAGCCAGCTGATACCACGGACGAGTTCGCGGATCATATCCGATCGGGGTACCATTCTCATCAAACTTTGCTTCCGGTCGGTCATCTGTCACAAGAAACACACCGTCAGGCAGAGCGATAAAACATGAATTGACCTGTTTTGAAACACCGTAAAGCGAATTCATCAGATCCGTCATGTTCGCGATCAGGCCGATGCGGTCCGCAAGTTCTGCGTTTCCGATGTCAACGCCCTCCGCCACAATCAGCTGAGCGGCGATCTCTCCTTCCCTCGTCCGGTCAGGCGGCGCATACGGAACTCTGGGATACTGTTCCGGATCCGACAGGAGTTTTGTTGCATATTCACCGAGCATCTGCACCCGTGCCTGAAGTCCGTGGAACATCTCATCGGCCAGAAGGGATTCCAGCTCAGTTGAACGTCCCATGGACTGCTCGACCACGCTCTTCATCACCGAATCCGTAATTTCACCGATTGCAGTCTTCTGCTTTTCCCCAGATTCCGCTGCCAGGTCCACAAGCATATTGTTATGATATACGGACACTGCCGTAAACGCCACAGTGAGGAAAACCACAGTCAGCAAAATCAGATTGAAAACCTTGCTTTGTATGCCGCCTATCACCAGGTTTTTAACATGCCTCATGTCAAAATCCCTTTCGTACGAATCGTTTTCATTCCCGCCGTTTCACTTATTCCGCCCGTGCAGGCATACCGGGATTGCTTCAAAAGCTCATGCTGTCCGTCCGCCTGCCACAAGGAATACATGATTGTTCTCTATCTGCAGTATCGTGATCTATTTTGCTATATTCTTTTCTGGAAATCAACACTCAATCCTGTGCCGGAGCAGATTTATTCTGTATTGGAAGATCTTTCATTGGCCCCGACCCGTAACGGGTTCACTTCTGATAGTCAAGCATCAGCCAGAGAAAGCTTCCACTTGCCATGCGGATATACTCTGCTGATTTCTCTGTCCCATCCATCAGATCGGTATAGCGCTCATTCTCACGCATCCAGACGGACTGGGTCATATCGCTGAAATTGAACAGTGCCAGCAGTTTCTGCCCCTGATAATACCGCCCAATGCCCAGAACATGATCATTGCCAGTATCCAGAAGCCATGTGTCCGCAGCCCCATCAAAGACCGGATACTCTCCATAACATTTCTCCAGCTTCCTGATGCCGTCAAATACGGTTTTTACATAACTTCCGTCTTCTGTTCTCTTCTCTGCGCGCTTCCAGTCCATATTTCCACGGTGCAGATAACGGCTGTCATCCGCCTTTAACGGATCCAGATGATAGGAAGTATCATTCTCCTGGGCCACCTCATCCCCGCTGTAAAGCACCGGAACGCCGCTGAGGGTGAACATGAATGCATGCAGCATCAGAACATTCCTGACTGCTTTTTCCATCGCTTTCGGATCATTCGCTTCCCGTGCGCTCTGTATACCGCAAAGGGAAGCCGTTGTTCCGCAGAGTCTGGCATCCCCCAGCCTCGGATCATCATTGTAAAGTTCCCCGCGTGCGGGACTGCCCTTCCATTTTCCGGTAAAATAGTCATTGAGATATTTCTTATGCGGGACTTCCTGCTGGCCGAACTGTCCGAGAAAATCATAATCCAGGCCCCAGCCGATATCATCATGACAGCGCAGATAGTTGAGGAAAGTGTATTCGCTGGGCAGTGCAAAGACCTGGGCAAGCTGATGCTTCAGCAGCCGCACATCCTGTGTGGCCACTGTGTGCCAGATGGATGCCATCGTTGTCACGTTATACAGCATATGGCATTCCGGCTTTTCCACCGTGCCGAAATACGGAACAACCTTGCTCGGCTCCATCACCACTTCACCCAGAAGCAGCGTGCCCGGGCAGACAATCTCGCAGACCATCCTCATCATACGGACAAGCGTATGGACCTGGGGCAGGTTTCTGCAAGTGGTTCCAAGTGCCTTCCAGATATATGGCGTTGCATCGAGCCGAATCACATCAATCCCATGATTGCACAGGTTCAGCATGCAGTCCGTCATATCATTGAAAACCACAGGATTCGCATAGTTGAGATCCCACTGATACGGGTAGAACGTGGTCATGACGATTTTTCCGGCTTCCTGACACCAGGTAAAGTTGCCTGGTGCAGTCGTCGGAAACACCTGAGGAACCGTCTGTTCATAGGCGTTTGGGATATCCCAGGAGTCATAGAAGAAATAGCGGTCCTGATACTCCTTCTCCCCTGCCTTTGCACGCTTCGCCCATTCGTGGTCTTCACTCGTATGATTCATCACAAAGTCAAGACAGACTGCAATCCCCCTCGCATGACATTCTTCAGTCAGTTCCGCGAGGTCCTCCATGGTCCCCAGTTCGGGCTGCACTTTTCGGAAATCACTGACCGCATATCCGCCGTCACTCCGTCCCTTTGGGCTTTCCAGAAGAGGCATGAGATGCAGATAATTCACGCCGCATGACTCAATATAGGGAAGCTTTTCCCTCACACCGGAGAGCGACCCCGCAAAAGCATTGACATACATCAGCATGCCAACCAGTTCGTGTCCCTTGTACCAGGCAGGATGTTTTTCCCTCTGCCGATCAATTGCCTTGAGGGATTCAGGGCGTTCCTCCCATGCACGATACAGCATGCTGACAAAATAATCATATGCATGCAGATCATTATGATAGATTTCACAGAAAAGCCATTTCAGCTCTTCCTCATGTCGACTGAACCGAACGGCAAATTCCTGTTTCCACTCGCCGGCATTCATCATGCAAACACTCCCTACTGCTATAGCAGGCATTCACGACTGTCAATGCTTGACTGCGCTTCATTATAGCACGCCCGGCAAAGCACACACAAGCATTACTGCATGTCTTCTGAGAATATGATCATATTCTCTTCTCGGACGAATTCAATCAAAGCACTTGCTTGGTGACGCGCTGTATTCCCTGTGATATAATACACTCAACATTGACACCGGAAGAATTCCATCACGCGGTGAAGTTCTCGAACACAGATTCAGGAGGAATGGATTCATGGGATATGTATCCCCCGCATTCAAGGAAGAAATCACGGATGCCATGAAAAGCTATACGCCCTTCACCAAGCCTGTCAAGTCATCCCTTTTGAGGCGCATTCTGGTGATTTCCGCACCGGTCAACAGCCTCCATCCCAATCCGGAGGATGAATTCACCGATCCCAATATCGGTCCCGATGAAGAGATTGTCAACGATTACGCAAAGCAAATCTCCTACAGCAGAAGCATGCTCACCGCAATGCCCTACAAACCGCTGATTGTTGAAAGGATTTCAACCGGTGGGTATATGATTCTCAACGGGCATCATCGCTGGCTGGCCGCCAAGCGTCAGGGGATCAAAAAGCTCCCGATCATGATTGTCAATGCGACCCATGAAAAAGATGTTCTCAACAGAATGAAGGAACTGGAAAACAGCATGTGTGTTTCATTCGATCTGGATGAAGTGCTGATCTGCTCTGATGCTACCGTACCGGTCGACCGCCTGCCCTTTCCCAGGAACCTGATCTACAAATGGCCGATCCGCAAAGATGCCGGCTCTCTGCTCCGTGAACTGCGCAGACTTGGATTTGATGTGTGGGTTTATACAGGAAACTACACAGCGCCGGAAATGATTCAAAAGACGCTCAAAGCACACGGTGGTACGGCTGACGGCATCATCAGCGGCATAAACCTGTCAAAATCCAATACCACGCTGAAATCTGCCTTCAGTCAAAAATACAAAACCATTCTCCATATCGACAGTGAACGGATTCTCTGGGTCAATCCCGCCAAAAAAGACTATGACAGTCTGGAGCTGTCCGGTGATGCAGGCTGGGCCGCTGATGCCATCAGCATGATCCAGAAGAAGCTTTCCGAAGAAAAGTCCAATTCGTAAATCATATCAAACAGAGGTGGTTGTCCATGCCGGGAAAAAAGCTGCCGCCCGAAAGGAAAATGCGTATTTCCTTTGATCTGGATGAAGTACTCTTTGTTTCTCCTTCGAATCACAAAACTGAACCTCCTCTCAGGTTCCCCCTGAACAGAATTTATAAGGAGAGGATCCGCCTCGGCACCCCCAAGCTGATTCATGATCTGCAGAAACTGGATTATGAAGTCTGGGTCTATACTTCTTCCTTCCGGACTGAATCGTATATCAAAGGCCTGTTCAGGCACTATGGGGTCACGTTTGATGGCATTATTAACGCGCAGCGGCACCTTGCGGAGGTGCAGGGACACAGAAAAGACAGCATGCCGCAGAAAGTTCCGACCCATTACAGGATTTCACTGCATGTCGACGATGAATCCGTGGTCGTTACCTATGGAAAAATCTTTGGCTTTGATGTGTACCAGCTTGATGCTCAGGACGATGACTGGGCAGAAAAAATCATTCAGCGTGCCAGCGAAGTCAGAGAAAAGCAGGAACTGAAGGGGCTGCTCTGATAAGCCGCTTCTCCCCGCGGGGATGCATTCTGAAATCAGCAGGTTCTCCCAACGGCTGTCTGCCCGGGGAAGACCTGTTTTTTTCTGTTTTCTTTTTCCCTGATCATGCTCAGATGCCGTTTACAGTACTTTTCTGCGCCTTGTCATGATACAGAAAACCATGCTAGAATATCCCGGATCGCATTTTCCGAAAAGACAACCGCGGCTTACCGCCTGAAGGAGGAACTCTGATGTCCTGTACCACAGTGCTTGTCGGCAAGAACGCCAGCAATGACCATTCCACCATGATCGCCCGCACAGATGACGGCTTCTTTGATGTCAAAAAACTGATTGTCGTCGAGCCCAAAGATCAGCCCCGCAAATATAAAAGCGTCCTTTCTCACGTGGAAATTGAGCTTCCCGATCATCCCATGCGCTATACTTCCTGTCCGAGCGTTGACAAAAAAAGCGGAATCTGGGCTGCAACCGGAATCAATGAAGCGCAGGTCGGCATGACTGCAACAGAAACCATCACATCCAATCCCCGTGTTCTCTCTGCAGACCCGCTTGTTGAATACAGGAAAGCAGAGAAGCGCGGCGAGAAAGACACCATTGGCGGCATTGGTGAAGAAGACATTGTCGTTCTTGTCCTTCCTTACATTCACTCAGCCCGGGAAGGTGTTATCCGCCTGGCACAGTTGCTGGAGACCTATGGCACGTATGAGTCCAACGGCATCGCCTTCAACGATGAAAACGAAGTCTGGTGGATGGAAACCATCGGCGGGCACCACTGGATGGCACGCAGGGTGCCTGATGACTGCTGTGTGATCGCACCGAATCAGTTCGGCATGGACAGTTTCGATATGGAAGATGCTTTCACACACCAGAAGGCCCATATGTGCTCGAAGGACCTGAAAGAATTCATCCGGGACAACCATCTCGACCTCAACCAGGACGGCCGCATGAACCCCAGAGATATTTTCGGTTCACACACAGATATGGACCACATCTACAATACACCGCGTGCCTGGTTTATGGGACGGTACCTCACGCCGACCACCCATACCTGGGATGGTCCGAACGCAGAATTCACCCCCGAATGTGACCGGATTCCCTGGGCCCTTGTGCCGGAACGCAAGCTGGCTGTGGAAGATGTGCGCTATCTGCTTTCCGGACATTTCCAGGGAACGCAGTATAATCCGTATACTTCCCAGGATACCGGCAAACGCGGAATGTACCGGTCCATCGGCATTAACCGCACGGGAGTCACCTCGATCTGTCAGATCCGCAGCAATGTGCCGGAGAACATCCGTGGAATTGAATGGATCTGCTTCGGCTCCACTGCATTCAGTGCCATGCTCCCGGTTTATCCCAACGTACCTTCCATGCCTGCTTACCTTAGCCGCGTCACGCTGGATCTTTCCACAGAAAACTTCTACTGGTCCAGCCGTCTCATCGATACACTGGCCGATCACGACTATGCCAGCTGCATCCAGCTGATTAACCGCTATCACAATGCCATGTTCACGCAGGGACGGAAGCTGGTCCGGGAATATGATGCGCGCTATACAGAAAGCGGAGACCTCTCCGTGCTCCAGAAGGCCAATGACGAACTCTGCGCCATGGCAAAGAAAGAAACGGTTTCTGTTATGAACAAGCTCATGCTGGAATCCAGCAAACACATGAAAAACGGGTTTAATCTGGCAGACAACTGATCGAATGTACGCTTGGAGGAAGACTGCATGCATATTCTGGATCTTGCCATTGAAGTGACCGGAGTACAGGAAGTCAGGTCTGCACACGGTACTGCCCGTATGATTCTCTTTGGCGGAACCTGTTCAGGCGAATACTTTCAGGGCGTAATCGAACCCGGCGGAGTTGATACACAGTTTCAGAGCAGCGATGGGACCGGAACACTTTCAGCCCGTTATATTCTGAGCGGAACGGCCTGCGACGGAACGAGTGCGCGCATCTTTATCGAAAACAACGCCCGCATGGGTGAGGAAACGCATCCCCGCATCTTCACGGACTGTCCCCGACTCGCCTTTCTTGAAACAGCAAAGCTTGTCGGTCATATTCATTCCGAAAACGGTCGTCTGCGCATCACCATTGACACGGCAGATGAAATGCCGTAAATCCTCTGTCCGAGAAAACAGATACAGGCACAGCCCGGAGCTTGGCTGTGCCTGTTTTGTTGATATCTTTTCCGGCATGGCTGAGGCTGTGACGGCATTCTGTACAAACTTATGCCGGGTGTGTATACTGTCATTATTTCCGTTTCGGGAATAATATTGCAGCAGGAGAAAACCGGCATGGGATATGTCTATCTGATGATGGTGGCGCTGTTCTTCAGTTTCGGCGGCACCTGTGTCAAAATGATCAAACCGTATTTTGATCCGTCCATGATTACCTTTATGCGCTTTTTTGTGGGAGTTCTCTGGCTGCTTCTGCTGAAAGCCGTAAAGCGGCAGTCTTTCCGGGCAGATTTTCGTGCATCTCTGCATGCCCACTGGAAATGGCTGATCTTTGGTGCATTATCCAAATTCATGGCCTATATGGCTGAAAATACAGCACTGTCCATTGGCGTGTCCTACGGCAATATACTAGTCCAGCCAGTGCAGATGATTCTGATGACAGTTCTCGGAGCCACCGTGCTTCATGAAGCCATGAACCGATATAAATGGTCCGGTGTTGTGCTGTGTGTTTCCGGCATTCTTCTGATCTCATGGAACGGCTTGTCGCTTGACGCATTTGTCGGGCAGAATCTCGCATTAACCCTCCTATATGTTCTTGCAGGCATCGGCGCAGGATTGTTTATTTTTGCCCAGAAGAAAGTGGCTGACCACTTTGACATTCTCGACAGCAATCTGTGCATGTTTGCCATAGCGGCCATCATTTCTTTTCTTGTTCCCGTCTCGCAAAGCAGCGTGATCCCTTCTGCCATGCCAGATGCCCGGTGCTTTATTGCCATCCTCTTCTACGGATTTGTCACCGGAATTGGTTTCTATCTGAATGCGAAAGCCATTCCCCTGGTCTCATTCCAGATGGTGGCACTTCTGCAGAGCACCATGGTCTTTTTCTCTTTGGCCTGGGGTGTTCTCTTCTTCCATGAATCCATCACCGGATGGATCATCGCCGGTACGCTGATGTTCGTTTTTGGCATTCTCCTCATGCAGCACCGCCCGGGAAAACAGGCTGCTGCATGACCAATCCTTCAGCCGCTTCCCGCCTGCATACGAAAACGTACCAGGATTTGTGACAGATCCCGGTACGTTTTTTCTGTGGATGCCCAAAGGCGGCATCCTGTCGTTTCATTGCCCGGAACCGGCTGTTTTCATTCCCGGGTCAGAATCCCCGTCAGCTGTCTCACGCCAAAGCGTTCCATGAAGAAACTGCATTTGCACATGAAAATATAGAAAAGATTCAGGCCGCACCCGCTGAGTCCTTCATAGTTGCCCTGTCCCTTTGCAATGAGCAGGTCCGCTTTCTTCACCGCTTCCATGGTTTCTGATGAAAAACGTTCGAGCACCGCACCCGGAATATCATTCCCGCTGCCGAGCACCTGCTGAGCCGTTTCATTCAGTCGAATCTGCACGGCATCCTCCATGGTTGCATCATTCGCCACCGGAAATCCGCGGACAACGGCCGTAATCATCGCTTCCGGATTCAGTTGACGTAGCGTGTCCATCAGCAGTTTGTCGGTCACAATTTCTCCGCAGTTGTCTGTGAAATACACGATGCGGTGTGCCCTGATGATTTCCCCCCTGAACTGTTCGAGCATGTCGGATGAAACCGGGATCCTGTGCGCCTCCATGATCAGATCGCGCAGTTTTCTTTCATCCACATGGTCCAGAGCAACAAAGTCGATGAAATTGCCCGTCATCGCAAGCTGTATCGCCATTTTAAGCGGATCATCTGCCGTGCGCACCCTCTCCTGCATGTCATCCCACAATTCCATCATCAATGCATTAAAGTGTTCCTTGATGGCTGAAAAATCCTTTTCCGGTCCAAACAGTCTTCGGTATACAGCACTGATCCGCGAGGCAGTTTCCGGTGAACTGGTGTCTCCGCTGTGATTGACAAGCTGAAGGACAGACGACTGGTATTCTCTGATTCTCTCTTCCGGTGCATCTGCAGGATAGGCATTCAGCTTTCTGTCCAGCTGGCACTTCCTGCATCCATCATTCATTTTCATTCTGCGTGCTCCGTATACTCTTTCTTTCTGCTTTTCCGCCACCCGCGGTGGAAAAGCGAAGTGCTCATCGCAGTATATCATGCCGGATGGACATGAACAATGTGTTTTCCTGTTTCTTTCCATTCCCCATCCCATGATTCTGATAGAATAGCATTTTGTTTTCTGTAAATAAAAGGATTTATCCTGCCAATCTCGAATTGATTAAGCTTTGGTTGTCATTATCCCTCTCCTCTGCGATTCGAGATTGACTGTGCTACGCAGTGGACAGGACGTTTCCCATTAATTGGAAATGCAATAATCTCATGTGAACGGAGTAATATCTGTATGGCTTTCGCTGTATTTGCAGATGGCAGTGCCAATCTGCCCCATGACCTGCTCGGCGGCATTCAGCTGCTTCCCTGTGAATATACCATGGATGGTCTTCCTGAAACCTATAACGGATCCATCGACACGTTTGATGGTCATGCGTATTATGAAAAGCTGCGGAATGGACATGAAGCAAAGACGAGCCTGATCAATCCTGAGGTGTTTTTTTCCCATTTCGGCACTGCCCTCGAGAAGGATCTGGACATCATCTATATCTCCATGAGTTCCGGAATCAGCGGCACCTATCAGGCAGCATGCTCGGTTGCCCAGGAACTCATGGAATCCCACCCCGGCCGGTTTATTCATATTGTGGATTCCTTCGGCTGCGGGTTTGGCAACGGCATTCTCGCCATAGAGGCTGCAAAACTTTCTTCTCAGGATGTCGATGTCCATGAAGCGGCTGCACGTCTCGACGCAGAGGTTCCGCATGTCTGTCAGTATTTCACGGTCGACAACATCAACCACCTCAAGCGCACAGGACGTGTCAGCGGTCTTACAGCCGCCATTGCGACAGTCCTCAACATCAAGCCGATTCTTTACGGTGACAGTACGGGGCATATCATCTCCTGTGCAACCGTGAGAGGCCGAAAAAAGTCCATTGAAGCACTTGCCCAGAAGTATGCTGAAAAACACGCTGCGGAAGAGAACCCTTCTGTGTTTATCTCCCACGGAGACTGTCCGGATGATGCACAGATGCTTGCCCGCCTTGTGCAGGCCACCTCGCCCGATGCCTCCATCCGCATCTGTCAGCATGAGCCTTTTTCCGGTGCTCATGTCGGTCCCGGCATGCTGGGTCTGTTCTTCCGGGGGACATCCAGATAACATGCCTGCGGCAGCTGCTTCCGTCCCTTTCCAAAGAAAAAGAAGGCGTATCCTTCGTCCATGAATGCATGAATGAAGGATGCGCCTTTCTTTATCTATGCAGTGTGTTAAACAGGCTCAGCTTTCTCACACCTGCATGCCGGTACACTCAGGCATTTTCCGGGGGAACCTGAATATCAACAAATTCAAGATCGCTCAGGAAATTCAATGCCGTCTGAACCTGTTCCTCTGTGATCGGCTCTTTTCCCTGACCGCCTCCCACGAGGACAAATTCCAGCTGGTACCCTTTATAAATGGTATAGAAGTCAACAAAATCCATATCCTCGAAGACTTCCCGGACCATCATCAGCTTTGTTCCCTGCGCCGTTTCACAGTAGCCGATATTGACCTGGTCGTCCGCTTGGAAAGTTGCCTCGATCTTTGCCAGTGCCTCTGCATCAAGATCATTGAGGCGGTCGACATCTGCCAGCAGCTCATCAAAGGCTACAGACAGCATCATCATCGGCTTTTCCGGGTCTTCGGATGCAACCGTCATGAGCATAATTCCGGATTCCGTGCCCGTGTCCACTTCAGAGGCAGCATAGCCTTCCGGAAGTTTGCAGCGAAGTTCAAAGGCACCGTTCATGCTGACCGTGCCAAGATACGTTTTCTCCCCTTCCTGTGCGAAAGCGGCAGCAACGCACAGAAGCAGGGAAATACAAAGAAGCAGTGACATGATTTTTTTCATTTTGTTTCCTCACTTTCTTCCATTGATTTTGATTATTTGACAGAAACATACTGGCGGTTGATAAAACCAATCATGCCGGTAACCGGGTCCTGCACCTGATACCAGTCAGAAAGTTCAGCAAGCACAGTCAGTTCCTTTCCCTGAGGACAGGTTGCGATCCGCTCTGCTTCCACACTCGGTGCCCAGCGCAGATTCACCCATCCAGTTGCCCGGGACGGTCTTGAAATCACCGTAAACGGGACAACCTTCCTGGCCGTTCTGAATTCCACATTCAGAGAAGAAATCGTGCTTCCCGAGGGGACAGGAGCCGGTGCCGGCGCCGGGGTCGGCGGATAGGGGGACGGCCTTACGGAAATAAGATATCTGCTCTGAACATACGCATAATCAACGCGGTAGCCTCCTGAGACCGTATTGATCCATGGGTACAGGATCTGTGACCATCCGTTATAGCTCGAGCGCACGGTCACCTGGGCGCCGTAGGGCAGTGTCCCGATCACATTGTTCTCAATCCGCTCGCTGGAGCGGACATTCAGCGTTCCGCCGTTCTCTGTATACACATACATGGTTGTATCCGCATGAACCGCCGGGATCAGCAGCGCAATCATCAGCAAAACGGCTGCAGTCAGCGAAATGATTTTCTTTGACATTGGTCTAATTCTCCTTTCATGGATTGTCGATGGCGGTGTCTGTCAGATCCACCGCTTTCGACGTTTTTTTATATGCATGGGCACTCTGCAAACAGGATTTGCCGCGCAGAAAGATGTGCTTTCCGCTGCATACTTTTTCTGTTCTGCTTCATGTCCTGTGCTTTCCTTCTTGTATGAAACGTTCGTACGTATCCGGAAGACTGATTCCTGCTCTGCGTCCTGTCTGCTTTTCGGAGCATCTGCTCTCCTGCCACAGGACCAGCACCTGTTCTTTTTTCACCTCCTGCCTTGTTCAGCCCTCCATTGTTTTATACGAAGATCTGTGCTGTGTGGCATGTCTCAGGCTGAATGCCGCACGACACGCAAAACGGCCATAAAAAAACAGGCAGCCTTCTGACTGCCCGATAAGAACGAATGAAGAATTATGGTTCCCTGTCATTGCACACAAACTCTGCTGTGCAGGGGACCTTGACCACCCACTTGGAGATTGAGCCGTCTTCCCCATGAAGCTTTCCACCCACCATATGTGCTTCCCCGGGGAAAATGGCGCAGAACCAGCCTGCATGCACCTCTGCCGCCGTACCGCACGGACCCCCGTCCATCTTACGCCCATCTGCACCGCCGGCCAGCGCTTCTGCCGGCGTCACACATTCCATGGGACAGATATGAATCACTTCCGCGCCTTCTTTGGCGATCATCAGATCAATCGTATGAAAATGCACTTCAAACCTGCGTTTTTCATCCGGCTTGAGCGCATATTCCTTTTCCCTGACTTCACACGGTGCGTTGGCGGGAGTATCTGCTGCAAACGCTTCTGCTATCTTTCCTGCAAAAGGAATGACGTGTTCATAAAGCGGCAGTTTTTCAATTCGGTCCAGTATCATCTGGCCCACCTCCCTGATATTGCATTTACAGAATTATACCAGTTTTCCACTGCTCTGTCTATTCAATGTGTGTTTCCGGAAGTGCACAGATCATCTCCAGGAGCTCCAGATAAAATGCCCGGATTTCCCGTTTATGGAGCAGGCCTCCCTGAAGTGCCATATGATCTCCCCGGAACACCGGAAACACATTCCAGATCCCCGGCTCAATATGCTTCCTGTCCAGTTCTCTGTGCGAAGACCCCAGAGGCCACGACGCAGAACAGGTATTGACCAGTCCGTCATTCTCCCGCCAGTATTCTCCAATCTCCATGCCGCCCCGTGTTCTGCCCCTGTAGGATCCAATCTGGCAGGCACGCATAACAAAGAGCGGTTCCATGCCTCTGTCCGGTTTCCATGTCCCGTCTTCTGTGACATGCGTACAGCTGCACGGGACTGAAAAGTAATAGACCCCAGGCAGGTTCTGCATCAGCCGGTTCAGTTCCATGGCTCTGTCCACATGCATATCATAGCCTGCCCAGTCTGTCGGATCTGTTCCCTGCTGTTTTCTCCTGGTGCCCATGGCCATCATCCTGGCCAGGATTCGGCTCCAGAAGGGCACCCTGACCGTTTCCGGGTGGAACGACGGATCCTCGAAAAGATCATAGGCGGTTGTTCCGTTCATCGGAGAGGAAAGCGTGACAATGCTGTGCAGCCTGTTTTCCATTCCGCCTCTGAACAGGGGCGAAAGCGTATCCTGGTCCGTCCGCTCCCGTTCTGCCGCATCGCCATGCGCCATCATTTCCGAGAAAAGCCGGACCGTTGCCCCGCCGAAAGAATGTCCCAGAAGAACAAGGCGTGTTTCGTCATTCCATTCAGGGATCAGCGGATCCGAAGAAAAATCCCTCCCGAATCTCTCATGTCCGCACCGCTCACTGTGTGCCTCCCCATAATCCACCCTTGTGCCGGCAAGCTGTGCATACAGCTCGCAGGCTCTGTCCCATGCGCTTCCTGTCGGAGCAACCGAGGCTGCGCAGCAGTCATATCCCTCCTGACGCAGAAACGTCATCAGATCACCATTCCGCATGCCCCAGTACGGCATTTTCTCATATGCTTCATCATACCGTCCCCATCCGGACAGGCCGTGCACAAAAATCAGACGCAGATGCATATTGTTCTCCCCTGCCCTTCCGCCTTTTTCTGAGAAGGCTGCCCGATGTCTGTCGTTCATGCTTCTCCCGGTATGATTTCCCGAAGCACCCGGGCATAGATGATGTAGGAAATGATGACATTGATGATATCCGCTGTCGCCTGTGTCCAGACGATGCCTGTCATTCCAAACAGTGCATTCATAAGAAACAGGATGGGAATATTGAGACCGATCTGCCGTATGGCAGCGAGTGCAAACGATTCTTTTCCCCGGTTGACGGCCTGCATGAAGTTGACCATATTGAAACTCAGGAACATAAACGGTGTGGCAAAGCATCTGGCTCTCAGAAACTCTGTACCCAGACGCACGGTTTCATCATTGTTGATAAACGCACCGATCAGACGGTCCGCAAACACATAGTAAAGCGCAACACTGAAAGCGGCCACAGTCAGTCCGCCGATGCGTGCCGCGGTAAAGAAAGCCTTCATCCGTTTGAAATTGCCTGACGCATAATTGTATCCGATCAGCGGAATCATGCCCAGACAGATGCCGATCCCGATATTCAGCGGCAGCCGCTCCACTTTCTGCACAATGCCAATGGCTGCCAGCTCCAGATCGCCATGCGAGGCCGAAAGACGATTGATCACAATATTGGTCAGGTCAAACAAAAATACGCTCAGAGCGGCAGGCACACCGATCGAGAATATATCCTTCCTCGATGTGCTGCGGATCTTTTCCAGACGATGCGGTATTTCCAGAACCGAATCTTTCCGTATCCGCTGATAAACCAGCAGAAAGTAAACCAGCGAAGCCACATTGGACAGCATGGTCGCAATGCCGGCGCCCATCACCTGATACCCATCCGGAAGGATCACAAACATAAACAGCGGGTCCAGCGCTATATTCAGTACCCCGCCCATGCTCAGCCCAAAAGCTGCTTCTCTCGCATATCCGACATTGCGAATCATAAACGACATGGTGGTGTTGACAACATTCGCCACGCCGCCGATCACAACCACAAACAGCAGATACTGTCTGGCGTACCCGATTGTCTGATCGCTTGCTCCCAGCAGCCGCAGCAGAGGGTCCATAAAAATGATGCACGCAAGGGAAAAAACAACAGCTGCGGCAGCCGAAACAGTCAGCGTCCAGGATGCCGAGCGCCGTGCTTCTTCCTCATCCCTGCTTCCCAGAAGACGGACGACCAGGCTTCCCCCGCCCACACCAAACAGGTTGCCCAGTGCACCGGCCATCAGAAAAACCGTCAGCACCAGTGACGAAGCGGCCACCATATACGGATTTCCGGCCCGTCCGATAAACCAGGTATCCGCCATATTGTAAATCAGCGTGATCAGCTGGCTGATGATGGTGGGAATGGACATTCGGACGAGTGCTTTTGATACAGGCATGCTCTCAAAGAGTTCTGTTTTGTTGCTTGCAGACAATGGACTTCGCACCTTTCCTATATGAAACCCGGGAAACGCAGAAGGTTTTCCGCGTTTCCCGGATGAACGAATCTCCCTTACGGCAGATACTTCCCGGCTGCAAGATACAGCTGGTACCACTCATGATGCGTCAGATTGACCTTTGAAGCCTCACAGATATCCCTGAGGTGGTCCGGATTCATGGTGCCGGCAATGGCCTGCATTTTTGCCGGATGTCTGAGAATCCAGGCAATCGCCACGGCCGTCTTCGGCACACCGTATTTTTCTCCAATCTCTCCAAGGACACGGTTCAGTTCAGGGAATCCCGGATCATCCACAAAGCATCCTTTGAAGAACCCGTACTGAAGGGGTGACCATGCCTGGATGGTGATGTCATGCAGACGGCAGTAATCCACCGTACCATTGTCTCTGTCAATGGACATTTCTGTTGTCTTATTGTTCAGATACAGCGCCTGGTCGATCAGCTGGGACTGTTCAAGGGAAAACTGCAGCTGATTGAAAACCAGCGGCTGAGCAACATACTTTCTCAGCAGTTCCATCTGCAGGGTCGGCACATTGCTGACACCGAAATACCTGACTTTGCCGTTCTTTTCCAGAATGTCAAAAGCTTCAGCAACCTGTTCAGGTTCAAAAATCAGGTCCGGCCGATGCAGGAGCAGAACATCCAGATATTCTGTGCGCATCCTTCTGAGAGAATCATCCACGCTGGAAAGAATGTTTTCCTTTGTCCAGTCAAATTCCTGCCGGTCAAAGCACAGTCCGCATTTGGACTGAATGATGACATCCTCCCTTGCAATACCCGACTGGGCAAAAGCTTCGCCGAAGCGCTGCTCCGCTTCGCCGTCTGAATAGCAGGTGGCATTGTCAAAGAAATTAACGCCCAGCTCGACAGCCGTCCGGATCATTTTTTCAGCCTCGTTCACGTTCAGTGCAGGCATCCGCATACAGCCGAGAATCACCACAGATGCATTCTGCGGTCCGTTCACCACATGAATCGTCTTCATTCTGTTTTCCTCCTCAGAAATTCGTCTGGTCAGGATCCCGTTCCATTCCGGCACACCCGGTCAGGCCCGCAATCGCTTCCACATCGCTCTCTTCCAGCTCAAAATCAAATACATTCAGGTTATCTGCTATGCGTGAGGGCGTCACAGACTTGGGAAGGGGCAGATACCCCCGCTGAAGGCTCCAGCGGATACAGACCTGCGCAATGCTGCGCCCATACTTTTCCGCCATCGCCTTCATTTCAGGCACATCAAACACTCTGCCCACGCCCAGCGGACTGTATGCTTCCAGAAGCATGTCATGCGCACGGCAGTAATCCACCACGGCATCCTGTGTGTCTCCGGGGCAAAGGCGGATCTGATTGACCATCGGCGCTATATTGGCTGTCTTCATCAGTTCCTCAATATGATGCGGGCGAAAGTTGCTGATGCCGATTGCACGGATTCTGCCTTCCTCATACAGCTTTTCCATTGCTTTCCAGGTCTCTGCATTGGCCTTCTGCCAGTGATCTCTGAAGGAAAGCGGGTTCGGCCAGTGAATCAGGAAAAGGTCCAGATAATCCAGTCCCAGCTTCTTCAGACTCTCATCAACTGAGGACAGCACCAGATCATAGGAATGATTCTCATTCCAGAGCTTTGTCGTGACAAAGAGTTCCTCTCTGGCAATGCCGCTCTCCCGGATGCCCTGTCCGACACTGCCTTCGTTTCCGTACGCCTGCGCCGTGTCGATATGGCGATAGCCCGATTCAATGGCACAGCGCACAGAGGAGACTGCCACACTGCCGTCCGGTGTCTGCCATGTGCCAAATCCGATGCACGGTATTTTCACACCATTGCTCAGTGTGTAACCATCTGTTGCTTTTTTCATGAACGCACCTCCCAGCTGCTTTGCAACCCGATACGGGTATGTTAAAATTAGTATAAGACTTAGAGCTAACTTTAAGTCAATCCCCATGACAGAAATGATGGAGGCTTCCGCATGCGCTATACCATCCGTGAAGTATCTGAAAAAACAAACATCAGTGCATATGTCCTGCGTTTCTATGAGAAGGAAGGCCTGCTTCCTCACATTCACCGCAGTGAAGGCGGGATCCGCTATTATACGGATGATGATATGGATCTGCTTGGATTGATATCCTGCCTGAAAAAAACAGGCATGCAGCTCAGGGAAATCAAAACATTTGTGGAATTGAGTGAGCAGGGACCTGAAACCCTTCGGAAACGCTGCGATATTCTCCGTCAGCAGCAGGAAAATGTCCGCAAGCAGATGGCGGAACTGGAAAAGAGCTATGAAAAAGTCTCTCATAAGCTGGCCTATTTTTCCAGGCTGCTTTCGGAATATGAAGAAACCAGTACAACCTGACTGATTCCTTCCATAATCATTCAGAAAACATCGGAGGCACAGCCCATGACATCCAGTCAGATGATCTGGGCCCAGGCACGGGACCGGCTCATTGAGGCCACCGTCGCTCTTGGGTATCCAGCCGAACTCGCCGAACTCATGGCCAGGCAGCTAAAAAGTCCCAAAGCGATTGACCGCATGACTTCCTACATTCTGTCCGTCCGTCCTGACACAGAGGAAATGCTGGTTGATGAAATGCTCGCCATCTGCGATGACGTCAAAGCCTGGAAGGAAAAGAAACGCAGCCAGGAGGCCCAGGCAAATTACAATGCCATGCTGTTCTACAGGCGCGGCGTACCCGCGGATGACGATGATGACGTTTGACGCTCATGATTTGTTATTCACTATGCAAAGGATACCGGTCATGGCTGAATCCATCCGCACGGCTTGTTCACTCCATGACGGTACAGTAACGCTCCGGAACCAACGAGGAGGTATTGCATGCAAAGAAGATATCCAAATCAGTTTTCCCGCTTCGGCATTTCTGACGAACAGGTAATCAAACGCGTTCAGGACTGCTTTCATACCATTTTCTTTGATCCGGATGAGAAATTCTACACCGATGTGGATGAAGACAGCGGATGCATGATTGACACCGGCAATGTGGATGCCCGTACGGAAGGCATGAGCTATGGCATGATGATGGCCGTACAGATGGACCGTAAAGACCTGTTTGACAAACTGTGGCAGTTTTCCATGCGGTACATGTTTCAGAAAGACGGACCGTATGCCGGCTATTTTGCCTGGTCCGTTTCCCCTGAAGGAAAACACAACGCCGAGGGGCCTGCCCCTGACGGGGAAGAATATTTTGCCATGGCACTGTTCATGGCCTCCGAGCGCTGGGGAGACGGTGAGGGCATTTTCTGCTACAGCGAGCAGGCGCGGGAGATTCTCCGTCACTGTCTCCACCAGGACGAGCTGGTGCCGGGCGGCCGGGCCATGTGGGACCCGGAGAATCACCTGATCCGGTTTGTCCCGGAAGCAGATTTTTCGGATCCCAGCTACCATCTGCCGCATTTCTACAGTCTTTTCGCCTGCCTTGCAGACCCTGAAGACCGGCCTTTCTGGAAGACAGCTGCAGAGGCCAGCCGTGCCTACATTGTTCAGAGTGCACACCCTGTCACCGGCATGAGTCCTGAATACGCAGAATATGACGGCACCCCGCGGCTGATGTTTGACAAGCCGTTCACCTATTACTCCGATGCCTACCGCGTCGCAATGAATATTGCCCTGGATACGCTCTGGTTCGGTGCAAGGGAGGATACCGCAAAGATTGCCTCTCATCTCCAGGATTTTTTCCAGGGAATTCCAGAGTCCGAATTGAAAGCCTATCAGCTTGACGGAACCCCGGCGGATGAACCGGCCATGCATCCGGTCGCCATCACGTCTGTGCTTGCCGCGGCCTCGATTGCCAGCAGCAGTCCCGCTGCAGACGACGCCCTGCTCCGCTTCTGGAACACACCGCTCCGCCGCGGAAAACGCAGATACTATGACAACTGTCTCTATTTCTTCTGCCTGCTCATGCTTGCAGGCTGTTACCAGATTTACTGATGCATTCAATATCCGATGCCCCGCACGAAGAAACGACCTGCTGTTCACAATGGACTGCAGGTCGTTTCTTCGTTTTCATCTGTCAAAGACCGCTTTCATCGGTATACTGCATGAGCAGTTCACCATCCTTTTCAATCAGCGGATACACCACATACCCTGATTCAAAATACTTTTCTCCGTTGCCGCCCCAGCGGTCACCAAAGTACAGCACATTTCCGTCTTTCTGAAGAATGAACGCCGGCTGGCTGTGATAGGTTGTCTCATCGCCGATGTCCCGCAATGCGCTCCAGCGGCCTTCCATACTGTCTGAAACAGCATACCGTCCCTGGTTCGGTGCCCATCCGGTGCAGAAGGAGGAGAGCATATAATATTTCCCTCCGATTTTCGTTACCGCCGGTGCTTCCCGGTATTCTCCCTGCCACAGCCGATGCACCAGTGCATCCACGTTCATGTAATCCTCGGAGAGCCGATAGACATGCATATCCGCATTATCCCTGGACGCAGAGATGAAATAGGCTGTCCCGTCATCGTCCTGGAACAGTGTGCAGTCTCTGGACATATAACCATAGGGATTGAAATGACCGTGATAGGTAAAGTCTCCGTCCGGGGTATCACAGGTCGCGACAGCTGCAGCGGCGTCCAGATAGTCTTTGCCGTTTTCAAAATGTGCCCACAATACAAATTTTCCCGTCTTTTCGTTGTAGAGCACCTTGGGCCGCTCCAGATTGACTTTTCCCCCGTCTTCTCTCTGCAGCTTCAGACTGGTTCTCACACGATACGCCTGCATGGGAGAATCCATGGTCAGAATATGATTTCGGAATTCCCATTCCGAAAGATTGGTGGACCGATAGCAGCTGACATAATTCCGATCCCGCCGGTCTTCTCCATACCAGTAGTAGGCATCCCCATAGCGAAGGATCCAGCCCCCGTGCGCATGGATCGGCTGCCCGTTGATATCCGTCCACAGCGTTCCGTTTTTCATCTCTCCCATATCTTCCTTTCCCTGTCAGGCTTTCCAGTCCGGAAAACGTTCTTTGAATGTGCCGCAGAAGTATTTCTGCATGACCACATCATAGACTCTGTCAGCGTATGCTTCCAGCTTGCCCTGATCATACAGATACTGGAGAATCGTATACCGGTCACGGAAAGTGCGGCCCCGCAGAATGCCCTCGACATACCGTTTCTTATCGGTCACAGTAAAAGGCAGACGAATCGTTTTCTGCAGTTCCTCCAGCCGGTCAAAAGCAGGAAGGTATTTTCCGATCAGTGTCTTCAAATGCTGGTCATCTGTCTCCGCATACAGCGCACGGAACAGTTCAATGGCTGTAAATGTTCCCTCGCCCACTTCGATCCCATGCAGATTGGGCACTTTTCCCTCTTCCACATCCATGACTTCCCAGGTTTGTCCAATCATATGCTCTGTCCCGGATGCCGGGCGGGAAGAGCCGCAGAACGCAATGCACTCCCCTGACAGAATCAGTCCTTCACTGGTCGCACGGATCGCATCCGTTTCCCGCTTTTCCAGACCACCTGCAGCCTGGACACACTGCTCTGTGGCTTTCAGCACCATATCCGCAATTTTCTCACAGTAATATTCACCGTTTCTGTCACGGCTGATTTCCCAGTCCAGAATCGCGACGTATTTCCCCAGCATATCCCCTATACCGCTGAGCAGGAGCGGGTACGGTGCGGCGCAGTTGATGCTCAGGTCAATGATGATATGGCGTGCAATCGTACAGTTGTACACGATTTTTCTCCGGCCGTTGAGAAGCGGTGCGACGACCGATGCATACCCGTCCATGGACGGGGCTGTCCCGACCACACCGTACGGAATGCCCAGACGATAGCTGACCATGCGGCAGGTATCATTGATCGATCCCGATCCGACAGCAAGAATATAATCGGGATTGAGCGACCATGCCTGTATGTCATAGATCTCGCGATCCCTCCCGGCTTCCATCAGGACTTTTCCCACATTCTCCGCATTGGGCAGAGCCGGTGCGGGAAGAATCAGCACATGGGAAAGGATCCCGGCCTCTTTCAGAAGGGACTCGACCCGTTTTCCTGCGACCTCATACGTATTCTCATCGGCCACCATGAAGATGCGGTGATAATCTTTCAGAATCTCCGCGGTTTTTTCCACAGCATGCTCGGATACTTCAATCACTTCTGTGGGAATACAGTGATGTTTCTGTACACAGGTGCAATCCATCTCAATCATTTCAGTTTCCTCCCGTTTTTCCGCTTTTGTTTTCAAAAGAAGTGCCCTGGACAAGGATCTGACGGATCACAGAGGCTGTCTGTTCCGCTGCAGCGGCAATGCCCGCCTCTGTCAGATGAACATGGTCTTCCCCGATCATCTGCTGTCTGCACGGTGCCACAACCAAATAGAGATCGTTGATCACAGCACGCTCTTCTTCTGCAACCTTTTTCAGTATGTCGTTATACATCAGGATGTCCGCATGATCTCCCTGCATCGTTGGCGTTGTCGTTGCAATCACGATCTGCAGATCCGGCCGGCCGGTCATTTTCCGAAGAATGCGGCAGATTCTGTGGCAGGTTTCCTCATACAGATCCGGCGGATAGAAATGCCGTCCTTCCTGATAGTCATCCCCCATATCCCAAAGCCCGCAGTTCCAGTGCACAAGATCAGGGACAGGCATCCTGGGAAGCCAGAACCGCAGCGAATTCAATGTATAGCCGCTCCAGCGGCCATTCTCTTCCGGACCGCAGACCTCAGCAAGATCCGCCAGTTTTTCACCAACTGCCTTCTGATACTGCATCCGGATCGAATCTCCCAGCAGCAAAACCTGCTTCATCTTTTTCACTCTCCTTCAGAATCTGCCCTTAAGACTGAACTGAACCTGCCATACGGGTGTCGTTGTTTTCTCGCCAAATCGCATCTTTGATCTGCTGTAATACTATCATGGTTCAATGACCCGGTGTCAAGTCTTTTTTGCGTACTCATTTCAATGTCCGCATCGGCTGTCAGACCTTCTGTTTGTCATAGATCAATAAAAGGAATCCCCGTTTTGGAGATTCCGTTTTTCATCCTGTTTTCAGTCCGCATGCAGGAACCGGCACACATGCTGTGGTTCAAAAGAACTTCCACCGGCTCAGCAGGTATCCCGGAATGACGACAATCAGGAAAAAGGCCCAGCTGATGAGTGTAAATACCTTCACGAATTTTCCGCCGTTTTTCGGATATTCACGCACATAGATTCTGTAATTGATGACCGAGGCCAGGGAACCGATCAGCGAGCACAGCCCTGCCGTATCTGCGCCATAGATCAGTCCGGAGAAGTTTTCCGTAAAAGGATACAAAACAATGGTGGCCGGTACGTTCGAGATGATCTGACTCAGACCGATTGCCCACCAGTACTCGTTCCCGGCAACAGCCTTTCTGAGGACATCTGCGATCTTGGGATTCGCCGTGATGGACGATGAAAAGATGAAAAAGCACAGAAATGTCACAATCAGAACATAGTCAACCTGAAGCAGCAGCTGATAATCCATGATGGCGATGACTGCCAGAACGATAAGGATCGCAAAAGGCCACAGTGACGTTCTGGTCACAATCACACCGATCACAAGAATAAACAGCAGCAAATAGGCGATCCTGCGTTTTTTCGCTTCTGCACTCCAGGGGGCTTCTTCCCGTTCCGCAAAGATCTCTTCATGCACATCCCGTCTGTACAAAAAGAAGATGAAGCCAATCAGCAGCAGGGCGGACGTCACACAAAGCGGAAGCATGTGCAGCATGAAATGCCATGCACTGACGTCTGCCTGTCCGTAAAGAAAAAGGTTCTGCGGACTTCCGAAAGGCATCAGGAGCGACCCGCGGATGGCTGCAATGTTTTCCATGGAGATCACGGGGAGAATATAGTGTTCCTTCTGTCCATTCTTAAAAAGAAGAATGGTGAGAGGGACAAAAATAATCAGGGAAACATCATTGGTGACGAACATCGATGTGAAAAAGACACCGAACACAAGGAACAGAGAAAGCGAAGTCATATGCCTCAGGTTGGATGCAAGATGTACAACCGGCTTCAGTACATTTTCCTTTTTGAATCCTTCCAGCACGCAGAGCATCATAAATAATGTGCCCAGCGTGTGCCAGTCAATATTCCGGAACAGCTGAAGTGTCGGCGGCGTAATGATCATTGCAGCCAATGCAGCCGCCAGAGACAGCGTCAGCATCAGTTCTTTCTTCAGAAACAACAGGACCTTCTTCACTTGCATCGTCTCCCAATTCTTTATGGATACCTGCTATAGAATCTGCATACAGCAATTTCGCATCAAAATTGCCATGGTGCTTTATAACGCATTTGATTCAAACATGCAATGCATATCGGCAATTATTTTTCATATTGCCGATATGCATTGAAAGAAGGATCAAAACCAGGCCGCTTTCATTGCTGAAAGCGGCCCAATCGCTTGTATTCGCATGTCCTTTCATGATTCATTCCGCGCAGAATGGAGAGGTGGTTCAGGGCACAAGCTGCAGCTTTGCCGGAATGTCACGATCTCTTACCCTTCGGGGCAGGCAATTCGTCATGCATTGCCGTGACCAGCTGCGTCAGGAAAGCTCTGCTGTCAACATTGTCAACCAGCAGCATTTCTTTTGCGCCTTCATATGGGAGCTCTGTCTCCGCATTCGGCATCATCGCCCTGGCTGACCGGGTCGGCTTGACCAGGAAGCGGTCATCATAGATTCCGCCAAAGATCCGGCCATTCACATACAGGATGTATTCTCCCATCATCTGCTTCCAGGTGATTCCATGAATCCCTGAAAGCTGGTCCAGAATGAAATCCAGATAGGCTCTGCTGGATGCCATGTTGATTTCTCCTTCATATGTAAATAACTTTCCGCCGCCACATATCTCTCAGCAATCTCATGTCTGTTCCGTGATCAGTTTCAGGAACCTGGCAGCGTTCATCTGTTCATTTGTAACATACTTTCCATCGCAGAACAGAGCATACGTTGTGACTGGTGTGGGAGCACTTCTGGCTTCTTCCCTGCTTTCAAGATGAACGGTTCTGAATAGGATCCCGTGCTCTTTTGCCGTTTGTTCGATGATCGGTACATATTTTGCATTGAAAGGACACTGGTTTGTGTAATACAGGGTGTAGCCGGCTTCGTCGATATGAGGATGCTTTGCGCACTCCAGGAACACCGGGGGCTGCATATCTGCGGACAATGGCAGATACCAAAGCTGGATGCCGTTATCTGCTTCGTCGCTGACAGAAAAGCCCTTATACTTCAGATACTTCGGATCGGCCAGGAAAGGTTTTTTCTTGGCTGAGCTCAGGATGCACAGGCCCTTTTTCCCCTTTTCTCTGCTGTCCTGGATGCACTCTTCCAGCAGGTCATTGGAATATCCGTGTCCCTTGAAAGAGCCGGAAACCCATAAGCAGTCAATGTACATGAAGTCTTCTGCATAAATTGGATTCCATGCATTTTCTGCCGGAATATACTCAATGAAGCATTTTCCCCGCTCGACGCTTTTCAGAAAGACCAGCCCATCCTCAAAGCGGTCAAGCAGCCAAGCTTTCTTGGAAGCTACCTGTACATCCTTGTTATTGGATATCGCGCAGCAGATATGCTCCTGGTCGATGTTTTCCTTTGTCACACGTATATATTCCATCCTGCAGCCTCCTTGAGAAGACGCCGGGGAGCATCCGGCTCCCCGGCCAGATTTCATTATTCGATTGGGAAACAAAGCTCTGTCACATATTCGTCGGGATTCCGGGTTTCGTTGGGACTGACATGGTAGATGTTAAACATGGGGCCGTTCACCTGATAGCCGTTTTCATGAATCCATGAGGCGACCGCTGCGGTCGCTTCGCCCATCTGAGAATAGCTTCCCTTGATGACACAGCTGGCGACCTTGACCGCCGGAAGCGTTTTGAACTTCACATGCTCTGTATCCTCATAGGTTCCCTTCACGGTCATGGATACCATGATCTCCACATTTTCTTCCTTGTATTCCCTGTCCAGGAATGTCGCTGCCGCCAGGCAGGGTTCTGCGGGAATCAGCGGTGTCCTGCTCTCAGCCATCATGCCCCAGAGTCTGCCCTCATCCTCATAGCGCGGAACAACCATCTGCACGGTAGCCGCATATCTTTCGGGAATGGTTCTCACCGTAATGTCATAGCTCATATTCTGCTCCTCTCTCAGCCGTTTTCTGGCTGTTTCCAGAAGCATCAGCCTGTGCTCCGTTTCCTTTGACAGTCTGGACAGTTCCTCTTCCCGGGCCGACAGAAACGCGTCCAACTGTTCCCGGTCATCATATACCTCCAGGATGCGGACGATATCTGCCAGGGAAAATCCCATGTCTTTCAGGGCTGTGATCCGTCCCATTACGAGCAGCTGGTCTTCCCGGTAATATCGGTAACCGGTAAAGGCATCGGTCTCAGCCGGCTTCAGCAGTCCTATGTCATCGTAATGGCGAAGCATTCTGATGCTTACTCTGGAAAGTTTCGAAAAATCTCCGATCTTCAGCATTTGCTGTTCCCTCCATGGATGGTGTTTCTGAGCTCGCCATGAGTCTAATCCCTGACACAGTGTGAGAGTCAACACCCGGCCAAATATTTCTGGCCAGATGATCCGGATTGATATGAACCCCATTTCATCCCAGCCGGAGATACTCCTGCAATGCGGTATATTCCCTCAGATACGATCCTCGTTTTTCTTCACTTTCCGAGGCGTAGGATTGGTGACGGGAAAAAATATCGATCGCTTTCCGGAGGGGAATCCATTGGGGTTCAAGGCCACGCCGTTTCTCTGCTTCGGTCAGCCGCATCTGGCCGCAGCCAATGCTTTCACACACGAAGTAATAGCTGATATAGCGATCCTCCTCATAATATTCATACAGTGTCAGAAACTGATGAAGCGGCCGTACAATCACTCCGGTTTCTTCTTCAACCTCACGTACACAGCAATCTTCCGGCGTTTCACCGGCTTCCAGTCCGCCACCCGGCACCAGATACCATCCCGTAATTGTTTCATGCGAAAGCAGGATCAAACCATCCCGCACAACAACAGCCCGACTGGCTTCCCGGGTCCGGGTGAAAGGTTCCAATCGATTGGCACCAAGAATCTCGATCTCTTTCATAGAAAGCGTGTATCCTTTCCTGTCTGCTTCTTTCAGCGGCTGTCATTGCGGTGATCCAGCAGGTGCTTTTCCATGCAACACCTGATCAGATCGGACCCTTCTTCCATATTCGAAAGAAAGGTGATGATCATCTGTTGGTCCGGGAGAACGTAACATTTCTGGCCCCATTTCCCATTCAGGCTGAACCCATTGCGGTATTTCCAGAAAAAGAAACCGTATCCGCCCTCCCGATTCATCTGCTGCACCGAAGTTGCATTCTTCACATAAGCCGGCGAAAGAATTTGCTGCTTCTCATATTTTCCTTCATTGGAAAGCATCAGTCCAATACGACTCAGCTCATTGACAGTCAGTTTCATCCCGGATGCTCCGTAGAAAAAACCTTCAGGACTGAACTGACAGGGTGGTTCCGGTATCCCCAGTGGAGCAAACAGCTTCCGGTTCAGATATTGATCCAGTCTTTCATCCACAGCTGAAGAGACAGCCACGCCGACCAGGTAAGCTGGCACGTTGCTGTATGAAAAAGTTCGGGCTTCCGGATTGTTCAATGGTATGCTCAGGGCTTCGTCCAGCCAGTTATTTCCTGAAAGACGAAATGGGAAGCCGTCGACCGACATGGTCATCAGCCGTTGAATCGAGATATGCTCAAAAGTCTCACGTTGTCCCGCTTTCATTGCCTGAATATACTTCGCTGGCAGATATTGCAGCAGACAGTCATCAATATTCAGAAATCCTTCTTCCGAGGCCATGCCGGCTGCAATCGAAACCATGGACTTGGTCACGGAATAGATCGGGAAACGCGTATTCTGTGTATCTCCGAATGAATCGGCCAGTTTTCCGTTCTCCCATAGCTCAACACCATGCACCGGCCAGCCGTTTTCTCGTATCTCATTCACAAAACCAGTAAAACCTGAATGATTCATTGTTCTTTCCTTTTTCTGTTTCAATCTCCCGCCTGCTATGAAGTGAGATAAATCATTTTCCTGATGATGTGGTCACCGGTTTTCTGGTCAGATACAGAACATATGTATCCTCAAAGACGACTTTACCACCGTTTTCCGCAACCACTTTTCGGAGCCCTTCAAAAAAAGCTGTCTTATAGGGTTCCGGTATAACAATATGATCACAGTGTGTGCCACAAAAAGATACATATTCATCCGGATTCAATTCACGTGTCCCATGAAATTCATGCTTCTCGAAATCAACATAGCCATAGTTTTGAGCGTTATCATATTTGAAGCTGCCATGTGTATAGGGAATGTCCGGCTTGTAATACTGGTCGTACAGTCTTTGAATCTTTTCATAAAGCTCTTCGTTTGTTGATTTGTAATCGGATTTTGTCAACATCATAGCCAGAATTCCACCGGGCTTTAACAGCTCAAAAGTTTTTGAGAATGCGATTTCTTCCGGAATCCACTGAATGGATGCGGCAGAATAAACCATATCATATTGCTGCTGTCCAAAATTATACGTAATGAAATCATCATTCACAATATGAAAATTGGAGAAGCGATCATACTTTTCGCTCATCATCGCACAGAGGTGTTCACCGAGCTCTATGGCATGATAATCACAGCCTGTTTGAAGAATCGGATCAGTCGCCTGCCCAGTACCAGGCCCGATCTCCAGAACGCTCATTTCCGGACCAATCTTTGCGTATTGAATCAGGTATTCGAACAATTCCAGGCTGTATCTCGGTCTGAACTGATCAAACTGCTCAGGAATCGTATCAAAGATTCTTCTGAATTCCATGATCCACCTCCACCCATTTCGAAATAGCGGCTTTTTCATTTGACTCATTATAGACCAGGTATGAACTTATACTCAAGCTCTAATCTTGAATTGCACTGCAAACCGAAAAAACTCATGTCATGCATGAACGTGCCCTCAGATCGTAAGGTCGAGCCAGCCTGTGAAGCGGATGTGTCTTACTGCACGTACGGTTCTATAATTCACTGTCATACAAACAATTGGTCAAAAGAAGCCTGTGCTGAAAAGTTATTTGCTTTTCAGCACAGGCTGTGATGTCAAGGCTATAAAAACAAATTTTTGAGAATAAATTGAATGTATAATCAACAAATTTATGAATATAAAACAACAAATACGTATGATCCGCGAAAAGCGCAACAGCAGCCATCATAGGGATGTTATTGGCACAATTCAACAAACATTCACATTAATTTCAAGTTATTTTTAAGTTTTCTGTGCTACACTGCGTATGTGATATCGAGCAGCGGAAGCGTAAGACCGGATATCAATTCAAAACACAGGAGGAAATGACGATGAAAGAATTGCTCGCGCTGATCCTAGCGGCAATGATGGTTTTCGGTACGTTTTCTGCAGCTTCTGCTGATGAAGAAACCGTCTTGCCGAAGATTGACATGACAAAATGGCAGTATGAGGCGTCCGATGATGTGTACTGGCAGGTGGGCCTGTCCTATGTGGCCAGCCCTGCTGACAGCAGCTATGAGACCATGGGTATCTTTGTCCCCGGCGTTTATTTTACAGCCTCAGACAACGGCGATGGAACCTATACCTGCACCGTGAATGAAGCGGGTGCCATCGGGCAGTATACCGCTGTCACCGCGCCGCTGATCCTGCCGGTGAATACGCCCGGCTATTCTGCCATGGCCGCGCCGACAGGCTACAGCAGCTCCATGGGCTACGGCAGCATTTCGGATTATACGAACGCCGGCATGATTGTGATTTTCGCCGGAGCCCGTGGCCGGGATGACGGGGCTCCTGCCGGAGTGACCGATTTTAAAGCCGCCATCCGGTACACACGTTACAACGCGGATCTGCTTCCCGGCGATATGAACAGCATTTTCTCCCTGGGCATGAGCGGTGGCGGCGCCCAGAGTGCCCTGATTGGCGCGACGGGCAACAGCGCGCTGTATGATCCCTATCTGGAAGCCATCGGGGCGGTCATGACAGAAAGCGATGCTGTGAAGGGCAGCATGTGCTGGTGCCCCATCACCAATCTGGATGTGGCGGATGAAGCCTATGAATGGAACATGGGCAACATCCGTAGCGGTCTGTGTGAGGAAAACCAGGCATATTCAGATGGCATGGCGCTGGCCTTTGCGAAATACATCAATCAGCTGGGTCTGACGGATGAAGAAGGCAACGCGCTGACGCTTGTCGAGAGTGAAGAAGGCATTTATCAGAGCGGCAGCTACTATGATTATGTGAAAGAAGTTATCGAAACCTCGCTGGAGCATTTTCTCAGCGATACCGAATTCCCATATACCGTGTCTTCCTCCGGCGGCTTTGGCGGTCGCATGGGCGGGCGCGGCGGCATGGGCGGCAATTTCGGCGGCAAAAAAACCGACGGCAACCTCGGTGGATTTGGCCGACAGGCAGACGGTCAGATGCCGGATTTTGAAAACGGCGAATTGCCCGAGGGGGATCTCGGCGGATTCGGCGGCCCGGACGCGGAACAGACCAAAGGCACTGATTACGAAGCAATAGACGGCATTGCCCGCACGGATAACGCATCTTCCGCTCTGTCTCTCAGCGGCACCTATGAAACCAAACAGGATTACATCAACGCCCTGAACGCCAACGGCGAATGGGTGACCTGGGACGAGGCAACCAATACCGTGACCATTACCAGCGTTGCCGCCTTCACCCAGACGCTGAAAAACGCTTCCAAGAGCATCGCTGCCTTTGATCAGCTGGATGCGGGCCAGGGCGAAAACACGCTCTTTGGCTATGGCGACGGCAGCGGAGCGCACTTCGATTCGTTCCTGGCAGAACTGGTGGCCGGGAGTGAATACGAGGAAGCGTTCATCACCGATCTTTCCAGGCAGGACGCCCTGGGCAATATGGTGGATGTCCGCGTGAACATGTACAATCCGATGTATTATCTGTCTCCCGCTTATGCAGGATATCAGACAAGCGCACCCGCTACCTACTGGCGCATCCGCACCGGGATCAACCAAGGTGATACCGCCCTGTGTACGGAAATCGATCTGGCACTTGCTGCAGCGGCTTACAGCGAGGAAACCAGCGTTGACTTTGAAATCGTCTGGGGACAGGGACACACTGAAGCTGAACGCACCGGTTCCGCCACGGAGAATTTTATCGCGTGGGTCAACGCGTGCATGGAATGATGAAAGAGGAGGATTTTCCTTATGAAAAAGGTCATCTCATTGGTTCTTGCCCTTTCACTGCTCTGCATGGCTGGCGCTGCTTTTGCTGAAGGCCCTGGCGGCGGTCGCGGCGGCAATGGCGGCCCCGGCGGCGGACAAGGCGGTATGCGTGGCGGCAACGGCGGCGGCACCGACAAATCCAGCGATACCGAGCTACAGACCATGATTGCTGAAGTGGCCCCCAAATTCCAGCTGCTTTCCTATGAAGATGCCGAAACCGGCACCAGCCTGCAGTATCAGCTGTATATTCCCGAAAACTATGATGTGTCCCAGAGCTATCCGATGATCCAGTTCATTCCGGATGCCAGCGCTGTCGGGCGCGGCACGGATTATGTGCTGACCCAGGGCTGGGGCGGTCTGATCTGGGCGACGGAGGAGGAGCAGGCCAAGCATCCTGCCTTTGTAGTGGTACCTGTCTTCACCGAAACAGTTGTGGACGACAACTTCAATCATTCCAGCCAGATCGATGTGGCCATGCGCCTGCTTCAGTCGCTGACAGAGACCTACTCTATCGACACGAATCGGATCTATACGACCGGGCAGTCCATGGGTGGCATGACCTCGTTCCATCTGAGCATTGAATATCCGGACTTCTTTGCCGCCTATCTGTTTGTCGGCAGTCAGTGGAACACCAGCCTGCTGAGCGGACTGGAACAGGAAAACTTCTTCTATGTGGTGTCCGCCGGCGATCCCAAGGCGTCCGCCGGTCAGGCTGAACTCCTTGCCCTGTTCGATGCGGACGGTGCTGCCTGCAGCCATTCGGAGTGGAGCGCACAGGATGACGCTGACACACAGAAAGAAGCTGTCGCTGCCATGCTGGCGGAAGGAAACAGTGCAAACTTCGTGATCTTTACTTTGGGGACGACGCTCGCGGAGGGCCAGACTGCCGGAAGCGGCGCAAGAGAACACATGACTTCCTTTGATTATGCCTATAAGCTGGAAGCTGTCCGTGACTGGCTGTTTGAGCAGAGCAAGTAACGATAGAAAATGTTGGGAAGAGCCCAAGAAAAAATCAGCAAGAGTGAACAATAAATGATGTTCCAGTACACAGAAGAACCATTGACATGATCGAAATGCGCCTGCTCGACATTCTGTCCGCCTTCGCTGAGGAAGGCACCCAAACCGCTGCGGCTGAAAAGCTGCATATCTCGCAGCCCACCCTTTCCCGCTCTATGCGAAAGCTGGAGGAGGAAATCGGTGGGCGCTGTTTAAGCGTACCAAAAATCGGATGGTGCTGAACGAAAATGGATAGACCGCAGCAGAATACTAAAGGCTACGTATCCGTCATACGCAGCCTTCATGATCACCAGTTCTTTTTTTCTTTGCTGGAATCGTGCTGATGCTTGCGTTCCTCCACCATCCTGGCGAACCATTCCACCATGGCAGGATCATAGTGGGAAAAGAAACTACACTGCTTTTTATCCAGCACAGCGATGGCTGCCTTGTCCCCGTCCGTCAGGGCGAAATCGAATACGTTGAAGTTCTCGACCATGCGCTCATAGTGGGTGGACTTTGGAATCACCACAACGCCCTGCTGGATGTGCCAGCGCAGCATGACCTGGGCGGTGGATTTCCCGCTCTTCGCGCCAATGGCGGAAAGCAATGTGTGCGGAAAGTGCAAATAAAGCTCACTCGTTGGTGTGCTTTACACCGATTATTTGACGGTTACAAAAAACAGAACCCTTGATTTCTCAAGAGTTCTGCAGTGCACCGACCGAATCCAAATCCGAACCACCCACCCCTTTGTTTTCCGCTTCCTTCAGGTCTCCAAAGGTGATGGTTTTCGTCCCTTCCTTAAAATTAAAAGTAATCACGAGCTTATCATCATACAGGAAGACAGCATTGATGAACGTGTCGATAAGCATTTTCCGATGGGATTTCTGCTTCACATCCAGTTTGCGGAAGCGGCAGAGCCAAAAACGCATGAAGTCTTCACTGATTCTGGGCTTGGAAAGCTTCTCCAATGCGATCTTATTCTCAAGATCATCCCTGGTTGCTTCCAGTTCCTCTAACCTTTCCTTGGTGGATCGTGTCAGGATGCCCTGCTGAATGGCGTTCAGCATGTTCTGAATACCAATGTTTGCCTCTCGTAGTTCCCGCTCATACACCGGGAGGTTCACGTTTTCCTGATCCTGTATACTCATCAGAAGAGAAACAATTGCGTCAATGGCTGTATCATCATTCAGCATCTGCATAGTCTCTGCCACTATGATATCTTCGATCCATTGTTTTCTCACTGGTTTTTTGTGGCATTCTGTTCTTTTCTTTTTGACGGACACACACTTATAGTAATGGTATACAGTGCCGTTTCGAGCAGTTCCGGCTTCTCCGCAAAGGTAGGCCCCACAGTATCCGCAGAATAGTTTCGTCGTCAGCAGATAATCATCTTCAGCTTTGTGCCTTGCTGGCGCTTTTTTGTTTTTCTCCATTTTTTCCTGTACCCGATCAAACAGATCTTTTGGTACGATGGCGGGAATCCCATCTGGAATTACGATATCACGAAAGGCGTACTCACCAATATAACGTCTGTTTTTCAGCATACGCTGAACGCTGTTTAAATTGAGCGGTTCCCCATAGGTATTTCTCACACCGTGCTCTGTAAGGTATTCTACCAGGTCTTTCATTGTAGCGCCTTCGGCATATCGTTTGAAAGCTTCCAAAACATGCGGAGCCGTTACAGAATCAATTTGAAAGTGCTGTTCTGCGTCGATCATATAGCCGACCGGCTTATTCCCGCCGTTAAACTTGCACTTCAGGGCGTTCTCTGTCATCCCTCTGCCGACTTTTTCCGCCAGATCGGCTGAATAGTACTCTGCATACCCTTCCAGCACCGATTCCAGGATGATACCCTCTGCGCCTTCGGAGATGACTTCTGTGGCGGAAACCACTCTAACGCCATTTTTCTTAAGCACAGACTTGTATCTCGCGCTGTCATAACGATTTCGGGAAAAGCGGTCCAGCTTCCATACCAAGACCATATCAAAGAGATGCTTGCCGCTATCTTTGATCATCTGCTGGAATTCCGGACGGTTGTCAGTCTTTGCTGAATAGGCCCGATCAATGTAATGCCGCAGAATGGTGATTCCATTTTTCTCCGCAAAGGCGGAGCACTCACGGATTTGGCCCTCAATACTCTCTTCCCGCTGGTTGTCAGAAGAATACCGAGCATAGATGACAGCCTTGATAGATCCCTCCATGATGTAACCCTCCTATCCGGTTAAGATTCTATTCCTTGATGATCCGCCACCTGCCAGTAGCCCGTTTTATTGGAACCGATCCGGATTATCAAGCCATGCTCCCT
>Ga0129307_1000222_pt1 | contig 99196 bp, 92 predicted proteins | sample P1105metagenome_FD_94437 | JGI IMG/M metagenome (GOLD analysis project Ga0129307, IMG submission 94437) | Capybara group fecal microbial communities from Wisconsin, USA - P1105 metagenome | ecosystem: Host-associated > Mammals > Digestive system > Large intestine > Fecal | place: USA: Wisconsin... | reverse complement strand
GAGGAATATGCCGGGACCACGGCGGTCCGGGCCCGGGAGGCGATGGAGAAGGGGGACAGCGAGCTCGCCATGCTGCTCTGCCTGGAATTCCTGCCGGAGGCGGGACAGACGACGGAGCTCCCGGTGGTCCTTGACGAGGCCCTGCACCGGATCTGCGGGAAGGGCTATGTACCTGTCACGTCGGTCAGGGAATACGCCAAAACGCGGTACAAAAAAACAGAAGAAGAAGCATCCGCAGGAAAGACAGACGGAGGCTTTCCGGAGACCATCACCATGCCTGTGCCGGAGGAATACGACAATGGGGATGAGACCTTTGAGCTGAAGCGGGAGGTCTTCTCCGGGGAGTACGGCTACGCGGTCTACAAGGGATATTTTGACTTAAGCAGGTCCGACTCGCATGATGTTTACCGGACGCGGGTGTGCTTCCGGGACGAGCCGGAACGGGATCATTATCTTCCATTTTCCATGGACGCGGAAAAAAGCATATCCGCGTCTGTCATCCTGCCGGACGGAAGCTTTATCGGGACAGAGGAAGCTTACCCGCAGTATTCTTTATACCGCTACGATCCCTTCACGGAAGAATTCCTGCCCTTTTACGATGAGGCGGGAGAAGCGTCCGGGGAAGGCACCGGGGAAAGATCCGGAGAAGTGTCCGGAGAAGGTCCCGGGGAAGAGTCCGGAGCTTCTGTCCTGCCCGGGGATCCGGCGGCTTGCGAAGAGGCCGGGATCCATATTGAGGAAGCCCCCGGAAGACCCGTGGAAGCGGAGATGTTCAGTCCCTTTGCGCTGGACAGCGGCATCAGGTATTTCTGCACGGTGGAAGGCGCGGACGGTCTGGTCTTCGGGTATACCAGGTACAGCACATCGACCTTCGGGCTGGAAGAACCGGATGTGAAGACCTATGTTTTTTCCGCAGAGCCCTTACGATATCTGTATACGATCGACAGCGCGATGCTTGTGTTCCGGCCGGAAGGATGCCGCGGGATCCTGGGAACAGGCATGGACGGGCTCATGGTCTTTTCCGCGGATCCCTTTGCCTACCGGTACACCCTTAAGGACGAATGGGACTTTTCCTTTTATGAGTACCCGTATATTACGCCGTTCTTTCCCGACGGGCGGAACTGGCTTTATTACCGGGGAAGCTCGTCCTCCATCCGGACCGGGTTCAAGGCGGTATACGATCTGGATACCGGACAGCGCCTGTCGCTGATCACCGGGCCTGAACAGGACAATGACCTGGAGGTGTCCTCCGAGGGGCTGATCCTTTCCGCTGCCCGGATGGTCCCGACGCTGTGGAGACCGGAGGACGGTTCGTTCTTTGCGGATATTCCGGGTGTAAAGGAAGAGGATCCGGAGCTGTTCGGCCCTTATGACGAGGAGACCGGAAGGCGGAGCGCCATGGCCCTGCGGGCCGGAAGCTGCGTATATGAATACCGTGAGGCAGAGCGCCAGGTCCCTGAGGATCTTCAGGGGAAGATATCCCTGGCGGAGGAGCTGTTAAACGGCAGGAAACTGACAAAGAGGGAGCGGAAGACCTACCATCTGGAGCTTCAGTAAGGAGGCGCGCATGAAGAGGTATCTTGCTTTTATCAGCTACCGCCATAAGCACGACGACTCTGAAGCCGCGCTGGGCTTCCGCAAAGGGATCGAAGGATATCACCTGCCGAAGGGCTCGGGGCTTCCCGGGCGGCGCAGGGTCTTCCGGGACACCGACGAGCTTCCCACCAGCGCGGACCTGGGAGCGGATATCGAAAACGCGCTGCGGGACAGTGAATACCTGATCGCCCTCTGCTCGGAGGACTACGTGAAGTCCCTCTGGTGCATGCGGGAGATCGAGTTCTGGCTTGAGCTCGGCCGCCGGGACCGGATCCTGCCGGTCCTGGTCTCCGGGACGCCTGAGACCTCTGTGCCTGAAACGATCCGGGACATCCCGGTCGCCGCGGACCTGAGGCGCGGCGGGACAGGCGCCGGAGCGGGCGGCGGCACGGGGGCCGGAACGGGCGGAAGTACGGCGCCGGTTCCTGTCGGAGCGCTTCTTTACGACAGGACGAAGGTAAAGCCTGCAGTGCCGGAGCTTCTGTCCCTGATGTCCGGCATGGATGCCGAGCGCATCGCCGGCGCGGAGCGGCGCTTCCGGATGCGCGCGGCGGCAGCTGCCGTTGCCTGTGTTACGGCGGGCCTTCTGGGCTTTGCAGCCTATGCCTCCCGGACGGCGGCGCGGATCGCGGACAATAACGTCCGGATCGCGGGAGCTGTCGAAAAGACCGAGGAAGCCAGGAAACAGGCGGTGGAGGAGCGAAACACCGCGCTGCTCCGGCAGGCGGAGTATGTTTCCGAGCAGGCATGGGAAGCACTGACCCTCGATGACGCCGACCGGGCGATCGAGCTGGCCCTCTCTGTTCTGCCGGAGGACCTTACAGGGGACCTGCCGGTCTCGCCCGAAGCGGAGGGCGTGCTGCGCATGGCCCTCAGCATGGAGGTCCCGCCCTCCTATCATTTTTTCCGCAGCGCGGAGACAGACTTTGATATCCGCGGCTATTATGCCCATAAGTATGTGGAAGACCGGCTGCTTCTTACGGGAGACAGCTTCGGGACCTCGGAGCACTATGTGGATTACACGGGAGAGACAGGTCTCCTTGAGACGGATTTTTCAGACTCCCGCCGGAACGCCATCGGCCAGGGGTATACAAAGCTTCTGTACATGCCGGGGGACGTCAACGCCAGACGCCATTATTACATAGGCCCGGGAAGACCGCTGTATGCCGAAGGTACGAAGGGCTACTACCATACGGACTACACCCTTGAAGGGGAACCGTTTCTGGCAGACGGCGCCGCGCTGGACACGGATTACGGCGCGCTGGTCGCCTGGGGCAGGAATTCCGGAAACGGTGAGACCTGTACGGCACTGTTTTCCGGCGATACTGCCGAAGCAAAGGCAGTGCTGGAATTTACGGGCGTGCCTGAGGCTGTCAGCTTTTCCTCCAACGCGTCCAGGTTCCTTCTCGTGGACGGTGCCGGGACACTGTTTATGTTTGATAATAACGGGCATAAGCTCTCGGAGCTGGACGGCGGGTTTACGGACGTATGTTATTATTATGACAGCGGGTCATATGCCTGCGCAGCCTCACAGGACGGGACAGTGCGGATCCTGGATCTCGAGCATTTCGGCGAGATCATGAAGATCGAGTGCCCGTCTCCCGTCCGGCAGGTCAGGATCTGCAGGATCCGTAATCTTCTCCTTGCCCGCTGCGACAGCGGCGTCTATGTCTTCAGCCTTAAGAACGGCGGACTCATTACGGAGATCGGCGACGGCGCGACACCGAACTGGGCGGTCTTTAAAAACGACAGGGATACTGACGGGAATATGATCCTCCTGATCTATGACCGCCGTGTGGAGCTTTACGCCATCGATATGGAGACGGACAGAACGGTTACAGATTATCTGCCGCTCCACGCCGGGAACGTCCCCCTGGGAGGGAAGATGTTCTATTCGCGGGACGGCAGCCGTATCTTCCAGCATTCGTACCTTGGGATAAGTCCGGGAGAGGACCGGCTGTACTGCTGGGACGCCCGGACAGGAGAACTGCTCTGGGACAATGTGTTCCCGGGGAAAAGCTACCGGTCCTCCTGTATTCTCAGCGGGGACGGGCGCACAGTCTGGCGGTCCTGTGAAGGACAGACGGATCTTGTGCTGGAACGGGTCGACGGCCTGACGGGGGAGACGCTGCTTTCCGCCAGATGGAAGGAAATGTACGGCGAGGCGCTGAAAGGCTTTCCGCTGGAAAGCCCCGACGGCACGAAGGCTGTGATCCTGACCCAGCGCTCCAGCACCAGCTATATGAACTGCAGCATGGTCCTCCTCATGTTCGATACCGGGACAGGGGAGCTGCTTGCACGGATGGACCTGGGTGAAGACTCCGCATACTGGCGGTCGAATCAGGAAGCGGGTGACGAGGCACTTCTTAAGCTCAGGAGAAATGAGGATGAGGAGCTTGTAAAGCCCCGTGAGCGGACAGGCTTTGCGGAGGTCCTGTTTTCCCGGGACGGGAAGAAGCTGTACTGTATCCAGAATGCGGTAAAGGCCGGAAACGGAGCTGCGGATGCCGCAGCTTCGGACGCCGGAGCTTCCGGCACCGGAGCCGCAGGCATCTGCGTCGACTGTCTTGATACGGAGACCGGGGAGCTTTCCGGGGAGTATTTTCTGGAGACCGGCAGGCAGACGATCATTCCCTGGGATGAGGAGGAGGCCGTCGTCCTGATCGATCCTTTAGAAAACGAGGTCAACAGGGCGGACTACAGTGTGTATGAAAACGGCGTATGGACGGCCCCTGCCTATAAGGGGACCCTGGAGCATATACCGGTCGTACATATGGTCCGGATCCTTGACCTGAAGAACGGAACATTCACCGCGGAGCTTCCGTTTTCCTATATGAAGTCCCCGGAGGCATACGCGCAGACCCTCACTGCCGTGCGGTCCCCTGAAGGAGGCATGGCTCTTTACTGGGCGGCGGAAAATGCCGACAGCGACGGGGAGGAATTCTGCTGCAGCCTCGGGAAGGACGGAAGCACAGGAGCGGTCCGCGAGGCGGACAGCCCCGAAGGACGAAGCCTCTGGGTGCCTGGGAAAAACCGTATTCTTTTCGGCGGAGAAGAAGCGTATCTCGACAGCTCCGGAGTCCGGCGCATGTCCGACAACGCGCTCCTTCTCGGCGGCGCATGGCACTATGCCACAAAGATCGTCGAGACAGGAACGGCACTGTTCCGCGGAACAGCAACGATCGACCTCGGGATCGCCGCGGCGCAGGACGGCGGAAGTCTCTGCGTGTACGACCCTTCCGCCTCATCGAGGCGGACGCCGTTCCTCATCCTGCCTTCTGATCTTGATACACTGGTGAAAAAAGGAAAGAAACGTGTGGCCGGGGCCGGACAGAAAAAATGACGCCGGTACGGCGCTGATGGAAAGGAGGATCTCCCTGGTCATGGGTATTCCGATCATTGTGGGCGTTACCGGGCACCGGGCGCTTCGGGAGAAGGATATTCCTGAGCTTCGGGCGAAGGTAAAAAAGGAACTGGAAGAGCTGGCGTCGAAATGCCCGCATTCGGAGCTGGTCATGCTGAACGCCGCCGCTTCCGGAGCGGACCAGCTCTGTGCGGAAATCGCTCTGGAGCTGGGGATCCGGCTGGTCTGTCCTATCCCGTTTCCCGTGGATGAATACAGGAAGGATTTTTCGGAAGAGGAGACCGCTGTTTTTGACGGGCTGCTCCGGAAGGCAGATTCCGTATTCCCCGTTCCGGATATCGAAGCAGCTCCGCAGGAGCCATCTCCCAAAGCGTACCGTAATTTCCGGTACCGCCAGGCGGGGATCTATATCGCGCGGCACAGCCACGTGCTTCTGGCGCTCTGGGACGGGAGCGCGCCGAAGAGGGACGGCTGCGGGACAGCGGAGATCGTGGATTTTGCCCTGGCAGGAAGCTATCTGCCCGCGGACGGCCCGGCACTGTATCACAGCGGGAAGGCGGTCATCCATATCCCTGCGCCGCGGGAGGAAACGGACGATGCTCCGCGCCCCCGGAGGTTCCTGGGTGAGGAACAGGCGTTTCAGGAGATCCTCGAAAAAACCGACGCCTTCAACCGTATTGCCGGGAATGAAAGCGCGCCGGAGGAGCACCTGCTTCCGGAGGGATCCGGCAGGGATCCGCTCCTTAAGAGGATGGAGGAGCTCTATCAAAGCGCGGAAAAGCTCAGCATGAAGGCTGCCGGCACGTACCGCCGCGTCCTGGCGGCGCTGGCTGTCTCCGGCACCGTGCTGACCCTTGCCTTCCTTCTGTACGACGAGGCGGAGCTCTGCGGGATGATCCTTCTCTGCGGTGCCATGCTGGTCTGCGCCGCCGCCTGCCTCCGCCATGCCGTAAGATCAGACTGCCACGCCCGCTATGTCGACTGCCGCGCGCTTGCGGAGAGCCTGCGCGTGCAGGCGTTTCTCCGTTATGCCGGCAGCGCGAAGCCGGTCGCGGATCTGTTTTCCTGGACACAGCTTTCGGAGAACGGCTGGATCGCCGCGGCAATGAACGCAGTCACCATTGGGGACGGCCCCTCCGAAGCACATGATATTTCCGCCTGCTGGGCGGAGGACCAGAGGATCTATCATGAAAAGGCTTCCCGGAAAAAGGCGCTGATGCTGGAACGGAACGACCGCCTGGTCAAGGCTGCCGGTATCTTAAGCATCGTCCTCTATCTGGCCGTGCTGCTGTTTGAGCTGACGCTCGGCGGCCTGTCCCTGGTGCCGGGGGCGGCAGCTGTGGACCTTGATTTTTACAGGGCCGGCTTCAAGATCGCCCTGGGCAGCCTTTCCGCGGCGACCCTGTTTGCTTCCGGCTATTACGGGAAGCTGTCCCTTTCAAGGCAGGTCTCCGACCATGAGAAAATGGAGCGGTTCTATAAAAAGATCGGGGAGCAGCTTGCCCTTTGGGGCCAGTCGGAGGAGCTGCTTACCCGCCTGGCAAGAGAAGAGCTGATGGAAAACGGAAACTGGTGCTCCTACCAGAGGGACAACGCGCCGGATCTCTCCATCTAGGGGAAACGGAAAGGCCTGCCGTCCCGGCAGACGACGTATCCGGGCGGTTCATGAGCAGGGAGCGAAACGGATCGCGAACGTCCGCTTTTACTGACCCTCTTTCAGCCATACAGACAGAACGGAGATACAGATGAAAGCAAAAAGGATCATGGCAGCGGCAGCTGCGGTACTTGCGGCTGTTGTTTTCAGCCTGAACACGGCGGCGATGGATACCGGCTCTGATGAGGCGGCAGCGGACGCGGGAGCTGCAGAGGCTTACCATCCGTCTGTGGACCTGACCGGAGAAATGCGGTATTTCGCGGACCCGGGGAAGAACGGGCCCGTGGAGAAGTCCTTCCCGCTGTATCTTCCGGCCGGCGGGAGCATCGTCCTGAATTACTGGTCCAACTATTTTACGGCAGAGCATCCGGAGAACAATGTGAGCCATATCCGCGTGACTTATGAAGACGGAAGGACGGTGTGGAGCCGGGACAGGATCGAAAAGGGAGACAAGGTCTTTGACCTTTTTCTCGATGCCGGCAGCTATGAGATCACGGTGGGCAGCGCCACGGAGGACGGCCGGATCAGTCTTGAGGTGATCTTTACTCCCGGAAGCTCATACGGAAGCCTTCAGGGAGAGCTTCGCGCCGGGGAGCTCGCGGGCGATGCAGGCGGCGGCATCCTGTCTCTCAGCGGGGATGCCGGTCTATATCTGGATACGGATCTCACGGTGGAGAGGCTGGAGGCGCTCGGCGGGGAGGACCGGACACTGACGGTCACGGGACCGGGGACCCTTACGATCCGGGACGTTTCGCTCCGGGCGGAAAAGGTGCTCCTCAATATCTCGGAGGGGACAGTCACAGCGCCGGAGCTCAGCGGCTTCACGCAGACGGGAGGAACAGTCCTCCTGACCGGCGGTCCTGCGGACAGCTTCCGGATCTATGGCGGAAAGCTTCAGGTGGAGAGCGCCGGGGACGGGCTGACAGGAGCGTTTGAGATCCACGGCGGCGACGTCAGCGTCAATGCCGCCGGCTGCGGGATCAGCAGTGCCCTGTACAGCGGGGCGCCTGAGATCTCCGGAGGTACCGTCCGCGTCCGCGGAGAAAAGAGGGCGGTCCTGGTGGAAAGGCTGCGGGAGGAGGGACAGGGATCTTCCGACAATCTGGGTTACCGCCTGGTAAGAGAGCCGCTGCCTCTTAACATCACGGAAAATGTCACCGTTGAAAGTCCCTCCGGGGGATGGACCCGGAAAAACGGCACGGAGTATCTGTTTCCGGAGGAGATCCGGGAGATCCTGCTTATGAGCCGGGATCAGGACCCGCACTTACTGCCTTAAGAGGCGGGAGGCTTCTCCGATCAGGACAGAACCTGACGGGTCAGAGCCCGGAAGCTGCGGCGCATCATGACCGCAGGGCAAAGGAGTATCATGTTAAAGAAGAGGAAATTTTCCACCACACGGATCCTGGCCGGCGGTTTCCTTCTGGCGATCGCGGCAGGGACGGTCCTTCTGTCCCTGCCCTTCGCCTCTGCCGGAGGGGTCCGTGCGCCGCTTCCGGACGCGCTCTTCACCGCCGTCTCCGCGGTCTGCGTCACCGGACTCGTCACCCTTCCGACCTACGCCCAGTGGTCGCCCTTCGGCCAGCTGGTCATCCTGATCCTGATCGAGCTCGGAGGCCTGGGTATCATTACCTTTTCAGTCCTGTTCCTTGTCATGGCCGGGCACCGGATCGGGATCCGGGAACGGATGCTCCTGCAGGCGGCCTACAGCATGGACACCATGGAGGGCGTTATCTCCATGGGACGCAGGATCCTGAAATATACCGTCATCATTGAGGGCGCAGGGGCGCTGCTGGTGACGCCGCGCTTCGTACAGGACTTCGGCCTCCGCGGCATCTGGGTCAGCATTTTCCACGCGGTCTCCGCCTTCTGCAACGCGGGGATGGATATCATCGGCCCGGACAGCCTGGGGCCCTACGCGGATGATGCTGCCGTTCTCGGCGTGACTGCTTTCCTCATCGTGAGCGGCGGCATCGGCTTCCCGGTGCTGGAAGCCCTGGCCGCGTTTTTCCGGAAGGGGCCGGCATCATCCCGCAGGATCTGCTCCAGCCTGTATCTGAAGACCGTGCTGGTCATGACCGGCGTCCTGATCTTCGGCGGTACCGCCGCGGTCCTCCTGCTCGAGGGGGGAAACCCGGAGACGCTGGGCGCGCAGCCCCTCCCGCAGAAGCTTCTTTCCGCCTTCTTCCAGTCGGTCACGCTGCGCACTGCCGGCTTCTGCACCTTTTCCCAGGCAGGCCTCCGCGGCAGCACCTGCCTCCTGGCCTGCGTCCTCATGTTCATCGGAGGATCTCCCTCCGGGACCGCGGGCGGCATCAAGACGACGGCCTTCCTGATCGTGACGGCTACCGTCGTATCGATGCTGAAGGAAAAGGACCGCACGCAGATGTTCCGCCGTAAGGTCAGCGCCAACACGGTGCGCCGTGCCCTTGCCATTTTTGCCGTCAGCTTTACGGTCCTCCTTTTGTCCCTTTTCGCCCTGCTGACTGTCCAGCCGGCAGATTTTACCGCCTGCCTCTTTGAAGCGGTATCCGCGATCGGGACGGTAGGACTGAGCCGGGATCTTACGCCCCGGCTGAACCTTGCGGGAAAGGCTGTCATTATGCTCACCATGTATCTCGGCAGGATCGGTCCCATCTCCCTGTCCATGTTTTTCAACACCAGCCGTTTCCCGGATCATATCGAATACGTAGAGGAACCTGTCAACGTAGGTTAAAAACCGCCCTGCGCACCATAGCGGGAGGAAGGATACAGTATGGAAAAGCAGGCTTATATCGTCATCGGCCTGGATGCGTTCGGGCTGACCATCGTGCGGACCCTGGCAAAGGCAGACGTGGATCTCCTGGTGATCGACAGGAATCCGAAGCGCCTGGAGGAGGCAGCGGACCTGGTCCTGAACGCTGTCTGCGCGGATGCCAGGGATCCTGAGGTCCTGAAGCAGCTTGGCGTTTCGGAATTCCAGGGCGCCGTGGTCAGCCCGGAACGTCTGGAGGACAGCGTACTCATTACCATGCTCCTTAAGGAGGCCGGCGTGCCCTTTGTCCTGGTGAGGGCCGCGACAGAGCTGGAGGGACGCGTTCTCCGGAAGGTCGGCGCGGACAAGGTCATCATCCCGGACCTTGCGATGGGGATCCGTGTCGCGAACCAGCTCGCGGAGGGCACCCACAAACAGGAATGAACAGTTGTTTTCCCCGGAGACGTATGCTTCCGGGGCTTTTTATGGACCTTTTACATACCAATCTTCATGCCATTTTAAGCTGATCTGTGTTATTATATATAATGTTGTACTCTGAGAATCTGCGGTGATATGGACCGTACATGTCACTGTCTGTTTTTGAAGGGGAGAGAAACTGAGGACTCTAATATCGCTAACAGGAGGTGCCTATGGAATTACAGATTCAAAACCTTGTATCCTCGATCCGCAAAGAGGGGATAGAGGCGGCGAATAAGGAAGCCGAGTCCATTATTGCCGAAGCGAAGAAAAAGGCTGAGGCGATCGTAGCCAGCGCGAAGACGGAGGCGCAGCAGTACAAGGACGGCGCGGAGAAGGAGATCGAGATCCTGCGCGAGAGTGCCGCAGTCAGCGCTGATCAGGCGAAGCGCGACGCCGTGCTTTCCTTTAAGGCGGAGATCCAGAAGGAGTTCGAGAAGATCCTTGCTTCGGATATCCGGAAAGAGCTTAAGAAGGACAGCCTCGGAAAGCTGATCAAAGCCGCTGTCGCCGGGGAGGATGTCTCAGCCTATGCAGCGGAGGTCTCCGAGGTCACCGCGGCCATGAGGGAGGAGCTTGCGGAGGAGATCAGGAACGGTCTCGAGATACGGCCGACAAAGGGCGTGATGACAGGCTTCCGCATTGCGGAAAAGGACGGCTCCGGCTATTTCGACTGCTCCGACGACGCGATCATGGAGATGCTCATGCCGTACTTCAGGAACCTGGACTTCCAGTAAAGGAGGCGCCTAATGGCTTCTTATTATTATCTGATATCAAGCCTGCCTGAGCTGGGGACCTACGGGGACATGCCGCTTACATACGACGAATTCCTGGCGTGCTGCCAGGCCAACGTGAGCGAGAAGAAGTACGAGATCCTGAAGAACCTGACGCTTTCCTCGAAGACCGGCCCGCTTGTAGAGGACTGGGCAAGGTTTTACGAGATGCTGACCAGGGAGCTGGGTTACCAGAGGAGCCTGAATCTCGGAAGAAGCTATCCGTCCGCCTATGACAAGGACGCGTTCATCTCCCAGGCGGTCTCAGCCGCGATGGCGGCGAAGAACCCGCTGGAAGCGGAGAGGGCCCTTCTGGAATATGAGTTCCAGGCCCTTGATTCCATGGTCGGGCTGCACATGTTCGATGACTATGTGCTGTTCGGCTACGCGATCAAGCTGAAGCTTCTGGAGCGGCTCGCGTGCTTCGGACAGGAGAAGGGCAAGGCGGAGTTCCAGTCCCTTTTTGACGGGATACAGAAGCAGGTCTACAGCCTGTGATCAGCCGGCACCCCGGGGAAGGGGACGCCGGTGCGGCAACTATCATTTAGGTAACAGGAGTGCATATGAAAACAGAAACAGGATATGTCGCCGGAGTCAACGGCAACCTTATCAACGTAGATTTCGATGGCTCCGTGCGCAAGAATGAGGTGGGTTACATTCTTGTCGATGACAAGCGCCTGAAGGGCGAGGTCATCCGGATCAGGAACGGCGTCGTCAGCATGCAGATCTACGAGATGACGAACGGCATCAAGGTCGGTGATCCGGTGGAATTCACCGGGGAGCTTATGAGCGTGGACCTTGGACCGGGACTTTTGACGCAGGTCTACGACGGCCTGCAGAACCCTCTGCCCAAGCTGGCGGAGGAGTGCGGTTTCTTCCTGGAAAGAGGCGTCTACCTCGACGCGATCCCGGACCGCGACTGGGAGTTCAGCCCGACTGCCAAGGTCGGGGATCCCGTGAAGGCCGGGTCCACGGTCGGCACCGTCCCGGAAGGGCTTTTCACCCACCACATCATGGTCCCCTTTACCCTGAAGGGAACGGACTGGACCGTGAAAAGGATCCGTGAAAAAGGAGTATACAATGTGCATGCCACGGTGTGCATCATTGAGAACAGCAAGGGCGAGGAGAAGGAGCTCTCCATGGTGTTCAGCCAGCCCATCAAGCAGCCGGTGAAGTGCTACGCCGAAAGGCTACGTCCGGACGAGCCGCTTGTCACGAAGATCCGCTGCATCGATTCCTTCCTGCCCGTGGCGAAGGGCGGCACCTTCTGCACGCCCGGCCCGTTCGGCGCAGGCAAGACGGTGCTCCAGCACATGCAGGCGAAGAACTCCGACGTGGATATCGTTATCGTCGCGGCATGCGGGGAGCGTGCCGGTGAGGTCGTCGAGGTCCTAAAGGAGTTCCCGGAGCTGACCGACCCGAAGACCGGACGGTCCCTGATGGAGAGGACCATCATCATCTGCAACACGTCCTCCATGCCGGTCGCTGCCCGTGAGGCTTCCTGCTACACGGCCGTTACCCTGGCAGAGTACTACAGGCAGATGGGACTTGATGTCCTGCTGCTCGCGGACTCGACGAGCCGCTGGGCGCAGGCCATGCGTGAGATGTCCGGCCGTCTGGAGGAGATCCCGGGCGAGGAAGCATTCCCCGCTTATCTTGAGTCCACGATCGCCGCGTTCTATGAGAGAGCCGGAAAGGTCCGCCTGGACGACGGCACCATCGCTTCCATCACCATCGGCGGAACGGTCTCCCCGGCAGGCGGAAACTTCGAGGAGCCGGTGACCCAGGCGACGCTGAAGGTCGTCGGCGCGTTCCACGGCCTTGCCCGCGAGCGCTCGGATGCCCGTAAGTATCCCGCGATCCACCCGGTCGACTCCTGGTCCAAGTACAAGGGCGTCGTCGACATGGACCGCGTGAACAAGGCCCGCGGCATCCTGATCCGCGGCACCGAGGTCAACCAGATGATGAAGGTCGTAGGTGAGGAGGGTACCTCCAGCGAGGACTTCATCATTTACCAGAAGGGCGAGCTTCTCGACGCGGTCTACCTGCAGCAGAACTCCTTCGACCCGATCGACGCGGCGGATGTCCCCGATAGGCAGCGCAGGGAGTTCGACAGGCTCTATGACGCGATGATGAAGACCTATGATATCACAGACAAGACAGAGATCAGAGCATTCTTCAACCAGCTCAGGCAGGAATTCCTTGACTGGCACGGCTTCGAGTTCGAAACGCCGGAGTTCGACCAGCAGGAAAAGAAGATTTCTGATTTATATATGTCAAGGGCAATTGACTAGGAGGTCTGTGCAGTATGCAAAAAGTCTATACAAAAATCGAATCAATTGTCGGTAACGTAGTTACCGTCCGCGCACCGGGCGTCAGGAACGGCGACCTCGCGCTGGTCGGCGACAGTTACGCGAGCGTAATCAAGCTGGACAAGGACACGGTCTCCCTCCAGGTCTTTGCCGGCGCGCAGGGCGTCAGCACGACGGACCCGGTGCGCTTCCTCGGCAGGCCCATGATGGTCTCCTTCTCGGATCACCTGCTCGGCCGTATCTTCGACGGCACGGGCGTTCCGAGAGACAACGGGCCCGCCCTTACGGAGAACATGATCCCCATCGGCGGCCCGTCCTTCAACCCGGCAAAGCGTATCCTTCCGAACAAGATGATCCGCACCGGCATCCCGATGATCGACCTCTTCAACACCCTGGTCGAGAGCCAGAAGCTGCCCATCTTCTCCATCTCCGGCGAGCCGTACAACCAGCTCCTTTCGAGGATCGCCATGCAGGCGGAGGTCGATGTCATCATCCTCGGCGGCATGGGCCTTAAGTACGACGACTACATGGAGTTCCGCGACACCCTGGAGAAGGGCGGCGCCATGAGCCACACCGTCATGTTCATCCACACCGCGGCGGACCCGATCGTCGAGTGCACGCTGGTGCCGGATATGTCCCTGGCGGTGGCGGAGCAGTTCGCGCTGGTCGGCAAGAGGGTCCTGGTACTGCTGACCGACATGACGAACTTCGCCGACGCCCAGAAGGAAATGGCGATCACGATGGAACAGGTCCCCTCCAACCGAGGGTACCCGGGCGACCTCTACAGCTGCCTTGCCTCCCGTTACGAGAAGGCGGTGGATATCGACGGCGCGGGCTCCATCACGATCCTCGGCGTCACCACCATGCCGGGCGATGACGTCACCCACCCGGTCCCGGACAACACCGGATACATCACCGAGGGCCAGTATTACCTGAAGGACGGCCATATCGAGCCCTTCGGTTCCCTGTCGCGACTGAAGCAGAACGTCAACGGCAAGACGAGGGACGACCACCGCGCGCTGATGGACGGCATGATCCGCCTGTACGCGCAGTACAAGGAGAGTCTCGAGAAAAAGTCCATGGGCTTCCTGATGAGCGACTGGGACGAGAAGCTCCTGAAGTACGGCGAGCTGTTCGAGACGAAGATGATGGACCTGAGCGTGAATATCCCGCTGGAGGACGCGCTCGATCTTGGATGGGAGATCCTTGCAGACTGCTTCGAGCCGAATGAGACCGGTCTTAAGACAAGCCTGCTCAAGGAGAGGTGGCCGGATAAAGCTGCTTTGAATTAAAAGGAGCGAGTCTATGGCTATCAAACTTACAAAGAATGAACTGAAGAAGCAGAAGGACAACCTGAAGCAGTTCCAGCGCTATCTTCCGACCCTGCAGCTTAAGAAACAGCAGCTGCAGTCCGTGATCATGAAGGTGCGCGCGGAACTTGCCGAGAAGGAAGCGGAGCGCCTTCAGGTGATCGGCGATTTGGATGATTGGGTAGCTGTATTCGGAGAGAATGAGATCTTTGACGAGGAGCACCGGCTCGACAGACTGGTCCAGCCGGAAAAGGTGATCACGAAGGAAGAGAATATCGCAGGCGTGAAGATCCCTTCCTTCGAGGAGCTGACCTTCAAGGACATCAGCTACAATGTAGACGAATACCCGCTCTGGGTCGACACCGCTGTATACAAGCTTCGCGAGATCGCAAGGCTTGACGCGCTGGTCGCGACCTTCCGCAAACAGGTGCAGCTTCTCGAGGCCGAGCTCCGGACCACTTCCCAGAGGGTGAACCTCTTCGAAAAGGTCAAGATCCCGGAGGCGCAGGAGAATATCCGCGTGATCCAGGTATATGTCGGCGACCAGCAGACCGCTGCCGTCGTCCGGGGCAAGATCTCGAAGAAGAAGCTGGTGGAGGTATAACGATGATAGAAAAAATGAAAATGCTTCACATCGTTACATCGGCCTCCGGAAAAGAAGAGATGCTGAACGACCTCCGCGAAATGGGGCTCCTGCATCTCGCAGAGAAACAGAACGCGGACCGCGGACTCGGCGAGCAGTTCCAGACCCTTTCCAGGGCGGTAAATGCAGTCAGTGAGTTTGCGGATCCGAAGGCAAAGGGCGCCGGCGTCCTGAGCGACGCCGAATTCGCGAAGATGTACCGCGGCGTACTGGACGCGATGGAGAAGAAGGAAGCCCTCACGCAGACGATGGGCGCCGCCAACACCGAGATCGACCGGATCTCGGCCTGGGGGGATTTCTCACCGGAGGACGTGAAGGCTCTCCGTGACGAGGGCTTTGACTTCCACTTCTACAGGATGGGAAGCAAAGAGTTCCAGGATGCCGTGAACAGCGAAAGCGTCCGGCTGATCCGCCTTGCCTCCGTCGACAAGATGGATACGGTGGCGGTCATCGGGACCCTTCCGCCGGAGATCCCGGCGACCGAGTTCCAACTTCCGGAGCACAGCGTCTCCGAGCTGAAGGAACAGGTCGAGGAGTGCCGGAAAGGCATCGAGGCGTGCAATGAGACACTGAAGGCGGCGTCGGTCCACGGCGCGAGCTTCAGCGACCAGATGATGAAGCTTCAGAATGAGATGAACTTCTCCGCGGCAAGCGCCACCGCGCAGTCGGACGGCGACTTCGTCTGGATCTCCGGCTATATCCCGGAGGCGGACCTCGACCGGTTCAGAGCGATGGCGGACGAGAAGAACCTCGCGTGGGCTGTGGAGGATGTCTCGGAGGATGATGAGAACATCCCCACGAAGGTCCGCTACAACAAGGTCTCGGGACTCATCAAGCCGGTCTTCGATATCCTCGGCATCCAGCCGGGATACCGGGAGCAGGACGTATCGCTCTGGTTCTTCCTGTTCTTCACGCTGTTCTTCGCGATGATCATCGGAGACGGCGGCTACGGAGTCCTGATCCTGCTTGGAACTGTCGCGCTGCACGTGAAGCAGAAAAAAATCACCAATGTGACCTTCCTCCTCTATGTACTGTCCATCGCGACGATCATCTGGGGAGCGGTCACAGGAACCTGGTTCGGTATGGAAAGCGTGATGAACATACCGTTCTTCAAACGGCTGGTGATCCCCAGCATCGCGACCTATCCGGAGTACTTCGGGCTGACGGCGAACGTCACCCAGAACGCGATCATGAAGTTCTCCTTCTCGATCGGCGCTATCCAGATGGCGCTCGGATCTATCCTGGCGATCAAAAAGAAGATCCCGGAAAAGGATCTTTCCTGGGTCGCGGATGCCGGCTGGACCGTTGCCATCATCGCGATGTACCTGCTGTCGCTGAACCTGGTCATCCATGAGGACATCGACCTTAAGCCGGTCTTCGCAATGATCGGCGCGGCATTCATCCTGGTCGTTCTTTTCGGCGGGATGGCGCCGGGCGTGTCCTTCGGGGACGGCCTGAAGGCAGGACTTGGCGGAGCGTTCACGCAGTTCCTCAACACGATCAGCTGCTTCGGCAACGTGATGAGCTACATCAGGCTTTTCGCGGTCGGCATGGCAGGCGTGGCGATCTCCCAGAGCTTCAACGGGATCGCGGCCGGCATGCACGGGCCGATGATGATCCTCGGGGTCGTCGTCGTGCTGATCGGCCATGCGCTGAATATCGTCATGTGCTTCCTGTCTGTCGTTGTTCACGGTGTGCGTCTGAACGTCCTCGAGTTCTCCGGCCAGGTCGGCCTGGAGTGGACCGGCATCCCGTATGAACCGTTTAAAAAGCTTAACAATGAGTAATCTCAATTAAAAGAGGAGAGATATTATGAATCTTGCGTTTATTGGTATGGCTGCGGCTCTTGGTTTATCTGCTGCTGGATCAGCATTTGGCGCCGGGTTTGCCGGTATGTCTTCTGTCGGAGCCTGGAAAAAGTGCTACGCGGCCGGAAAGCCCGCCCCGTTCATCATGATCGCCTTCACCGGCGCGCCGCTTACCCAGACGATCTACGGCTTCCTTCTGATGAACTTCATCAGGAGCGCGAACTGTGATCCCGGCATGGCGCTTGGCTGCGGCATCTTCGGCGGCATCGCCATCGGCCTGTCCGCTCTGTTCCAGGGAAAGATCGCGGCTGCTTCCGCGGACGCGCTGGGCGCGACCGGAAAAGGTACGGCAAACTACTTTATCGTCATAGGTATCGCCGAAACCGTCGCCTTGTTCACACTGGTCTTCTGCCTGCTTCTTTTGAACGGCTGAGAAATCACGGAATAAATGAAAACAGTCCCGGAAACGTCCAGTTTCCGGGACTGTTTTCATGCGCGGTAAGGCGGAGAGCGGCCGCCGGGCCTGCCCGGACGGAACTGTCCTGCATGATGTCAGGATTCTCCGGAAGATTTTTCCGCCGTCATCTGCTATAGTGGTACATATCGCGATATGCCGGCGGGACACCGTCCGGCAGGGGAAAGGTAAGTATTCAGTTATGAGTCGAAAGAAGATTTTGATCCGGCTGGTCCAGGTGGCGGCAGGCCTTCTGGTATTCTCGTTCGGGATCCACCTCACGATCTACGCGAACCTGGGACTTGCGCCCTGGGACTGCCTGTCCATGGGAGTCGCGCGGCGGACGCCGCTCAATTTCGGCATGGCAGTCACGGTGATCTCGGTGCTGGTCCTCGGGATCGACCTGTTCCTTAAGGAGCGGATCGGTCTGGGGACTGTGATCGATTCACTGATCACCGGGTCAATGATCCAATTTTTCCAGGACGTGAATCCTCTGCCGGAGAACACGAGCGTCCCGGTCGGGATCGTCTGTATCCTGGCAGGCTTTGTGTTTGTATCGCTGGGAATGCGGATCTATATGGGAGCGGAGCAGTGCTGCGGTCCCAGGGACGCGCTGATGGTAGGGGTCGGGAAATGGCTGCCGTTCCTGCCGATCGGATATGTGGAGGTCCTTTTGTGGTCGGTCGTGCTGCTGGCGGGATGGCTGCTCGGCGGACCGGTTGGGATCGGTACCGTGCTCAGCACCTTCGGGGCAGGCGTCATTATGCAGGCGATCTACTCGGCCCTGAAATTTGAACCCAGGGATCTGAAGCACATGGATATCATGGAAGCAATAAAGATCCTCCTGAACGGAGAATGACGGATCGCCCGGGAAGAGGGACCTGAAGCAAAGAATCAGCAAATAAGGGAGGAAACGAAAATGAGCCTGTCTTTTGTGAAGACCGATGTGGGTGCGCCGGACGCGCAGCTTATGCTTCAGGAGCTGAATGACACGCTGATGGCCATGCTCGGACATAACGGGACGAAATATGTATGCCTTGAGGAGTTCAGGCTTGACAAGGCATTTTTCCTGGTGGGGTATGACGGCGGAACGCCGGTCTGCTGTGCCGGGATCCGCAGGATGGACGACGTGACCGGGGAGGTGAAGCGCGTTTATGCCCGGAAGAACAAAAAGGGGATCGGGGCGGCCCTGATGAAAGCGCTGGAGGAGCAGTCCCGGGAGACCGGATACCGCCGCCTGGTGCTGGAATGCCGGGACAGCAATCCCCACGCTATCAGCTTTTACATGCAGAACGGCTATACCCGGTGTGAAAACTATCCGCCGTATGAAGAGGAGGACGATGCTGTCTGCCTGGAGAAGGAGCTGGTCTGAGATCATGCTTTCAGAAACGGGATCCGGACAGGAAGGGGCCGGGGGCATCAGCACTCTGACAGAGATATGAAAGGCAGAAGGATGAAGACTGCAAGGATCGGAAATGTTGTCGTCGGTGAAGGAATGCCCAAGGTGATCGTGCCGGTCGTCGGCGCCACGAGGGAGGAGATCATCGCAAAGGGGGAGGAGCTCAGTGCGCTTCCCTTCGACGTGGTGGAATGGCGCGCGGATTTTTATGAGGATGCCCTCAGCCTTCCAACGCTTCTCCTGACGTTTGCGGACATGAAAAAGGCTCTTCGCGGAAAGCCTGTCCTGTTCACGCTGCGGACCGCGAAGGAAGGCGGCATGAAGGAGATCGGACCGGAGGCGTACGTCGATATGAACATCGCTGTCGCCGATTCCGGTCTTGCGGACGCGGTGGATGTGGAACTCTTTACCGGGGACGACCTGGTGCGCCGCGCGGTCGGCGGGATCCACAGGGCCGGAAGGACCGTGATCGCCTCCAGCCACGATTTCCGGGCGACGCCCGATAAGGAGGAGATGATCCGCCGCATGCGGAGGATGCAGGAGCTTGGGGCGGATATCCTGAAGATCGCCGTCATGCCGCAGAGCATGACGGATGTACTGACGCTTCTCAGCGCCACGGAGGAAATGTTCCGCTGCTACGCCGAGCGCCCGCTGGTCACGATGTCCATGTCTCCTGCAGGTGTCATCAGCCGGCTTTGCGGGGAGGCCTTTGGCTCCGCCATGACCTTCGGCGCAGTCGGGAAGACCTCGGCGCCGGGGCAGATCCCGGTGGAGCAGCTGAATACCGCGCTGAAGATCCTTCACGACGCGGGATGATAATGATATGATATCGTCTGCTGAGGGCTGTGTCCCCCGGAAAAACAGACAGAAGGGTCGAAAAGATATGGAAACTGTATCAAATGAAATACAGAAAAAGGACTGGGTGATCTGGGCATGGTTTCCGGTGACGCTCATCACCGCGGTCTTCTGCTGCGTCCTGTGGGGCAGCGCGTCGCCGGCGATCAAGATCGCGTATGAGCTGTTCCGGATCCCGCCGGATGACACTGCTTCGAGGATCATCCTGGCGGGCGCCAGGTTTATGCTCGCGGGCGTGATGACGATCGCGGCCGGTTCCATCCTGCAGCGGAGGTTTCTCAAGCCGAAGCAGACGTCCTGGAAAAATGTGGCGGTCCTTGCCATGGTGCAGACTGTGGGACAGTATTATTTCTTTTTCATGGCGCTCGCGCACACGTCCGGCGTCCGGGGCTCCATCATCAACGCGGCGGGCAATTTCCTCGCGATCCTGTTCGCGGTCTACATTTTCCGCTTCGAGAAAATGACGTTTAAAAAGCTATTCGGATGCCTCGTCGGTTTTTCGGGGATCCTGGTCGTCCTCGGAGGCGGCCGGGCGCTGACGGAGGGCGGCAGGCTGACGCTTGCCGGCGAGGGGGCCATGCTGATGGCGGCCATCTTCTACGCGGCGTCGGGATGCCTGATCAAGGTGTTCTCGAAGGACGAGGACCCGGTGGTCCTGAGCGGATACCAGTTCCTGACGGGCGGCGTGCTCCTTGCCCTGATCGGGTCGCTCATGGGAGGAAAGCTCGTATTCCACAGTACAGGCTGCGTGATGAACCTTCTCTATCTGGGCTTCATTTCGGCAGGCGCCTATACGCTCTGGGGCGTGCTGCTGAAGTACAATCCTGTCAGCCGGGTATCGATCCTCGGGTTCGTGAACCCCGTGATGGGCGTCCTGCTGTCCGCGCTGTTCCTCGGTGAGGGCAGGGAGGCATTTTCCCTGACGGCCCTTGCGGCACTGGTGCTTGTGAGCGCAGGGATCGTGATCGTCAATAAGCCCGCGAACAAACCGGTCGGCGTGTGAATGTCCGTTTTCCGGATACCGGAAACAAAGCCGGTGATAAGGCCGGTGATCTCACGGGAAAGCGTGTGCTATACTGTAAAAGGATCCGGAAAGAACGTAAAACAGAACGCGAGAATGGAAGCAGGGAAGGGAAGCATATGAGAAGAATGAGAACTGCCGCTATGATCCTGGCGCTGGCTGCGGCGCTTGTCTCCGCGGCACCCCATGCAGTGCTGGCAGAGGAGATCGGGCCGGGCATCGGTCTTGAGGAGAGGCGCGCGGCGCAGGCAGCGGAAAGCAGCGCGCAGACGCCGGAAAGCAGTGCACAGGCAGCGAAAAGCGGCGCACAGGCAGCGGAAAGCGGCGCGCAGAACACGGGAAATGGAAGCGCGCAGACGGCAGGAGATGCCGCGGCAGATGTCTCAAAGCTGACCGGCGGCATTCACCGGAAGACACCGGAAGAGCTGGAGGCCGCGGTCGCGGCGACGCCGGCAGGACCTGCGACGGCGGAATGGGGGACCTTCTTCCTCGGGAACAACCTCCCGCCGCGGAACGACGTGGACGAGGCTGTCCTGCGCCCCCTGCATGCCTATGCCATGGTCCCGACGGAGGAGAAGGTCGTGTACCTGACCTTTGACGAGGGATACGAGAACGGCTTCACGCCGGCGATCCTGGATGTGCTCGCGAAGCACAATGTCAAGGCGGCCTTCTTCTGCACCGGCAGCTTCGTCCGGGACAATCCGGAGCTGGTGAAGCGCTTCGCGGATGAAGGACATATCATCGGGAACCATACCCTGACGCATCCGGACATGATGAAGGTAGGCACCTGGGACGAGTTCCGTCGCCAGCTCTTTACGGTGGAGGAGCGTGTGCAGGCGATCACCGGAAAAGAGATGCCTCGGTATTACAGGCCGCCGGCAGGCGCCTTCAGCGACACGCAGCTTCGCATGGCAGGGGCTCTCGGCTACAGCACCATTTTCTGGAGCGTGGCTTACAGGGACTGGGACGCAAAGAACCAGCCGACACATGAGAATGCCATGAAATATCTGACCTCGAGGATCCATCCGGGCGCCATCATCCTCCTGCACGCAGTCTCAAGGACCAACACGGAGATCCTGGACCGCCTCCTCACCACCTGGAAGGAAATGGGATACAGCTTCCGGACGCTGGACGAGCTGCCGGTCGGACTGACATTTGAGTAAACGCGCGGGCAGGCGCCGGTGACCGGGAACGGCACGGACCGGGAATGGCACGGACCGGCGGGAACTTACATGAGTTCGATCTCCGCCATGTCATCCATGGGGATGATGCTGCCGTCTTCCAGGAATACCCGCCGCCCGTAGTCGTCGATCTTTTTCACGGTCCCGGTGCGGGTAAGGTACGCGCCCCCGTCCTTCCGGGCGTCGGGCTGAAAGTAAACGAAGGTGACCACAGGTCTCTGCGGAAGCAGGGGCCTTAATTCTGCCAGTCGTTCATCAAGCACGCGGAGCTCGTCCTCCGTGAGCTCAAGCTTCCTGTCCGTGATCCGGGCAGTCTCACGGACAGCGTCGCCGTAGCCTGTCAGCGCGGCAAAGGGCATGAACTGGGCGGCCCGGTTCTGAAGAGGCATCTGCGGGTGATGATCCGACACATGGTGCGGGAGACCGATCATATCTGAATAGTCATCCTTCATATCCCTTTGCCTCCTTTCCGGCGCACGGCGCCTTCTTTTTTCTGCCGGTATTATTTCCGGCCCTCTGCCGGCATCGCCCGCCGGTGTAAGCCGGCTGCGCTCATGCTTTATGCCCGCCGATATAACGGTTCCGGTCGCGGCCGGTGGATTCTTCATGCATATTGACGCCCTTTACGATGGCGTTCTTCCCGAACTTTTTCCGGATCTCCAGCATGGCCTGCTGGAGGTCCTTTTCCTTGCTGCGCGCAAGCGCTTCCTTCTTTTTCTTCTCCTCCAGCGCGGCGTAATCCGTGAAGAGGTCCATCTGCTCATAAACCGGGCCCTTTTCCTCCGCGTCCTTTTCCGCGATCACGTGGTTCACGGAAAGATACATCCGCCGCACCAGGAGGGCAGGATCCGTGATCCGGTCGTAAAGCGACAGTACAGCCTCCGAGATCCGCTTCCCGGACGAGGTGTACGCGTCAAGGTTCGCCGTACCGTGCGCCGGCTTCGGCACCTGCCGCCCGTAGCGGTCTGCCGTCACCTCTCCGTGGTACTTTCCGCGGAGCGCAGGATCCGTGAGGCAGCTGATGTCATAGCCTACGGTCAGGGTCAGCTGGTCCGTCACGAGCTGCTTTTCCACGAGGTCCAGCGCCGCGGCCTCCGACATCTCGTGGACGACGGTCCGCGCGTCCGCGACAGTGTAGGCACACTGCAGCACCTGGCCGCTTGAGAAGCCCCGCTCCTCCGGCTCGTACGACTTGATCAGGGCCATGGTGCACGGCTCCCAGCCCCAGGCGTGGTCGATCAGGAGCTCCGCGTTGACACCGAAGAGCTGGTAAAGAAGATCCTCGCTCCAGAATTCTCCGGGTTTCCCCAGGGAGCAGCGGGCGATGTCGCCCATGGTAAAGATCCCGCGGGCCTCGAGCTTCCGCGCGGTCCCGGCGCCGACACGCCAGAAATCCCGGAGCGGGCGGTGGCTCCAGAGCCGTTTCCGGTAGCCTGTCTCGTCAAGCTCCGCGATCCGCACGCCGTCCCCGTCCGGCTCTTCATGCTTTGCCAGCATGTCCATGGCGACCTTCGCGAGATAGAGGTTCGTCCCGACTCCCGCGGTAGCGGTGATCCCGGTCTCCCTGAAGACCTCGAGGATCAGCTTTTTCGCGAGCTCCCGGCCGGTAAGGCCGTAGGTCCCGAGGTAGCGGGTCGCGTCGATCATCACCTCGTCGATGGAATAGACGTGGATGTCCTCGGGGGCGATATAGTGTAAATAGACCTGGTAGATCCTGGTGCTGTACTCCATGTACAGTCCCATGCGGGGCGTAGCCGCGAGATAGTCCGCCTCGAGGGACGGGTCGCGGGAAAGCTCGTCCGCCCGCCAGGACTTTCCGGAGAAGCGGCGGCCGGGGGCCTTCTTCAGACGCTCCGCGTTCACCTCCTTCATTTTCCGGACCACTTCAAAAAGGCGGGCGCGTCCCGGGATGCCATATGCCTTCAGCGATGGCGACACTGCCAGGCATATGGTCTTTTCTGTCCGGGAAACGTCCGCCACCACCAGGTTTGTGGCGAGCGGGTCCAGACCCTTCTCACGGCACTCTACGGAGGCGTAGAAGGACTTGAGATCGATCGCGAGATAAACAGGCTTCGGTTCCATGCATTCCCTTTATTGCTGACTGGCGGGGATCCCCCGCTTCTTAAGGCGGCGGGAGAGTTCAGGAGTTGGAGTGGGGGATCATGTTATAGAGCGTGAGGGCGATCTGGGACAACGGCATGGTCTGCACGGTCAGAACGCCGGGGCCGGAAACGACCGTGTTGAAAAGCCCTTCGCCTCCGAGCAGGATATTTTTCACACCCTTGACCTGGACGATGTCCAGCGTCATATTACCCTGCATGGCAACGACGTTTCCTGTGTTGACGATCTTTCTCTGACCGGCAGCAAGCATATAGTCGACAGCAAAGCCGTCGATCTCAAGGAAAACGATCCCGCTCCCGGAATACTTCCGCATGAGGAAGCCCTCGCCGCCGAACAGTCCGCCGCCGATACGCCGCTGGATGCTGACCTCGGAATCGATCCTGCCCATGTGGCAGAGATACGCGCCCTTCTGGATGGTGAGCGGGTTGTCAGGCGTGACCTCGACCGCGCGGATCGAGCCAGGGAACTTGGCCGCGAAGGCGATCTCCCCGGAGACCCGTGCCGTATACTGGTTCAGGAACGCGTTTTCGTTGGTGAGGAGACGGCCGAACATCTTTCCGATCCCGCCGCCGCTTGTCTGCATGTCGATGCCCTCATCCATCCAGGTCATCGCGCCGGACTCGCAGGTGATCGTTTCGCCGGGCTCAAGCCTCACAAGAAGCACAGGAAGGCTGCCGCCTCTGATCTCATAATTCATAAAGATACCTCCTGGATCGATAGTAGTCCCTGCATGTAAAACCCGGCACCTCCGCGGCGCCGGAATGCAGCTGACGATATTATTCTGCGCTGTGCCGCGGAAAAATGCAATGCCTCTTTCCACACCGTTACCACCTCAGCGGTGGGAGAAATAACTGTATGGTTACGTTACACTGGTCGTGGCCCGGAAGAAAACAGGAAAAAGCCCCGGGACCGGGCAGATGCAGACAGGACCGGAACGGTCCGTTTCTGAGGACAGGGACCCGCGGACGGGCGTGTCCTGAAAAGGAGACAGGCAGATGAAATGTGTAAATTGCGGTGCGGAGATCAAGGCGGGAAGCAGGTTCTGCGAGTACTGCGGGACGCAGATCACAGGTGAGATGCTGAAAGAGCAGGAGCAGCTCAATAAAGCAGGCTGTCCCAGGTGCGGCAGCACGAATATCGAGTTCCGGCGGGAGGACCAGGGAGAGATCCGGGACAGCCGGTCAAAAATCATCATGCGCGCGACGGTCGGGTGCTGCAGGGACTGCGGGTATACGTGGATCCCTGAGGGCGGCGAGCCGCCGAAGAAGAGAAGGACATGGCTCTGGGTGCTTGGCTGGCTTTGCCTCTTCCCGGTCCCGCTGACCATACTCCTGCTCAGGAAAAAGGATATGAAGAAGCCGCTGAAGTACGGCCTGGTCGCCGCCGCGTGGATCCTCTATTTCATGATCGGGGCCGCGCACGGCGGGAACAGTACGACGCAGACGGGCACGACGGCAGCTGCAGAGACGGCAGCCGTGAAGGAGACTGTGGCAGAAACAGCGGCCGTGAAGGAGACTGTTGCAGCGGCAGAGACAGCGGCTGTGAAGGAGACAGGCGCGGCGGAAACAGAAGCTGTGAAGGAGACAGCCGCAGCCGCAGAGGCGGAGCAGGCAGCGGCGTCAGAGGAGATCGCGGCAGAGACGGAAAGCAGCGGTGAAGAAACGAAGAAGGCAGCGGACGCTTCGCAGTCTCCGTACCAGGCAGTGTACGACGAGTACAGCGAAAAGCTTCGTGAGGCGACGCCCGGCCTCGTCAAAGAGTACCAGGAGGAGGCAAAGAAAAATACCGGCGGCCTCGACGGGCTCGCGGAGATGTCCAATGAAAAGATCGGGATCCTTGCGGAGATCAGCAACAAAGGGATCGGGGAAATGGCGGAGATCATGCTGTTTTCCGGCGCCGGCGGATACAGTGAATACGAAAAATGGGCCGGCATGCTGACGGACGTCTACATGGAGGAGGCAGGAAAGATCACTGACGCGTATATGAGATCCGCCCTGTAAAAGGTCTGCGGACAGCAGGCTGTGCTGCAGACAGAAGGCTGCAGGAAAGGCGGCAGGCAGAAGGCGCCCGGAAGGCCAGGAAATGCCGGGAAGGCGGGCAGAGCCGGAGCGGCCGGCGTAAAAGGCCGGAAAAGACAGGAAAGACACAAAAGAGATGAAAGACACGAAAGACACGAAAGACACGAAAGACACAAAGGGGATCCGTGGTATGCGGGTCCTTTTTTTCTGGATTTAACGGCATGTTTTGCGGATCATGGATTGAAAGGCATTGCGGATCAAGGGTATTATGGAATAGAAGGATCTCGGCGTTAAGAAGATAACGGAAAGCAGGTATGATTATGAACGTGTTTGATATCATCGGCCCCGTCATGATCGGTCCGTCGAGCTCGCACACGGCGGGAGCGGTCCGCATCGGGCGCGTGGCAAACAAGCTGATGGACGGAAGGACGCCCGCGTCGGTCGGGATCATCCTGTCCGGGTCCTTTGCGAGGACGTATCAGGGACACGGGACGGACCGCGCGCTGCTGGCCGGCATCATGGGATACCACAGCTGGTCGGAGGAGATCCGGGACGCGCTGGAGATCGCGGACCGGAAGGGCATAAAATACAGCTTTGTCAAAAAGGACCTGCCTGACGCGCACCCGAATACCGCCCGCATCAGCTATGTGATGCCGGATGGCACCGAAGGATCAGTGCAGGGCGCAAGTGTCGGCGGAGGAAATATCCGGGTCGACCTGGTCAACGACATGAAGGTGGATTTCAACGGCGAGAGCCACACGGTCCTGGTCATGCACCGGGACCGCCCCGGCGCGATCGCAAGCGTGACGAGCCTGATGCGCTGGCAGTACGCGGACCTCAATATCTGCAATTTCCACCTTTCCCGCGAGCGGAAGGGCGGAGAAGCGATCATGACGATCGAGATCGACAGCCTGCCGCCGGATTCCCTGATCAGCGATATCCGGAACCTGGAAAATGTCGACAACGCCCTGCTGATCCGCAGGCTGTAAAAGGCGGACAGGATGTTCCTGCCCGGCCGGCTTAAAAAGCCGGGCGCCATCATCCTCATCCGGAAAGGAAAAGCTATGTTGAATTATCGGTCGGTCAAGGAGATCACAGAAGCGGCGGAGGCGGCGGGGCTTAAGATCAGTGAGCTGGTCCTCAGGGACCAGGCGGAGGCCATGGAGCAGCCTGCGGAAGAGCTCTATGAAAAAATGAGGGAAAGCTTCAGAGTCATGCGGGAATCCGTCGCATTCGGGCAGAAAAAAGACCAGAGGTCCATGTCCGGGCTCACCGGCGGGGAGGGCTTCGCCATGAAGGCCTATGCGGAGCGCACGGACGGCGGTCTCTGCGGTCCCTTTATGACGCACGCCATGTCGAGGGCGCTGGCGGTGGCAGGCTGCAATGCTTCCATGGGACGGATCGTGGCGGCTCCCACCGCGGGCAGCTGCGGGATCCTTCCCGGCTGTCTCGTATCCCTGTATGAGGACCGGGGGTTCGATGAGCGGGACATCGTCATGTCCATGTTTACGGCGGGCGCCTTCGGCATGGTGATCGCGCAGAACGCGAGCATTGCAGGGGCCCAGGGCGGATGCCAGGCAGAGTGCGGCAGCGCGTCGGGAATGGCGGCTGCTGCGCTGGCCGAGCTGATGGGCGGAACGCCCGCGCAGTGCGCGGACGCCTGCGCGATCGCGATCGTGAACCAGCTGGGCCTGGTCTGTGACCCGGTGGCCGGGCTGGTAGAGATCCCCTGCATCAAGCGGAACGTATCGGGGCTGATGATCGCGTTTTCCAGCGCTGACATGGCGCTTGCCGGTGTTGCCCCGAAGATCCCCGTCGACGAATGCATCGACGCCATGCGGGAGGTCGGGAACGCCCTGCCGGCTTCACTTAAGGAAACGGCCGGCGGCGGGCTCGCCGCAACGCCGGCCGGGGTAAGGCTCCGGAAGCAGGTATTCGGGGAATAGGCGACAGATCGGGAACTGCTGAGACAGGGCAAAGAAACGGCCACAGCAAAAACCGGTCACAGCAAAGAACAGTCACGGAAAAGAACAGTCACGGCAGGGAGATCACGCCGTCGTCATCGATCCGGACGTCCGGGGAGAGGCTTCTCATGTAATTGAGGAGCCTCTCCTTTTCGCTTCCGGAAAGCGTGAATACCTTCATGTTCCGGCACTGCATGGGAACAAAGCGAAGGGTCTTAAGGCATCGTCCGGAAGGACTGAAGACCGCCTGGATGATCCCGGTGTCGTAGGTGCCGGAGTGAAACAGGTAGTTGCCCAGGCTGAAGCACACGGGGACGCTCCCGCGCCGGCTGATCCCCTGCAGCACATGCGGGTGCCCGCCGATGATCAGGTCGGCACCGGCTTCCACGGCGCCGTCGGTCAAAAGAAGCTGCTTTTCATTCGGGACCGTTTTTCCCTCGGAGCCCCAGTGCATGACGACGATGCAGTAGTCAGCTTCCGCCTTTGCCTTCCGGACAGCCTCAAAGAGCATTTCGGGACGGTAGCAGTCGAAGGTCCCGGGCCGGCCCCCCTGCGCGCTCTGCGCGGGCGGGTTCGCGTTGAACAGGATGGATTCCGCGTTTACGATCGAGATCCGGAAGCCGTCGATGCTGTAGACCGCGGGGCGCTCGGCTTCCGCCTGGCTCCTGCCGGCGCCGACATAGGGGATCCCTTCCTTTTCCAGCGCGGCCAGGGTGTCCAGAAGGCCCTCCTCGCCGTAGTCGTAGGTATGGTTGTTCCCGAGGGTGACGAGATCCGCGCCCATGTCCCTGAGGATATGGGTGTGCTTCGGGTCCGCGCGGAAGTTGAACTCCTTTGCGACGGCCGTGCCGCGGGTCGTCCACGCAAATTCGTTGTTCACCACAAAAAGCTCCGCGCCCCGCATCAGGGAGAGCGCGTCCCCGTCAAAACAGCCCTCCGCCCCGCGCTTTGTCAGGGCGTCGCCCGCTGCGTAGCCCGGATCCATCAGGATATCGCCGGCGAAGGCGATGGTAAAGGTATCGGGAACCTCCGGGGCTTCGTGCGCCTCCGGAGTCTCGGGCGTTTCGGACTCGGGAGCCTGTACGTCCGCTTCCTGCATACTTTTTTCAGGGAGAGGGTCCGAGACGACATTGATCACCGGGAGCTCAGCGGTGCCGGACTCCTGCGCGGATGATGTTCCTGCCGCCGTTGTTTTGTCCCCGGCAGGAGCGCCGCAGGCAGCGGTGCCCGCCGCAAGCAGAAGGGATAAAAGGAGGCAGCCGAGCCTCTTCCTGTGAAACAGGCCTTTCTTCACAGGACCTGTTTTGTTCCTCTTAAATATCATGGTCGCGGTTCCTTTCCTTACGCGGTGCGGTCTCTCCGGTAAGTATAGCACGGGAGGTCCCTGCAGACTATGCAAAGGCGCAGGAACACCGCATGCAGAGGAGCGGAGCAAAGCCTGCAAAGGAGTGGCGGCGCCGCCGGGAGCAGAGTACAATGATAAGAAAGAATGACCGGAGAGGAAAAAAGAGCATGCAGGGCTTTGAGACGTTCGGCGGACAGCACCTTCTGTGGCTTATGATCCTTGCGGTGACAGGCGCGGCGGTGCTCTTTCTTGAGCCGTCAGGGGGCAGGGTATTTGCCGCGGTCCTTGCGGCTATGGGCAGGGTGGTGCCCGGAGCGTGCGCGGTCATGGCGGGAAGCTATGGCCTGGATTCGCTTCCGCTCCACGTCTGTTCGATGGCAGGCTACGGGTGCTTCCTGCACTTCCTTATGACGGCGCCGGGAAGGACAGGAGAAGGCACAGGAAGGACAGGAGGAGGCGCGGGAACGACAGGAGGAGGCACAGGAAGAACAGGAGAGAGGAAAGGAAGGACGGAAAAGGAAACCGGGAGCGGCAGTGCGCCGGTCCCGGTCAGGATCCTTTCGGAGCTTCTTTATTTCCCGGGGCTCATCGGGGCGCTGATGGCGCTCCTCTTCCCGGGCTGGGGGCATCTTCCGGCCTTTTCGCTGATCAGCTGCTGCGAATTCCTGGGGCACTTCGGCATCGTCCTCTACGTGCTGTGTGGCATAAGGAGCGGCGTGACCGCGCCTCATGACATAAGGATCCCGGTCCTTTTCTGCATCCTGTACGCTTTGGTCATGCTGCCCTTTGATCTTGTGACGGGGATGAACTACGGGTTCCTTCTTATTCCGGCGCCGGATTCCCCGCTGTCGGCGATCGCCGCGCGCGCGGGAGGCGGAGCCGGCTACTATGCCGGGTACGCGGGACTGGTGCTCCTCCTGATGGGACTTTTTTATGTACCGTTCCGCGGGAAGCAGGCAGCACACGGCCATCCGCAGGACAGGGATGAAAGGAGATAAACATGGAAATGATCAGGATGACAGTTTTTTCAGACGGGCCGGGCGGAGGAAATCCCGCGCCGGTGTTTTTTCACGCGGACGGGATGACGGACGGGGAGATGCAGGCGGCTGCCGCCAAGCTCGGTGAGGAGTGCGTTTTTGTGCTGAAGCCGGACCGTCCGGACTGCGGGGTGCGGCTCCGCTATTTTGTGCCGGACCATGAGCTGACGCTCTGCGCGCATGACACGATCGGCGCGGTGACGGTCCTTGCCGGGGAAGGTATGCTTTCCGGAGATTCCGTCATGATCTCGACCGGGGCGGGCGCGGTGAAAGCGCAGTGGCAGAAGGACGAGAAGGGGCTTCTGGTGATGCTGGAGCAGTTCCTGCCTGAATTCCGCGCGCCCGGACTTGCCCCGGAAGAGCTTGCGGGTGCCCTGCGCATCGGGGCGGAGGAGCTGGCGGTCTCCGCGGGAATGCCGGCGGAGTGCGCATCGACCTCCCGGTTTAAGCTGATGGTGCCGGTAAAGGACAGGGCGGTGCTGGATAGCCTCCGCCCGGATCTGGAACGCCTCTGGGAGGAGTGCGACGCGTGCGGGTGCAGCGGTTTTTATGTGTTCGCGCGGGATCCGGAGCGACCGGACGCCTGTTACGCGAGACAGTTCCCCTTAAGGTCCGGATATGACGAGGATGCTGCCACGGGGATCGCGGCAGCGGCGCTCGGCGCCTACTGGGTGAAGTATAAGCTGGCGGAGGTCCGGGAGGGTTGGAACCGGCTCCATGTGTACCAGGGACACGCGATGGGGCGGCCATCGTACCTTGCCGCGGATATCCGCGTCACGGAGAAAACGATCACCGGCGTGCGCGTCTGCGGATACGCGGAGAAGGAATAAATATCATTTCAGGCGAAGCCCCCGGATGCTCTGCCCGCGCGTGCCGATGACCACGCGGTCCTCGTAGACCGCGGGGCTTGCCTCGATCGATCCGTCGGGGATCTCGAGCTTGTCGAGCTGTTCGCCGGTCAGTCCGTCAAGCAGGTACATTTTCCCGGAGCTGACGGCGTAGAAGACCCGCCCGCTCCCGTCTTCATTATAGACGCACACGGGTGACGACCATGCGTAGGGAGCCTTGTGCTCCCAGACGGTCTCCCCGGTCTTTTTGTCGAGGCAGGCAAGGACGCCGTTTCCGGCGCCTCCTGTTTTGGAGACGGTGACGTAGATATAGCCGGCGAGGCCGTGCTTCCCGTTCGCGATCGTGGACTGGACGCCGCCGGACACGCCGGAGGCGGAGGAGCACTCGTAGTCATGCTGCCAGACGATCTCCCCGGTCTCCGCGTCGATCTTCCAGACCGGTATGGCCGCGGTGCCGGAGCTGCGCCAGCCGAGATGGAATGAGGTGCTTACATAGAGGTAGAGCTTCCCGTCCTCCTCGGACAGCACGGGGGTGGAGTTCGAGTCATCCAGGATGTCCTGCGCCCAGACGAGCTTCAGCGTCTGAAGGTCCAGGCACATGAGGTTTCCGCCGTTGTCGGTGATAAAAAGATGATGTCCGTAGATGACGGGGCTGTCCTCCATGCCGACCCAGTAGGAGTTCCGGTTTGTCCGCTGGCCGTTATAGTGCCATTTCGCGATGTTCCCGGGGGCGATGGTAAGCGTGCCTGCCGCGGGATCGTACCGGGTGTTCAGCTGGATGAGGTAGAGGATGCCGTTCTCCCCGGGATAGATGAGCGTATCGGACGCGGCGTCCACCAGCGGGGACGCGTCAAAATAGCTGAGGCTTCCGCGGAGCGAGAAGGGGTCCTGGTTGCCGAAGGTGTACATGACGCTTAGGTCAAGAAGGTTCACGATGAAGACCCGCGCCTTGCCGCGTTCGCTGTCGTAGCCTGCGCCCACGTACAGGATCGGATATCCGCGGGGGTCCAGGGCTCCTGCCCCTTTAAAGGTGAATCCGAGCTTCAGGGGGTCGCGCGTAGGCTCCCCGGTCATGAGATCCAGGAAATAGACGTAGCCGTCCATGCAGGCGCAGATCACCTCGACGAGGTCATCGTTTTCCTTTGCCGCGTCGTACATGTTCATGTGCTGCTTTACGTCGCGGGGCCATTTCATGATCAGCGGCTGGCCGGTCCATCCGCTTCCGGTCCAGAGCTTTCCGTTGTAGGTAAGCGTGCCGGTCCCCTTTTTCCAGACCGGTTCGATCACGTTTTCGGTGATGTCCGCGGTGCCGAAGGCGGGATCGTCGCGCCAGTTGTTGCCGCGGAAGGTGATGACGCCCGGAAGGTCATGGTAGCTTTCGCCCTTCCCGAAGCGGAACCCGTACCAGGGCGTATAGTCCGCGTCGTCCTTGATCCGCGTCCCGTTAAGCTCGATCCCGGAAGAGGCGATGAGGCGCGAGGGCTCCGTGGAATCCACACTGTGCGGGGAGAAACGGGGACCTCCCTCCGGCGGGGGTATGACCGGCCGCCCGGCGGCGTCCGTCTCCTCTGAGGTGACGTAGATCACGGGAAGCGTTTCCTCCGCGTCCGTGCCTTCATCTGTTTCCGCGGCACTGGCCTCCGCCGTGTGGGCAGTGGCTTTTCCGGTTTCCGCGGCGCCGGCGTCCGCCGTACGCGAAGCGGCTTCTCCGGTTTCGGAGGCGCTTCCCTCCGGCATATGCCCCGGGGCTTCTCCGATCTCCACAGCCATGCCCTCTGCCGTATGTCCGGGAGCTGCTCCTGTTTCTCCCGGCATAGCTGCCGCGGTTTCCGCCGCGGCCGGGCCGGAGGCTTTCCCCTGTCCGGTCAGTCTCTCCGTCAGCAGCGCGACGAAGATGATAGCCCCGATAAGAAGGAGCGTTGCCGTGACCAGCAGGAGCCTGGTCCTTTTTTCTGATCCATCCATGACTCGATTCCCCATGATCCAAGATTATGTAACCTGCTAAATGTTCATTATAGCACATGAAAATGGTCCCCGGTAGCCGTCTTTCCTCCGGTATGCCCGCAGCAGCACGGCTCCCGGGGAGCTGGGACTTGTGACAGGTGGTAAAGAGTTTTATAATTTTAAGTGTAAAAGCGTTCAGGTTCCGGAATCAGGTGCTACATGGCAGAAATACAGAAAAAACCCGGCGGGACACGGGATATGACACAGGGTCCCATTTTAAAACAGCTTCTTCTTTTTTCCGTGCCGCTTCTCTTCGGCAACATTTTCCAGATGCTCTACAACACGGTGGATTCCATCGTGGTCGGGAATTTTGTCGGAAAAGAGGCGCTTGCGGCGGTCGGCTCCACCACCATGATCATCAACATGCAGGTGTTCTTTTTCAACGGCTTTTCCGTGGGCGCCGGCGTCGTGATCGGGCAGCGCTTCGGCGCGAAGCAGGTTGAGAAGCTGCACAGGGCGGTGGAGACCACCATGGCGCTGACCTTCGTGTTCTGCGTGCTGTTCACCATCATCGGCGTGGCCTACGTGAAGCCGATGCTCCGTTTCATGGCGACGCCGGACGACGTGTTTGACGACGCGTCGCGCTACCTTACCATCTACTTTGCGGGGATATCGGGGCTCCTCATCTACAACATGGGCAGCGGGATCCTCCGGGCTGTCGGGAACACGGTCCTGCCGCTTATGTTCCTGATGCTGACCAGCCTTATGAACATCGTCCTCGATCTCTTTTTCGTGGTGGTCCTTCACCACGCGATCGAGGGTGTGGCGTACGCGACGATCCTGTCCCAGTTTATCTCGGCGCTGCTCACCCTGCGCCTGCTGTCAGGAACGAAGGAGATCTACCGCCTGACGTGGCGGGACCTCCGGATCGACCCGGCCGTGGCGCGGCGTATTTTCTCCGTGGCGCTGCCGGCCGGCATCCAGTCCGTCATCACGGCATTCTCCAACATTTTCGTCCAGGCCTACATCAACTTCTTCGGGTCCAGCTGCATGGCCGGCTGGAGCTGCTACAACAAGCTCGACCAGATGGTGTTCCTGATCACACAGAGCATTGCCATGGCGGCGACGACCTTCGTGAGCCAGAACATCGGCGCGGAGCAGGAGGACCGGGCGGACCGGGGCACGACCATCGCGGTCCTTTTGGCGGTCTCCACGATCATCGTGTCTGGCGGGCTCCTCGTCCTGAACGCGAGGACGGCGGTGCGGCTCTTCACGCAGGATGAGTCCGTGATCGCGTACGGCGTCATGTTCATCCAGACCAATACCATGTTTATCCTGTTTAACGGCGTGAACCACGTTTTCGCGGGGGCGCTTCGCGGGAGAGGGAACTCCCGCGGGCCTATGGTGATCATGCTCCTCGGCTTCGTGCTGTTCCGCCAGATCTATCTCTTTGTCCTGACGCGATTTATCTCCAACACACCGCGGCCGGTCGGCTTCAGCTATCCTGTCGGGTGGATCATGACCATGATCATGGAGGTCGCGTATTATATGTACTGGGTGCGCGGGATCGGAAAAAAGAAGGCGGCTGCACGGTAACCGGCCAGCTATTATAAACGGAGGGACGGCGCATGAAACTGCGATTTCTGCTACTGGCAGGGGGCATCTGCATGGCCCTGCTCGCGGCATGTGCGGGAAAGCCCGCGAACGAAACCGGAACGGAGGCGGTGATGAAAACGACGGCGAAGGCGGCGGAAACAACTGTAAATGTAACAGAAACAACTGCGGGGGCAGCGGAAACAGCGGCAGAAACAGCTGCTGGGGCAGCGGAAACAGGACCCGGTCCTCTGTCTGAGGTCGAATGGGACTGGAGCCGCTCCGGGATGATGAGAGGGGACTACGAAAAGTCCTCCATGCGGCTTTTCAGGGAGAACGGGGAAGGCAGGTTCGTCTTCATGGAAATGGAGCCTTATGAGCCGGAGATCATCCGTGTATACCGGGTGGAGGACGATGTTTTCGTAAGGCTCGGGGAGCTTTCGGACCGGTATGGCCTGCCGGACTGGGATCCGAAGCCCGCGGATCAGGAGGCAGGAATGTTTGCCCTGGATGAAACGCGGTCGGAAAGCATCAGGCTCATCTTCCGGAGACCTGACGGGGAAAAGGACCGCACAACGAGGCGGACCATTAACCGGAAGAATACGGAAGGTCGTGACAGGGAGATCTTTGAAGGGATCTACAGTCTTCTGAAGGACTGTGTGAAGCCGGAAAACCTGCTTGAGACAAGGAAGGAGAAGAACCCGTACGGATATCTTAAGATCTTCCGCGGCGCCGGTGCGGAGCCGTCCGGGGGGAACATGTGGAAATGCCCTGTCTGCAGCTTTGCGAAAAACGAAGGAAAGTTCTGCTCGGAGTGCGGCACGCCCCGCCCGAAATAAGCGGAAGACGCCCTGAAGAGGCATTTTAGCGCGGAAAGCGCAGAGAAAGCTGCCGTCTTTAGTAAATAACCATACTAAAGACGGCAGCCTTCGTTTGATTACGGCTGACTTCAGATCCCGATCTTTTCGAGGAAGTAGCGGATCTGGACCTTCCACCAGGGCCAGTCGTGGTTCACGTCGAAGCCCCAGTAATCCACCCAGGCGTTGATGCCCTTGGAGCGGAGGATGGGATCCAGACGGCGGGTGCCGGCAAGGAGCGGCCCCTCCCACGCGCCCTGTCCGACGCAGATGATGATATTCGAATGATTGTACATATCGATGTAGGGGTGGTCCAGCGGCATATTGGAAAGGAACGCGCAGGGGTCGTTGTTGTAGACCAGCTCGTCCATATAGCCGTTGTACATATCGTTCGTGTCATAGAGGCCGGAGCATGCGATGCAGCCGCGGAACAGGTCCGGGCGGCGGAACATGAAGTTCGCGGCATGGTAGGCGCCCATGGAGAAGCCGGTGATCAGGATGCGGTCCTGCCAGCCGCTGATCTCGTGGATCCTGGGCACCAGCTCGTTGCACACGTAGCGGTACCAGGCCTCGTGGCGGCGGATCCGGTGATACGGGTCCCCGTTCACGTCAGATACGGTCTCCGAATCGATCGTGTCGAAGGAGAAGAGGCGGATGCGCCCCTGGTCCAGATAGTCGCGAAGGGTGTCCAGCATGCCGAAGCCCTCCCAGTCGAAGAAACGGCCGTTCTGGCAGGGGACCGCGAGTAGCGGGATGCCGCCCCAGCCATAGGATTTGAATTCCATGTCACGGCCGAGCTCGTGGCTGTATTCCTTATAGTACTGAATGTCCATAATGTTTGTTTCCTTTCTAAAGGGGCCGGAAGGCGGAGGCCCTCCTTTCCGGCAGAAGACGCGCGGGTCTTGCCCTTTTTGATTTATTGCGTTAAACTGGTGAAACAGAAACACCGGTCAAACTCACGTTCAATCATATCATACTTTTTACGCGCTTAATGGAGGCTGTAATGAATTTTGTATTTATTTCCCCGAATTTTCCGGTTGCTTATTCTCATTTCTGCATGGGACTGCACGAGAACGGCGTGAACGTCCTCGGGATCGGTGACGCGAGCTATGATTCCCTCAACGGCGAACTGAAGGAAGCTCTGACAGAATACTACAAAGTGGACGATCTCCGCAACTATGACCAGATGATCCGCGCCATGGGGCATTTTACGGCGAACTACGGAAAGATCGACTGGGTGGAGTCAAACAACGAGTTCTGGATGGAGCTGGACGCTTCGCTCCGCACGGATTTCAACATCCTGACAGGCCTGAAGTCCGACCAGATCATGCGCTTCCGCTCCAAGACGGCGATGAAGAAGTACTATGAGAAGGCAGGCGTGCCGGTGGCGAGGTATTCCCCGGTCGTGGATATGGAAACGGCCCAGGCGTTCATTCAGGAGGTCGGCTATCCGGTGATCGTGAAGCCGGACCGCGGCGTCGGCGCGGAAGCGACCTGGCGTCTCGAGAATGACGAGGACCTGCGGGAATTCTTCCACCAGGTGCCCGAGATCCCGTACGTGATGGAGGAGTTCATCACCGGCGTGGTCGAGACCTATGACGGCGTGATCAACTCGAAGGGAGAGGTCCTGTTCGCAGCGAGCCACATTTCCCCAAACTCGATCATGGACATGGTCAACGAGGGCGTGCCGGTCTACTACTATGTCAACAAGGAGGTAGCGCCGGACATCGAGGCCGCAGGGAAAAAGGTGCTGAAGGCGTTCGACGTTCGCAGCCGTTTCTTCCATCTGGAGTTCTTCCGCCTTACGAAGGACAAGAAGGGGATCGGCAAAAAGGGTGACGTTGCAGGCCTGGAGGTGAACATGCGGCCGGCGGGCGGCTTTACTCCCGATATGCTGAACTTCGGCCAGAGCGTGGACGTGTTCCGGATCTGGGCGGACATGATCGCCTTCGACGAGGTGCGCCACAGCTTCAGCGGCCCGAAGCGCTTCTGCGTTTACTGCGGCCGCAGGGACGAGATCCCCTACACCCACAGCCTTGAGGAGATCGCGACCGAGTACAGCGCGAACCTCGCGATGCTGACCCGCATGCCGGACGCGCTGGCGGGCACCATGGGGAACCAGGTCTGCATCGCCTGCTTTGACACCATGCGGCAGGTGAACAGCTTTGTGCGCTACGCCTTCAGCCCCCAGAAGCAGGTGCCGCCGGAGGAGGAGTCGTAATCAGGAAGTAACAGGGAGGAGCGTCCTATATGGTGAAACACATCAATTTATGGAAGTTCAGGGAAGAACTGACGGAAGAGGAAAAGGCTGCCGTGCGCCAGGGCATGAAGGAGGCCTTTGAGGCGCTCCCCGGAAAGATCCCGGGGATGATCTCCTGCGTGATCCGCACGGAGCTCGGACCGAAGTCCAACGCGGACTGCATGATGGAATGCGCCTTTGAAAGCATGGAGGCACTGGAAGCCTACCGGGCGGACCCGCGCCACATGGAGATCGCGGTCACAAAGGTACGTCCGTACACAGTGGACCGCCTCGGTGCGGACTACGAGGTAAAGTAAGAGGGAACCGGATATGGCGGAGATGATCAGGTATATGGAGGACCTTCTGTCAGGTGCCGCGCTGATCTGCACCATGCTGATGGAGGCCTTCGGCATCTGCGTGCTGGTATATACCGCTGTCAGATGCTTTCTCAGGTGGCTGAAGAAGGATGGAAACTTCCGCCTGGAGCTGGCGGAGGGGATCGCCCTGGCGCTGGAATTCAAGATGGGCGGCGAGGTCCTCCGTACGGTAGCTGTGCGCGAATGGGAGGAGCTCGGGATCCTCGGGGCGGTCATCGCCCTGCGCGGGCTTCTCACCTTCCTGATCCACTGGGAGATCAAGAACGAGCAGAGGGCCCTGGAGAAAAAGCAGCCGGGCGGGAACGCGTAAGGAATGGAAAGTCATGGAACTGTGATATAAAGCACCTCTTTGGAAAGCATTCAAGGGACGCTCTCTTCGTGCTGTGCGGGATCTGTGTTAGAATGAATATGAAACCGGAGATCCTTAGAGGAGGGCGGGATGAATATCAGCGAAAAGATCGCTGCAAAGAGAAGGCAGCTGGGAATGTCACAGACGGCGCTTGCGGAGGCCGTCGGCGTTTCGCCGCAGGCCGTGAGCAACTGGGAGACCGGGAAGAACATGCCGGACCCCGGCTTATACGGGGTCATAGCGAAGGTGCTGCAGATCACGGTCGGAGAGCTTGTGGACGACCGGCAGGAGGTCGACACGGATCTTGAGCTGTCAAGCCGGCTTCATTCGGCCGGCCATATGTACACCTTCCTGAAAACGCGGTTTTTGGACAAGGGGCTCATGCAGTCCCTGCGGGTGCTGCCGCTCGCGCGGGATTACCACAGGGGACAGATGCGGCGGGTCGCGGGGGCTGAGGTGGAATACATCTCGCACCCGCTGACGCTTGCCTGCCACGCGCTGGCACTCGGGATCATCGACGACAACGTGATCAGCACCGCGCTTCTACACGACGTTGCGGAGGACTGTGTGGACCGGCAGACTGGGAACAGAGTCCGCGTAGAGGACCTGCCGGTGAATGAAAAGACAAAAAAGGCGCTGGCGCTCCTGACACGCGAACGGCGTGAGGGAGAGACGAAGGAGCAGGAGCTTGACCGGTATTACGCTGCCATGCGCGGGGACCCGACTGCCTGTTTCGTGAAGGTCCTGGACCGCTGCAACAACGTCTCGACGATGGCGATGGGCTTCTCCCGGGAAAAGCTGAAGGAGTATGTCCTCGAGACGGAGAAGTACGTGCTTCCGCTCCTTGACTACATTAAGAATACCATGCCGCAGTATAACGACGCGGCGTATCTCGTGAAGTACCACATGCGGAGCGTCCTGGAGACTGTGAAGCGCCTCCTGTGACCGTAAAGCGCGCTTTATGTTTTTGCGGAAAAAAAAGAAGATAGGGGATTGATGTCCAGTCGGGATCACGGATCATACTGATAAGAATAAAGATATCTGGGGGCAGGAGCATGCGATGAAGATCGGTGAATTCTCGGAACGCTGCAGGACAACGAAGGCCACGATACGCTATTACATCAGCATTGGACTGCTTATGCCGAAAATGTCCGGAAGCCAGATGGAGTTCGGACGGCAGGACCTGCAGGACATGGAGTACATACAGAAATTTAAGGACATGCGGTTTAACATCAGGGAGATCCAGAGTCTCCTGTACCTTTTCCGCATGTCTAATTTAATTGAACCATCGACGATCGAAAAGTTCCAGAATATGCTCGTACAGAAAAGGGAGGAGCTTGAGCTGGAGAAGCAGGAGATCGACGGGAGCATCGCCCTCATCGAAGAGGAGCAGAAGGCCATGGCGCGGCGGATGCAGCCGGTTAAGCTCGGGAACTGCGGCGTCCCCTTAAGCGCGGTGGGGCTTCTCTGCTGCCCGCACTGCAGAAAGCAGCTGAACATCGGGAACGCGGCGATCAGCGGAAGATATGTTTTCAGCGGGGACCTGACCTGCGGCTGCGGCTACCGGGCGGAGATCCGCGGGGGGATCGTTTATACGGGCAATACCTATAAAGGAGAGCATGACACGCCGGATGTCCACCGGAAGCTGTATCACGAGACGGGAGAGGAGTGGGCCATCAACGCCCACCGCTGCCAGGAATTCCTGCTCGAAAAGATCGGGGAGAGGGACTGGAGCGGGAAGACGATCCTCGAGGGCAACATCAACGGCTTTTTCTTCACGTACAACTTCCTGAAGAAGCTCCCGAAGGACTGCCTGTACGTGATCATCGACAAGTACGGAGAGGTGCTTGAAAAATACAAGGACCTGATCGAGACCATGTACGACGACCTGGACATCCTCTATATCGCGGACGCGGGGGAGCATTTCCCGCTGAAGGAGAAGTGCGTCGACCTGTACGTCAGCCTTTTCGGGGAAAACGAGTTCAGTTTCTACCATAATAATACGTTCATGGACTGCATCCACTCCATGCTGAAGGAGGACGGGACGGTCCTAGGGGCGTTCCAGAGCGTTGCCTGGAATTCCGCTACGGCAGCGCGGCTTAAAGCAAAGTACCCGGAAGGAAGCAGCAATATGATGAGCATGTCCTTCCTGAAGGAAAGCTACGGGAAGAACGGAGTGCTCCTGAAGGAGAAAAAGGCGGGAGAGGTTCTGAACACCATCAAGCACCATATGTTTACGGAGCATGTTGACGGGGAACCGATCTCTTTGTATGTATACAGCGCGAATGGCAAAAATAAATAACAGTCCTGTGAATGTTTTCCCCGGCTGTCATGAAAGGGTACAAAAAGCTGAAGTGCACTTCAGCTTTTTTGTCAGATTCGTAAAAAAGCCCTCTTGACCTTCTGTTAGCTGACGGAATTATCATCAAATCGTCAAACAGAGGGGCCGCGCACCGCGCGGAAAACAGATTTATAAGGAGGGTACCATGCAGGCGATTTTAGACGGAATTATGGCATTCACTGACTGGCTTTGGGGACTGCCGATGCTCATTGTGATCGTGGGCGGCGGTTTCTGGATGTCGGCGAGACTGGGCTTCCCCCAGTTTACGAGACTTGGATTTATTCTTAAGAACACGATCGGGAAATCCTTTGGTGAAAAGGGAGAAGAAGGAAAGTTCTCCGGCTGGCAGGCGGTTACAGGCGCTCTGGCCTCCACGCTGGGCGCGGGCAACATCGTAGGAACGGCCATGGCGATCGCCTTCGGCGGCCCCGGCGGCGTGTTCTGGCTCTGGCTTTCCGGCCTTTTCTGCTGCGCGGTGAAGTTCTCCGAGGTCACCATGGGCATGAAGTACAGGAAGCTCGACGAAAAGGGACGCTGGGAAGGCGGCCCGCAGATCTACCTTTCCGAAGGTACCGGCTGGAAATGGATCAGCCCGCTGTACGCAGTCATCGCGATCATCTGCCTGTTCCTCGCGGCTTCCGCGCAGATCGGCTCCGGCGTTGACAATGTCGTTTCCCTGGGCGCTCCCAGAATTCCCACCACGATCATCCTGACCGCGCTTGCGGCAGTCGTCGTCATCGGCGGCATGAAGAGCCTGCTCAGCGTGACGGAGAAGCTGGTCCCGTTCATGAGCATCGCGTACATGATCGGCGCAGTCATCGTCCTCATCCTGAACATCCAGAATGTTCCGGCAGCATTCCTTTCCATCTTCCGTTACGCGTTCACCGGCCATGCGGCAGTCGGCGGCTTCGCAGGCGCGGCTGTGAACATGTCCATCCGCTGGGGCGTTGCACGCGGATGCTATTCGAACGACTCCGGTACCGGCGTCACCACGATCGTCCATGCGGTCGCAGACGTCAACCATCCGATCCAGCAGTCCATGTGGGCGGTCTTCGAGGTCTTCTTCGATACCATCATCGTCTGCTCCCTGACCTGCATGGTCGTTCTTTCCACCAACACCTGGCAGCTTGACGTTCCGGCATCTTCCATGACGGCGACTGCTTTCCGCAACACCATCGGCCTTGCCGGCGGACTGCTCGTCACGGTAGCGCTGGTCCTCTTCACCTTCACCACCGCATGCGCTCAGATCGAGTTCGCCGCTTCCCAGTTCGCGAAGCTGTTCGGTGAGAAGAACACCGGCATCTGCCGCTGGATCATGCTCGGCCTGCTGCTTGTCGGCGGCATCGTCGGCATCGGCGCCCTGATCGCTTACGTTGACTTCTTCGCAGGCTTATACACGCTGATCAACCTGCTCGGCGTTTACTGGTGCGGAAGCCAGATCGTAGCGCTCTCGAAGGAATACTTCTCCGATACGAAGAAGTGGGAGACCGAGAAGTGGCCGCAGTGGAAGGCTATGGAAGAAGAGTACAGGAAGAATCACTGATCACAAGAGGAGCGTATCTGAAGAAACTCTGCCTATATAAGAAAGGACTCATATTATGAAAAAGCCCTTGATCGGAATTACCGTCAACTACGATCCGCTGGATATCGTCGGGATGTCCTCCTGCATGGGGATCACCGGCCAGGACTGGAGCTTTGTTGCAGGAGATTATGTTTATGGCATTGAAAAGGCAGGCGGCGTCCCCGTCCTGCTCCCAAGGACAAAATCGGTGGAGACCCTGAAGCCGCTGATCGACGCGATGGACGGTATTCTTGTCACCGGCGGCCACGATGTGGATCCGCATTCCTACAATGAGAGGACGAAGGGATACTGCGGACGCGTGGTCCCGCAGCGTGACGAGATGGATCTTTTCGTCGCCAGGTATGCCTACGAGCAGAAGAAGCCCCTTCTCGGCATCTGCCGCGGCATCCAGATCATGAACTCCGCGTTCGGCGGGAAGCTCTACCAGGATCTCGAGAAGGAAGGCGGGTTCGAGCATCACTTCATGGACAATACGCCCCGTGAGTACCCGGTACACAACGTGACGATCGAAAAGGATTCCATCCTGGGAAAGATCATCGGGGAAAAGGCTGAGGTAAACAGCTTCCATCACCAGGCGGTGAAGGATCCGGGCGAGAACGTCAGGATCATCGCGCACTCTGAGGACGGCGTCCCGGAGGCCATCGAGGTGAGCGGCGGCAACGCTTTCACCTTAGGCGTCCAGTGGCACCCGGAGATGATGTTCACCTCCGACATTCAGGTGAAGATCTTCTGCGCGCTCGTTGAGGCCGCGTCGAAGTGAGCTGAAGGAGACCGGAGAATAAAGACCGGTCCATGAGCAGGGAGAGAAGCGGATCGTGAATGCCCGCTTTTAATACAGGACAGAAAAACCGGGAGCGGTATGCTCCCGGCTTTTTTTGTCGTGTCCTGAAACCGCGCGGCTCCCGCGGGATCCTGTTTGCGGCTAGGTTTTCAGAAAAAAAGGACCGGGTCATTCCCGGTCCTTTTGCTTTTGGCCTGTACATCATATGACGCCCGTGATCCCGAGCTGTTCAAAAACTAAAGAGAAGGTCGATTTCTTGCTCGAAAGGATGTGGAGCTTAAGCTTTTCAGCAGCATCGTCCCAGTTTTCCTCAAGGCAGGCGCGGACGATCTCCAGATGCTCCCGGAAGGTGTCTGCGAGACGTGTGTCGTAGATGCTCCCGGTCATGTGGCGGAAACGCGCATTCTGGGTGACGATCTGCGTCAGTACCCCGCGGATGTACTCGTTCGGACAGGCAGAGATGATCATGGCGTGAAACTCCGCGTCCAGGTTGAAGGCGCGGGTACCGCCGTCCGACTGGTAGTTCTCCACCGGAGGCTTGATGAAGATCTGGTAATAGCTGTTCAGGCTGTCGGCGGGGATGCGGCTGCCGTAGTTTTTTATAATGTACGGCTCCAGAAGCAGCCGCACTTCGAAGATCTTGTTGATGTCGCTGATATTGAGCGGCGTCACCGTGATCCCGATCTTCGGGCGGATCTCGACCAGGCCCTCGTGCTCAAGGCGGCTCAGGGCGTCGCGCACCGGTGTGCGGCCAAGGCCCAGAGAGGTCGTCAGCATTTCTTCGTTCAGGAACGAGCCCGGGGCATATTCGCAGTTGATGATCTTTTTCCGGATCTCATTATAGGCAACGGTTTTCAGACTTGTTTTCGGCATTTGCATACCTCCGCTTTTCACTGGACGTCCGCTGGTCGTTCCATGAAATGTTATATCCATTAAAGTATACCATCTGCGGCATCCGCCTGCAACCGCGGGGGGACCCGTTTGCCCTTGTGGGACAGCCCCTGAAACATGCACAAAAACAACTCTCCAAAATAGGCAGAAATCACAAAAAAACGGAAACGATTATTTTGATATTGACTCGAGATATTTTTTGATATAAATTTGAAATATACAACGAAGTATACATCATGACGTACATTAAAAATATCAGAAAAGTGCAACAAAAGCTTCACAAGACGCGCGGCAACAGAATTTTTCAGACATTATTAGACGGAGGTAAAAGTTATGAAGGCAATTCGGATTAATGCTCCTGGTGAGGTGCAGATCGTAGACGTGCCGAAGCCGGAAAGAAAACCGGGCGAGGTGCTTCTCCGGATCCTGTACGGCGGCATCTGCGGAAGCGACAACGGCTCCTATCGCGGAACGTTCGCTTATTTTGACTACCCCAGGATCCCGGGGCATGAGTTCTCTGCTGAGGTCGTCGAGTGCGACGAGGACAACAGCTACGGGATCAGACCGGGCATGATCGTGACCTGCAACCCGTACTACAACTGCGGCCACTGCTATTCCTGCACGCACGGGCGCATCAATGCCTGCATGGACAACCAGACGCTCGGCTGCCAGAGGGACGGCGTGTTCCAGGAGTATTTCTCCATCCCGATCGAGCGCGTCTATGACGGCAAGGGAATGGACGCGAAGACGCTTGCGGCTATCGAGCCGTTCTGCATCAGCTACCACGGCATCAGCCGCGCGAAGGTCGGCGAAGGGGACAAGGTCCTGGTCGTCGGGACCGGAACCATCGGCGTTCTTGCCGCGATCGCTGCGAAGGCAAGAGGCGCTGAGGTCTATATGTGTGACGTCGCGCAGGGCAAGCTTGATCTCGCGAAGAACCTTGATTTCGGCCTTGACGGCACGATCCTGAACGACAGCCCGGAGAACTTCCAGGCGCGCGTCGACGAGATCACCGGCGGCAGCGGCTTTGACGTGACAGTCGAGGCGGTCGGCCTTCCGTCCACCTTCCAGAACTGCATCGACGCTGCATGCTTCGGCGGCCGCATGGTCCTGATCGGCGTCGGCAAGAGAAACCTCGACTTCAACTTTACCCTGATCCAGAAGAAGGAGCTCGACGTCTACGGCTCCAGAAACGCGCTGAAGAAGGATTTCCTCGAGCTGATCGATATCGTCAATGCCGGAAAGGCACCGCTCCAGAAGATCATCACCAACACCTACCGCTTCCACGACGCTGCGAAGGCGTTCGAGGACTTCGCGAACAACCCTGGCGACATGCTCAAGGTCGTTATCGATTTTTCTGACATCAACGACTGATGTCATAAAAATAGTCACCAGTACTTAGTACTATAAATTAAAAGGGAGGAATTAATCATGAAACTCAGGAAACTTATGGCACTTGGTCTTGCAGGCGTCATGGCGGCATCCGTTTCGGCATGCGGCGGTTCTTCTGCGTCTTCCACGACTGCAGCGGCAGCTCCGGCTGAGACCACCGCGGCAGCGGCAGCAGCAGAGACCACGGCAGCAGCTGCGGCTGACGCTGCGGCAGCTCCGGAAGTCACCTTAAGGGTCGCTTTCGAGAACAGCATCACCGAGCCGGTCGGCGCAGGCTGGACCAAGGCACAGGAGATCATCAAGGAGAAGTCCGGCGGCACCATGGCTATCGAGGTCTATCCGGATTCCCAGCTTGGCGACAAGAACTCTCTGATCGACTCCATGATGCTCAGCGAGAACGTCTGCACGCTGGCTGACGGTGCTTTCTACGCTGACTACGGCGTACCGGATTTCGGTATCGTCTTCGGGCCGTTCCTGTTCGACTCCTGGGATCAGTGCTGGGCGCTGACCGAGTCCGACTGGTATGCTGAGCAGTGCGCGAAGCTTGAGGAGAAGGGCCTTAAGATCATTGCTTCCAACTGGAAGTACGGCGACAGGCACACCCTGACCGTCAACCCGGTCAACACGGTCGATGACCTCAACGGCATGAAGATCCGCGTCCCGAACAACGCGATCCAGACTGAGGGCTTCAACGCGCTCGGCGCGACCGCTACCGGCATGGCACTTGGCGATGTCTACCAGGCACTGCAGACCAAGACCATCGACGGCGCTGAGAACCCGCTTGCGACCCTGTACGGCAGAAAGCTTCACGAGGTCGCGAAGTACCTGATCCTTGACGGCCACGTCAAGAACTTCACCACCTGGGTCGTTTCCGCCGACTGGTTCAACGGCCTGACCGCAGACCAGCAGCAGTGGCTCATCGAGACCGCGAAGGAGGCCGGCGAGGTCAACAACGCGACTCTGGACGAGCAGGAAGCTGACTACCTCCAGAAGATGAAGGACGAGGGCGTCACCGTTGTCGAGCCGAGCGAGGAGGTCCTTGCCGGATTCCGCGAGAAGTCCAAGGCTTTCTATGAGAAGGGTGCTTCCTTCGGCTGGAGCGACGGCCTGTATGACACTGTCAGGGCTGCCATGGGCGCACAGTAATTAAGAGGCGCTGTACGGAACAGTTTCATTCTTAGAGCAACAGGGATCAACTGAGGCCGGCAGGCACCATGACCGGTGTCTGCCGGCATTTCAATGCTCTTGCGTGTATCAGGCAGGAGAGGCCTTTCCTGCCGGATTTGGAGGAATACAATCTTGGACAAGAAAGAAAACAAGGGTCTTTCCATCCTTGCGAATCTTGATATTGCCGTCGCGGCGGTCATTCTTGCGGTCCTGATCGTGCTTACGTTCGCGGGTGTTATCTGGCGCTACGTTTTCAACGCGCCGTTTACCTGGCTCGAGGAGGTCCAAACCTCCTGCATGGTGTGGATCGTCTTCGCCGGCGCCGGCGCGGCTTTCCGTATGGGCAACCATGTCGCGATCGAGATGATCGTTGACATGATGCCTGAAAAAATGCAGAAGGCGATGAACTGGATCATCTCCGTGGTCGTCGTCATCGTGATCGGCTTCCTGTTCAAGCAGAGCCTTGGCTTTATCCAGGTGTTCATGCGCAGCGGCCGTTCCACGAGCATGCTGAAGATCCCGTACGCGTGGGTCTACGGCATCTCTATCTTCGCCTACATCGACATGATCATCAGCTATTTCTATTCGGTCATCAAGGGCGTCAAATCTGAAGCAAAGGAGGCTGTGAGCAGCAATGAGTAATATCCTTCTTCTCGCCTCCATCGTCATGCTGGTGCTGCTTTTCTTAAAGGTCCCGGTATTCATCGCGGTCCTGGGCGGCTCCATGGTCTATTTCGTACTGAATCCGAACATCAACCCCGTTATCTTCGCGCAGCAGGCGATCATCGGTACCGAGAAGATCTCCCTGATGGCGATCCCGTTCTTCGTATGCGCCGGCATCTTCATGAACTATACCGGTGTCACGAAGCGTATCATGGACTTCTGTGAGGTCGTCACGGCGCATCTTCCGGGCGGTCTTGCGCAGGTCAACGTCCTTCTTTCCACCGTCATGGGCGGCCTGTCCGGCTCCAACATCGCGGACGCCGCGATGGAGTCCAAGATGATGGTCCCGGAAATGACGAAGAAGGGCTTCTCGCTTGAGTTCTCCTCTGTCGTTACGGCTGCATCGTCCATGATCACGCCGCTGATCCCGCCGGGGATCGCGATGATCCTTTACGGCTGCATCGCGAACGTCTCCATCGGCAAGCTGTTCGTCTCCGGTATCGGCGTGGGCGGCCTGCTCTGCATCAGCATGATGATCCTGGTCGGCGTGATCTCCAAGAAGCGCGGCTACGGTGTCCTGACCACGGAAAAGATGACCGGGGACAAGGTCTGGAAAGCCCTGAAGCCTGCCATCCTTCCGCTCCTGCTTCCGATCATCATCATCGGCGGCATCCGTATCGGCGTGTTCACCGCGACCGAGGCCGGAGCTGTCGCGATCGTTTACGCGGCCTTCCTCGGCTTCCTTTACAGGGAGATGCATGTGAAGGACATGATCCAGGGACTGAAGGAGACGGTCGGAACGACCTCCTCCATCATGCTGATCGTCTCCGCGGCAAGCGTCTTCTCCTGGTGCCTGACCAACGAGAGGATCCCGCAGATGCTGACCGCGTGGATGCTTGCGAACATCCACTCCAAGTATGTGTTCCTGATCGTGGTCAATATCTTCCTGCTGATCGTCGGCATGTTCATCGAGGGCAACGCGTCCATGATCATCCTGGTCCCGCTGCTTGCCCCGATCGCCGCGCAGTACGGGATCAACGAGATCCAGTTCGCGATGATCTACATCTTCAACAACGCGATCGGCGCGCTGTCTCCGCCGATGGGCACGCTGATGTTCGTCACCTGCTCCATCACGAAGTGCAAGACCGCGGATTTCATCAAGGAAGCGATCCCGTTCTACATCCTTCTTGTGGTCAACCTGCTTCTGCTTACCTGGTTCCCGCCGTTCACCACCTTCCTTGTAAACCTGGTCTACTGATAAGCGGTTCATAAGCAGGGAGAAAAGCGGATCGAGAATATCCGCTTTTACAAGAAAAGTAAAACGCGCGCGGCACAGGCTGACCCGGAAAACGCAGACCTGGCAGACAGAAATCAGACAGACTTAACGGACAGAATACAGACTGGCATAAGAGACATAAAACCGACCGGCTTAACGGACAGAATACAGACTGGCATAAGAGACATAATACTGACTGACTTAACGGGCATAAAACCGACCGGCTTAACGGGCATAAAAAAGGGCTGCAGCATTAAGAGACCTGGCATCAGGACACCTTAAGGCTGCAGCCTCTTTCTGTATGCTCAGAAGTAGGATCTTTTCACGTATTTCTCCGCCGCCTCGGACAGACGGGCCGCCAGCTCCGGATCCGCGTCCGGCTGGGCGCGGTAGGCGTCCAGGGCAGCGGTCAGGATGGCGTATGACCGCGGATTCAGCCGGACGGTCTTACAGGCATTGAAGGCGTCCAGCATGGCTTCGGCGACCTCGCGGATGGGGTTCCGCATCAGCTGTCCCGAAAAGGCCTTGATCTGGTTATGCGGCCTGGCGCTGGAGCCGCCGATGCCCAGGATCACCGCCCCGATGAGGGCGGCGGGGATCACGAAGCCCCGGAGCCCGAGCTTCAGGACCTCGTTCAGAAGGATGGTGACGCCCAGGATGGCGCCGCCCGCAAGCTCGAAGGCAAGACAGCTTTTCATGTAGGAGCTGTACAGCTTTGACGGCTCTTTTCTTTCTGTTCCGGTCTGGTCGCTCATAGGTTCTCCTTTCATGGGGCCATGCCCCGTTCCGGTGGCAATTACACACGCCTTGAAGTAATATAAGGCTATGGATAAGTACATTTTTTTAAACAGGTGGCTGCCGATCTGGCTGATCGCGGTCAACCTGGCCACGTTCGCTCTGTTCGGTACCGACAAACGGAGGGCTGTGCTCGGCCGGTGGCGGATCCGCGAAAGCGTGCTGCTTGGAGCCTCCCTGATCGGGGGCGCTGTCGGCGGCCTTCTTGCGATGCGGCTTTTCAGGCACAAGACCAGGAAATGGTACTTTGCCTTCGGCGTCCCGCTGATGCTCATGCTTCAGGCGGTCCTCCTCTGGCATCTGTACGGGAAAGCCTGACGCGGCCCGCTCACAGGTTCAGGAGCACGAGGGCGGCCGCGATGACGCCAAGAGCCGCGCGCTTCCGCATGCTTAACGTTTCCCCGAAGAGGAAGCGGCCTGCCAGGGCCACCAGGATGATGGTGCCTGCGCTGACTGCGGGATACACGATCACCGCGCTGACCTCCCCGAGCGCGAGGAGCAGGAAGCGGGTGGAGAAATAATTGGGGATCCCGACCAGGACGCCCGACAGAAGCTCCCACCGGCCGATCCTTTCCCGCTTCGCGAGCAGGATGGCAAGGGAGCAGAGGAGTGCCGCCGCGAAGGTGTAGAACAGATAGTAATCCTTGAGCGCGCTGTCCCCCGCCTTGTCGAAGACATTCGCCATGGAATCCGTCACGCCCCCGCAGAAAAGAAGGACCGGCAGGAGGTATTTCCACGGCGCCGTCAGCTGCCTGTCCTGGTCCGTGTGGATCAGGAGGATCGCCGCCACGGCAAGGAAAAACCCGAGGACCTGCGCGGCGCGCGGCTGTTCATGAAAGACAATGACCGCGATCAGAGTGGAGATCACGACCCCGAGCTTCATAAAGGTCGAAGCCATGGCCATGCCGTTTTTCCGGATGTTCAGCTGAAGAAGCACAAAGCAGAGAAGGAAGAGCATGCCGGCGGTACAGCCGAGCCCGATGGCCTGGCCGATGCCGGGCCGCGGCGTATAGACCGCGATCCTGCCGGCGTAAAGGCAGGACAGGATCACGCAGACCGTGTAATTGACGACGAACATCCCCATCGTGCTTCTGCACCGGCTTTCGCCGAAGCGCATCATGACGGAGATCAGGGAGCTTGAAAAGACAGCGAGAACAAGGAAGATCATAAGTTCAGGCCTCACCTGAGGATACCGGCCGGAAAAGACCGCGGACACTTAAGGCAGCAACATCAGTATACCACAGAAAGGAGAAAGGGAATGAAAGAGATACCGGTCACTTCGTTTCAGGAGATCGGGATAGGGCAGGCGGAAAATGCCGCCGCAGGCACAGGCTGCACCGTTTTTGTGTGCAGAGAGGGCATGCGCGCCGGACTCGACGTGAGGGGCGGAGGTCCGGCGTCCAGGGAAAGCCAGCTCCTGAACCCGCTCATGGCAGCGAAGGAGATCCACGCGGTCGTCCTGGCGGGCGGCAGCGCGTTCGGGCTGGGGACGGCGAACGGGGTGATGCAGTGTCTCGAGGAGCGGGGGATCGGCTTCGACGTCGGCGTCACGAAGGTCCCGCTCGTATGCCAGTCGGATCTCTTCGACCTCACCGTCGGCGACCCGTTCGTCCGGCCGGATCCTGGGATGGGCTACGAAGCCGCGCGGCTGGCGCTTGACAGCCCGAACTACCGTGACGGGAACTTCGGCGCGGGCTGCGGGGCGACGGTCGGAAAGATCGCCGGGATGGAGAACTGCATGAAGACCGGCATGGGAAGCTTCTGCGTCTGGACAGGGGAGCTGAAGGTCGGCGCGGTCGTCGCGCTGAACGCCCTGGGCGACGTATTCGACTGGAAAACGGGGGAGCAGATCGCGGGCGTCCTTAAGGAGGACAGGACCGGCTTCCGCAGCACGACGGAGATCCTGAGATCCAATATCCGGGTCGTTGAGAACCGGTTTACGGAAAACACGACGCTCTGCGTGGTCATCACGAACGCCTTCTTCGGGAAGGCGGAGCTCTGCAAGATCGCGGGGATGGCGCACGACGGATACGCGCGCTCCATCCGTCCTGTGCATACCTCGGCTGACGGGGACAGCATCTACGCGGTATCCGTCGGGACAGTCGCCGCCGACCAGGATATCGTGGGGGCCATGGCGGCAGAGGCCGTGAGCGAGGCGATCATCCGGGCCGTAAGGAACGCGGAGGGCGCGTACGGCTTCCCGGCGGCGCGGGACCTTGCGTGAAGCATTCGAGCCCCCGTAACTTACGGCATGGCTCCTGATGGCAGACCGGATGGGCGGCATCAGCCGTTTTTCAGGCGCTCCTCCCACCCGCAGCGCCTCGTGTAGGCCACGAGGAGGATGTTGCAGACGAGCCATCCGACAGGATAGCCGAGAGCGACCGGGTAGATGGACGACGTGATGTGCGACGCGGTGAAAAGATAGATCTGCCGGAACACCACGAAGGAGAAGAGCATGATGACCATGGGCGCGCGCGTATCGCCGATGCCGCGGAGCATGCCGGAGTAGATCTGGTTCGTGCACACCAGGAAATCAAGCGGCCCGATCATCCGGAGGAACAGCGTCCCGAAGTAGAGGACGCCCGGGTCCCGGTTGAAGAGGGCGATCACGTGCGGCGCAAGCGTGAACAGCGTCGCCGCGAGGACCGCGGTGATGGAGACCGAGATGATCATGCCGGTGCGCAGGCACTGCCGGATCCTGTCATAGTTCCGGGCGCCCGCGTTCTGCCCGACGAACGTGGTCACGGCGAGGCCGATGCTCATGACCGGAAGGACCGTGAAGGCGTCGATCCTTAAGTACGCGCCCCAGCCCGCGGTGCTCGCCGCGCCGAAGCTGTTGATGTAGCTCTGGACGAAAACATTCGAAAAGGAGGTCACTGCCATCTGCAGGCCGGCAGGCAGCCCGAGCAGCGTGATCCTTTTCAGGATCGCCGGGTCGATGCTGAGCTCCCGGAGGGTCATGCCGTAGACCTCGGTGCTCCGGAAAAGCACGAAGAAGGTAGCGATCGTGGAGATGAACTGGGCGATGACCGTGGCATAGGCGACGCCTGCCACGCCCATACGGAAGCGGACCACGAAAAGAAGGTCGAGCGCCACGTTCACGAGGGAGCAGATGATCAGGAAAATGAGCGGGCGCTTCGAGTCGCCGACAGCCCGGAGGACGGCGGAGCCCATGTTGTAGAGCATGAGGCCGCTCACGCCGGCAAAGTAGATCCTTAAATACGTGACCGCGCCGTCCGCGACGGTCGGCGGCGTCCGCATGAATCGGACCAGGTGCGGCGCGAGGAACACGCCGAGCCCCGCCATGACGAAGCTTAAAAACAGCGTCGCGAGGACCGCGGTGTGGATGGAGCGGCGCAGGAGTAAGTCGTTCTTTGCCCCGAAGTACTGGGAGATCAGGACGCTCGCGCCGGTCGCGAAGCCGATGAACATGCCGATCAGCGTGTTCATCGCGGGCATGTTGGAGGTCACGGAGGCGAGCGCCTCCGGGCCGACGAAATTCCCCACGACCACGCTGTCGACGGTATTGTAAAACTGCTGGAAAAGATTACCCGCGAGAAGCGGCAGGGAGAAGAGGAGGAGCTGCTTCCAGATGACGCCCTCCGTCATGTCCATGGCTTTTCCCGCATGCTGTCTTCCTGATGCCATAATTCTGACCTTTCATTCCGGGCCGGGGCCCGGGTGCGTATCTGAGACCATTATAGCATGGCAGGGAAGGCTGCCGCGGAAAACAAATGGTTCACCGCCGCCGCCGCTTACGATATAATTAGAAGGACCATGATGACCGCACATGACAAGGAGGGGCAAATGGATGCGGAACTGAAAAAACGGTGCGATCTGTTTATAAACAATTACAGGATCCTTTCCTCGGAATTCCGCTCGGAGGATGACGACATCATCCTCTCCGCGTGCTGCCTGATGGCCGGGAGGAACTGCGCGGCGGATCCGCAGCGCATAAGGGAGGCCGTCGATATCCTGAAAGAGAACGCCGGCCCGTTCTCCGCGTTCCGCGGAAGCGCGATGGTACCGCTGGTCTGCAAGATGTCCTTCGCGGACGACCCGGCGGAATATCTTGACGATGTTGCCGGGATCTGCGCGGAGCTGAACCAGGGCGCCGTGAAGGGGAATCCCATGATCATCCCCGCGGCCATGATCATCTGGGTGCATGTAAAGGGAGAGGACCCGGAGGAGACGGTCGCGCAGACAAAGGAGATCTTCCGCAGGATGAAGAAGGCGCATCCGTTCCTTACCTCCGAGGAGGATATCCCCTTTGCCGCCATGCTGGCATCGGCCGGCCCTGAGACGGACGAGGAGACGGACACGCGCATCGCGAGGACGGAGGAGATCTATAAGATCCTTTCAAAGGAATTCTGGGACAAGAACGCGGCGCAGTCGTTAAGCCATGTCCTTGCGCTGATCGACGCCCCTGCGGAGGAGACCTGCGGGAGGGCCCTGGAGATCTATGACATCCTGAAGAAGAAGGGGCGGAAATTCGGCTCCGGCCGTTCGCTTTCCGTGCTCGGGTCGCTTGTCATGACCGAGATCGGGGCGGAAGAGGTGGCGGAGGAGCTTCTGGACGCGGAAGCCTATCTTACCGCGCGCCTGCCGGCGATCGCCGACGACGAGAAGGAGATCCGGCTCGTGTACGCGGCGCAGATGGTCTATTCCACACATCTTGAAAAAGCGGGGACCGCGGCGTTCGCCGTTCTCGGGCTGACCATGGAAGCATCGGTCGGGATCGGGGAGCTGTCCCTGTTCATGTAAATGCCTGCACGCCCGCCGGGACAGGAGCTCCCGGCGGCGCTTCAGATATAAAGCTGTTTTTACCGAAAGGAAAAAGGAGGATCTGTCATGCAAAAGAAAACAGGAACCGGTCTTGGGAAAAGCGCCGCGGTCTGCCCGGAGAAGGGGCCGGTCACGGCTGAGCTTCTTGAAAGGATGGACCAGTGGTTCCGCGCCGCGAACTATCTCTCCGCGGCACAGCTCTATCTTCTGGACAACCCGCTTTTAAAGCGGCCCCTGAAGAAGGAGGATATCAAGAAGAAGATCGTAGGCCACTGGGGCACGGTGCCGGGCCAGAATTTTGTGTTCGTCCACCTGAACCGTGTGATCAAGCGCTATGACCTTGACCTGATCCTGCTTTCAGGCCCCGGCCACGGCGGCAATTTCTATATCGCGAACGACTGGATGGACGGCAGCTACTCCGAGATCTACCCGCAGATCAGCGAGGATGAGGCCGGGATGCAGCGCATGTTCAAGCGCTTTTCCTTCCCGGGCGGCATGCCGAGCCACTGCGCGCCCGAAACGCCAGGCTCCATCAATGAGGGCGGCGAGCTCGGCTACAGCATCGCCCACGCGTTCGGCGCGGTCTTTGACGATCCTGACCTGATCGCGGCAGTAGTCGTAGGCGACGGCGAGGCGGAGACAGGCCCGCTCGCGACCTCCTGGCAGTCCAACAAATTCCTGGATCCCATCGGGGACGGCGCGGTGCTGCCGATCCTCCACCTGAACGGCTATAAGATCGCGAACCCCACGATCTTCGCGCGTATGAGCAGAAAGGAGATCACCGATTTCTTCCACGGGTGCGGCTGGGAGCCGTACTTTGTCGAGGGCGATGATCCCATGACCATGCACCGCCTCATGGCGAAGACCATGGACAAGGTCATCGAGAGGATCAAGGCCATCCAGGAGCACGCCCGCAGCACTGGAGACGCAACCAGGCCGGTGTGGCCCATGATCGTCCTCCGCACGCCGAAGGGCTGGACCGGGCCGAAGGTAGTCGACGGGAACAGGATCGAGGGCAACTTCCTTGCGCACCAGGTCCCGATCGCCATGGACAAGCCGGAGCATCTTCAGCAGCTCGAGGAGTGGCTCAGAAGCTACCGCCCGGAGGAGCTCTTTACGGAGGGCGGGCAGCTGAAGCCGGAGATCCGCGCGCTCGCGCCGGAGGGCGACGCGAGGATCGGCGCGAACCCGCACGGGAACGGCGGAAAGCTCCTGCGCGACCTTATCCTGCCTGACTTCAGGGACTACGCGGTCGATGTCCCGGACCACGGGGATTTTGACGGCCAGGACATGACGGTGCTCGGCAGGTATGTCAGGGACATCTTCCGCCTGAACGCGAAGGCGAAGAATTTCCGTATCTTCGGGCCGGACGAGACGAACTCGAACCGCCTGAACGCTGTCTTTGAGGTCGAGAACCGTGCCTGGAACGGGGATCGCTATGAGACCGACGACCACCTTGCCTTTAACGGACGCGTCATGGATTCCATGCTGTCCGAGCATATGTGCGAGGGCTGGCTCGAGGGATATCTCCTGACCGGCCGCCACGGCTTCTTCGCGACCTACGAGGCCTTCGCGAGGATCATCGACTCCATGGCAGCGCAGCACGCGAAGTGGCTCAAGGTCTGCAACCAGCTGCCCTGGCGCGAGGAGATCGCCTCTCTGAACCTTATCATGGCTTCCACGGTCTGGCAGCAGGACCACAACGGCTTTACCCACCAGGATCCGGGCTTCATGGACCACATCGCCAACAAGAAGGCGGACGTCGTGCGCCTCTACCTGCCGCCGGACACGAACTGCCTCCTTTCCACCTTTGACCACTGCATCCGGTCGAAGAACTACGTGAACGTCATCGTTGCCTCCAAGCACCCGCGGCCGCAGTGGCTGTCCATGGACGAGGCGGTGAAGCACTGCACCGCCGGGATCAGCATCTGGGACTGGGCGTCGAACGACCAGGGCGTGGAGCCTGACATCGTGTTCGCCTCCGCCGGCGAGACCCCGACCCTTGAGGCGCTGGCAGCAGTGGATATCCTCAACAAGGAGATGCCGGAGCTGAAGATCCGCTTCATCAACGTCGTGGACCTGTTCCGCCTGCAGCCGTCCAGCGAGCACCCGCACGGGCTGACCGACGCGGAATACGACATGCTCTTCACGAAGGACAAGCCGGTGGTGTTCGCGTTCCACGGATACGCGTCCCTGGTCCATGAGCTGACCTACCGGAGGCACAACAACCGCCTCATGCACGTCCGCGGGTACAAGGAGGAAGGAACCATCACGACGCCGTTCGACGTCCGCGTCCAGAATGACGTTGACCGCTTCCACCTTGTGCTTACGGCTCTCACCTTCCTTCCGCAGCTCGGCAACCGCGCGGCGCACCTGTACCAGAAGATGCAGGACAAGCTCGTGGAGCACCGCCAGTATATCCGCGAATACGGCCAGGACCTGCCTGAGGTCGCAGGCTGGACGTGGGAGAGAAACTGAACCTAAGAGAAGAGGACCGGCCGGAGGCGGGAGGACGTGCCGCGGAGAGCCTGCGGACCATGAAGGAGATCTTTAAGGGATGACACCACAATATCTGACGATTCCGGGCCCGAACGGCTATGATATTTCTTTGAAGCAGTGGCTGCCCGAAGACAGCGGGCCTGCCCCTGTCCTTCTCTGCCTGCACGGCTTTGCCGGGGACAAGGAGAGCAGCGTGATCGCGGCGGTGGCGGAAGCCATGTGCAGGAAGGGCTTCCGCGTCGTGACCTTCGACTGGCCCGGGCACGGAAAAAGCCCCGCGGACAGCTCCTTCCTTACGGTGGAAAACTGCCTCCGGGACCTGGAGCGCGTCTCCTCATGGTGCGGTGCGCCGCTTTCCTGCTTCGCGACAAGCTTCGGCGGCTTCCTTGCCGTGCTTTATCTTGGCCGGCATCCCGGCTGCTTTGACCGGCTCCTCCTCAGGTCCCCCGCGCTCCGGATGGCACGGGTCCTGAAGAGCTTCCTTACGGATGAACAGCTGGCTGCATTCCGTGCCGGGACGAAGCTTGACTTCGGCTTTACGCGCCCGCTGCTTCTTGACGGAAGCTTCCTTGCGGACCTTGAACGCCCGGATCATGACGCGTACGCCGTGCCGGCCGGCGCCAAGGGACAGCCTGCCGCGGTCATCCACGGCGACGCGGACGATGTCGTCCCTGTCGGGGATTCCCTTTCCTTCGCGGAGCGGAACCATCTGCCTGTCAGGATCGTGCACGGGGCGGACCACCGCTACAAAAACCCGGGAGAGCTTGAACAGATCGTGGCATTCGCCGGGGAATTTCTCGGAACGGGCTGCGGAACGTAAGCAGAAGCAGATCATGATTGCTTTCCGTGAGCTTCATAGTATAATGCATTACACAGTACGGACCGGCGCGGTATGGAGCCTGCCCGAAAAGCGAAAGGAACCAGGAAATGATCAGTCCCAGAATCGAAAAGCACGTTGACCTGCTCGTAAGCCGTTACCCGAAGCTTGAAGCGGTGCGGCAGCAGATCATCAGCGCGTATGAGATCCTCGAAGAATGCTACCTGCATGACGGAAAGGTCATGATCGCCGGGAACGGCGGCTCGGCGGCAGATTCCGAGCATATCGCGGGAGAGCTTATGAAGCGTTTTAAGATCCCGCGCCCTGTCACGCCGGAGCTCGCGGAAAAGCTTAAGGAGGCGGACCCGGTCCGCGGACCGCTTCTCGCGAAGAACCTGGAGCGCGGGCTCATGGCCATCCCGCTGGTCGCGCACGAGGCGCTGACGACCGCGTACATCAACGACGTGGACGGCTACGGCGTGTTCGCGCAGCAGCTTTTAGGCTTCGGGCGTCCGGGCGACGTGTTCCTCGGGATCAGCACGAGCGGCAACAGCCAGAACATCATGAACGCAGTCGCGGTCGCGAAGGCGCTCGGCATAAAGATCCTCGGCCTCACCGGGGCGAAGGGCGGCGAGCTTGCCGCCGCGGCGGACGTTGCCGTCAGGGTCCCGGAGACGGAGACCTATATGATACAGGAGCTGCACCTGCCGGTCTATCACTGCTGGTGCCTTATGCTGGAGGACCGGTTCTTCGGAAATTGAAAGAATGGAAGATATACTGCTTCGCGCGGCTGCGCTTTCACTGGTGGTCGTGATCGGGATCGTGCTCAGGAAAACGGGGTCCGTGCCGGACGATACCGGCGGGATCCTGAAAAAGATCGTCATGCACGTCACCCTGCCTGCCGCGATCATTACGAATTTCACTCTGATGGAAAGTGTGGACCCTGCCCTGCTTGCGGTCGCGCTGCTGGGGCTCCTCGCGAATCTTCCCGGGATCCTCTGTGGGCTTTTCTTAAGCCGCAGGGACACAAGGCGTGAGCAGGCGATGTTCATCCTGGGCGTTCCGGGATTCAATATCGGGGCCTTCGGCCTTCCGTTCGTGCAGAGCTTCCTCCCGGCGGCCGGGACCGCGGCGGCGTGCATGTTCGACGCCGGCAACAGTGTGATGTGCACCGGCCTTACCTACGCCTTCGCCGCGGAATACGTCGCGGCAGGGGAGAGGGCCGGAGGCACGGGCGCGCGCGGCAGCGGCTTCACTCCCGCGAACTTCCTGAAGCGCCTTTTTACGAGCGTTCCCTTTCTGACCTACAGCACCATGTTCACGCTTTCGCTCCTGAAGATCCGATTCCCGATGGCGGCAGTGACGCTTCTTGAGCCGCTCGCGAAGGCGAATCCGTTTACCGCCATGCTTATGCTGGGCCTCCTGTTCGAGGCAGACCTGAAAAAGGAAACTGTGGGCAGGGTGATGAAGGTCATTGGCGGACGGGTCGTCTGCGGGATCCTCATGGGGCTTGCCGTATGGTATCTTCTTCCCTTTGATAAAGTGATCCGCCAGGCGGTCGTCCTGGTCCTGTTCACGCCGATGAGCGCGGTCGCTCCGGCCTTTACGGGCATGGCGGGCGGGGACGAAGGGCTCGCGAGCTGCGCGGGGAGCGTAAGCATAATCTTCAGCATTTTTGTGATGACCGGGCTCCTTATGATGCTCGGCGTGTGAACCGCCGCCTGATAGTAAAACAAAATGAAAGCTGCCGTCCCGGACGAAAGTGCCGGGGCGGCAGCTTTCCTTCGTTTTCCGGCCTGCTTGACAACCTTTGGAAAAAGGAGTATGGTGTAAAACAGATTATCAGCACTCTATATAGTCGAGTGCTGATAAAGACACCGCGCAGAGCGGGTCGGACGAATAACACGGGCGGCGCATTAAAGACAGCGCCGGTATCAAAGGAGGCGAGAGCATGGCAGTATTACCCGTCTATAACATGATCACAGTGCCGGATTCCAATCTGTACTTAAGGACAGAGATGTACCAGAAGATGACCGGGAAGACGCCGGCAGTCAATGAAAAGATCACGATCATCATCCAGAAAAAGAACCTTCCGGTGGAGGAGCTCGACAGCGAGAGCTTCTATCCGGTCGGCATCATGGGAACGGTCACGGAGGTCAGCCCGGATGGCTATTTCGTGGCAAGGCTTCGCAGGAGAGTGAACATCGAGGAGGTCAGCGTATTCCCGAACCATACGATCGACCTTGCCGTATCCGGAAGAAGGGAGACGGAGGACCTCGACGCGGAGAGCGCCGCGCGGCGCCTGAAGGAGATCAAGACCGAGATCCTCCGGTTTTCGGAAAATTATCCGTGGGGGCAGAATGCCCGCGGCTACGTCGCGCACTGGACGTCGTTCGGCGAGATCGCGGCGGCCATGTCGCCGTGGATGATCAACTCGAATGAGGAAAAGTACGCGCTCCTTGCGGAGGACAGCACGGCGAAGCGCACGGACATGATGGAAAAGATGATCCGCGAGAACCTGGAGATGACCAGGGTCCAGACGCAGGCGAAGACCGCGCAGGAGGAGGATTACCAGAAGCTGTACCGGGAGTCGGCCATCAAAAAGCAGATGGAGTACCTCCAGAAGGAGCTTGACGACATGCATCCCGAGAACGTGTCGGATATCCGGCGGCTCGAGATGCAGCTTGAGAACGCGGGCATGAACGAAGAGGCCGCGAAGGAGGGACGCCGGGTCCTGAACCGGCTGAAGTCCGAAGGCCAGAACAGCGCGGAATCGGGGATGCTCAGGGATTACCTTGAGCTTCTGACGGGCCTTCCCTGGAAGAAGGAGAAGGCGAAGAAGATCTCCCTTTCGGAGGCGGAGAAGGTACTGGACGAGGACCACTTCGGACTCGGGAAGGTCAAGAAAAGGATCCTTGAGCAGATCGCGGTCATGAACCTCCGCGGCGTGCAGTCCGGGTCCATCATCCTGTTCGTCGGCGCTCCCGGCACCGGCAAGACCAGCATAGGCCAGAGCATCGCGAAGGCCCTGAAGCGCGAATACGTCCGTGTAAGCCTCGGCGGCGTGCGGGACGAGGCGGATATCCGCGGCCACAGGCGCACCTATATTGGCTCCATGCCGGGCCGTATCATCGACGGCATCCGGAAGGCAGGAGTCACGAACCCGGTCATGGTGCTGGATGAGGTGGACAAGCTTTCCGCAGGCTACAACGGGGACCCGGCGAGCGCGCTCCTCGAGGTGCTTGATCCGGAGCAGAACAGCACCTTCACGGACCACTACATGAACGTCCCGTATGATCTTTCGGATGTCCTTTTCATCTGCACGGCGAATACGGCGGAGACCATCCCGGAGCCGCTCCTGAACCGTATGGAGATGATCCCGTTCCGCGGATATACGCCCGCGGAGAAGTTCGAGATCGCGAAGCGGCACCTGCTTCCGAAGGCGATGCTCGCGGCGGGCCTCCGCGCGACCGAGGTCATCGTGGACGATGCCGCGGTCGAGGCGGTCATTTCCGACTATACGCGCGAGGCAGGCGTCAGAGGCCTGAAAAAGCGGATGGACATGATCTTAAGAAGCGCCGCGGTGGAGCTCGTAAAGCGGCGCGAGACGGAAGCGGCCGGCGCCGCCGGGCAGGAGAAGCCCGGGATCCCGGAAGGGCAGGAGGCGGCAGATGCCGGCAGAGGAGAGGATCCCGCGAGGGCTGTATCATCCGCGGTGCACGTTACGGCGGAGAATCTCCGCGGCTTCATGGATACGGCCCCGATGCACCGGAGGACCGTCCCTGAGAGCGCAGGACCCGGCGTCGTGACAGGGCTCGCGTGGACTGCGGCCGGCGGCGAGATCCTGTATATCGAGACCATGCTGACCAGGGGCAGCGGGAAGCTCCAGGTGACCGGGCAGCTTGGCGACGTCATGAAGGAATCCGCTCTGATCGCGGTGAGCCTTGTGAAGTCCCTGTATCCCGGCAAGGCGGCGCTCTTCGAGGAAAACGACCTGCATATCCACGTCCCGGACGGGGCGACGCCGAAGGACGGGCCGTCCGCCGGCATCACCCTCACGACGGCGCTGGCCTCGCTCGTGACAGGCAGGGCAGTCTCCCCGGACGTCGCGATGACCGGGGAGGTGTCGCTCCAGGGCGGCGTGAACCCGATCGGCGGCCTGCCGGAGAAGCTTATGGCGGCGCACCGCGCGGGCGTGAAAAAGGTGTGGATCCCCTTCGACAACGCGGACGACCTTGACGAGGTGGACGCGGAGGTGAAGAAGGCCCTCACGATCACCCCGGTAAAGACCGCGAAGGAAGTTCTTGAAGGCCTCGGCCTGATCTGAGCGACCGGGCGCGCCAAAAAAAACTGACGGTACGCATGGAACTGCGGTATAATAAAAAACTGAACAAGAAAAGGGGCGGTCCTGCCCCTTAAGACCCGAGGAGGCCACTGTCTATGAATTTTATTTTTATCTCTCCGCAGTTTCCGGACAACTACTGGAATTTCAGCGACCGTCTCAGAAAGAACGGCGTAAATGTCCTTGGCATCGGCGACGCGCCGTATGACGGGTTAAGCCCGCAGCTTAAGAATGCGCTGACGGAGTACTACCGCGTCGAGAATATGGAGGACTACGACCAGATGCTGCGCGCCGTCGCGTTCTTCACCTTTAAGTACGGGAAGATCGACTGGATCGAGTCGAACAACGAGTACTGGCTCGGGCAGGACGCCCGGCTCCGCACGGATTTCCACGTCACGACGGGAGTCAATACGGACGGCATAGAGCATTTCCGCAGCAAATCCGCGATGAAGGAGTGCTACGCGGCTGCGGGCATCCCCACGGCGCGCTGCCATAAGATCACAACGAAGGAGAAGGCGGCGGAGTTCCTGAAGCTGGTCGGATATCCGGTCATCGTCAAGCCGGATATCGGCGTCGGCGCCTGCGACACCTGGAAGCTTTCAAATAAGGCGGATTTTGAGGCGTTCTTTGCCGCGCAGCCGGCGGTCCCGTATGTGATGGAGGAGTTCGTCACGGGTGATATCCGCTCCTACGACGCGATCTGCGACAGCCGCGGGGAGCCGCTCTTCGAGTCCATGACGGAGTGGCCGCCCTCGATTATGGATATCGTGAACGAGAAGAAGGACCTCGCGTACTATGTTGCGGCGGAGATGCCGGAGCAGCTCAGGAAGTACGGCCGCGCGGCGCTGAAGGCCTTCGGCGTGAAGAGCCGTTTCGTGCATTTTGAGTTCTTCTGCCTGACGAAGGCGAAGAAGGGCCTCGGGAAGGTCGGGGATTTCGTCGGCCTCGAGGTCAACATGCGCCCGGCAGGCGCGTACACGCCGGATATGATGAACTACGCGCATTCTATCGACGTCTACCAGATCTGGGCGGACATGGTTACCGCGGACAGAAGGATCTTCCCGGAGCCTGAGTCGGATCACTACTGTGTCTACGCAGGCAGAAGGGACATCTATGACTATGTGCACACGGACGAGGAGGTGCTCGCGAAGTACGGCGCCGATATCGTCATGTACCAGCGCATGCCGGAGATGAGCGTCCCGCAGATGGGCAACCGGATGTTTACGGCGCACGCCGCGGATGAAGCTGCATCGAAGGAATTCATCCATTTTGTGCAGGAAAGAAAGTAAGAGGCGCGGAGGAACGTCATGACCGAGACAGAGCATGAGATCATGAAGAACCAGATCGAGGGGATCAAACGGGATTACCCCGAGGAGCAGTGGGCGGAGGAGATCACCTCCATGCTCCGCGATGCCTACCGGCAGGGTTATTCCGCAGGCAGGCGCTCCGCGGAGGCAGGGGACGCAGCGTACTGAGCCATTTCCCCGGAAGGATGGCAGCATAGCAGAAGGGCCGGACGCTTTCAGCTTCTGAAACGTCCGGTCCATATTTTTACATGGAGCCGGGGAGAGCCGCATGTCGCCCGGCAGGAGACCATACATGCTTCTGATTCGGCTATACTTGCGTCATCTGGACAAAGGAGGATACAATCATGTATGGAGCATTTTCCGGCGGTACGGCCGGTGCGCCGTGTGAATATGGAAGAGGTGCCGGATGGGAAGAATAAGGCAGTTTATCAGGGAAGAGCTTTCCGGCTGGAAGCCCTGGGAGATCATATGGCTCTTCTCTGCCTGCGCGCTGATCACAGGGCTGTCGGTCTACTGGCATGATTCTCCCATGGGGATCATTTCCGCCACCACCGGAGTCGCCTGTGTCGTCTGTACGGGAAAAGGGAAGCTGAGCGCTTATATTTTCGGAGCAGTGAACGTCGTCCTTTATGCCGTCATATCGTTCCGCGCGAAATACTACGGAGAGGTCATGCTGAACGCGCTGTATTATTTCCCGATGGAGTTTTACGGCTTTTATGTGTGGAACCAGCACATGAACAGGGAGACGCACGAGGTCGAAAAGAATCGTATGACGAAGGCCGGACGCGGAAAGCTCGTATTCGCCACGGCAGCAGGAACGGTCATATACGGCTTTCTCCTGAAGGCGCTCGGCGGGTCGCTGCCGTTCGTGGACTCCCTGAGTACCGTCGCGTCTGTAGTCGCCATGGTGATCTCCGTGAAAATGTACATGGAGCAGTGGATCATCTGGATCGCGGTCGATGTGGTGACGGTCGTCATGTGGGCGGCAGCTTTTGTAAACGGAAATGAAAGCATGGCGACACTGCTCATGTGGGTCGTATACCTGGGCAACGCCGTGATCATGTATTTCAAATGGGCAAAGGAGGCGGAGCCGGATGCGCTATAAAAGGGGAATGTACGGCGGAGCGTTTGATCCCTTGCATACCGGGCACCTGAACTGTATGGTCCAGGCGGCGTCACAGTGTGAGGAGCTTTTTATCGTCCTGAGCTTTTCCCGGAGGAGGGACCGTATCCCGGTGGAATACCGGTACCGCTGGATCTACAACAGCGTAAAGCACATGGAGCATGTCCGGATCATCACGCTTGAGGACCGGGAGCTCTCAAAAGAGGATTATGATACGCAGGACGCCTGGGAGCAGGGAAGGGACTATGTGATCTCAAAAATGGGCCGGGCGCCGGACGTGGTCTTCTGCGGATCGGATTATAAGGAAACGCGCAGGTATGAAGAGCTGTATCACTGCCCGGCGGTGTACTTTGACAGGGAGGAGATACCGATAAGCTCAACGGAGATCTTTGAGGATCCGTTCAGGTACTGGGAATTCATCCCTGCCATCGTCCGGCCGTATTTTGTGAAAAAGGTGCTCCTCATCGGAGGCGAGAGCACCGGGAAATCGACGCTTGCGCAGAATCTCGCGATGGTCTTTAACACCGTCTTCCTCGCCGAGACCGGCAGGGAGGTCTGCGACTATGCCGGGGGCATCGAGGAGATGATGGTCGAAGAGGATTTCCATGAGATCCTTCTCAGGCACAGGCTTCGTGAGACCGAGGCTCTCCGGAACAGCAACAGGATCCTTATTGTGGATACGGACGCGCTGACCACCAGGTTTTTTTCGCATTTTCTTTTTACGGATCCCGGGACCCTCAGAAGAAATGACGACCTGGCTAATGCCATCTCGGCGGTCAGTCATTTTGACCTCATCCTGTTCCTGGAACCGACCGTCGCCTTTGTCCAGGACGGGACACGGAATGAAAGGCTTCTTGAAGACAGGGAGGGCTACAGCCGCCAGATCAAAAGGATCTTTGACGGGGCCGGACTGAAGTATCATTGTATCGACGGGGATTATGAGCAGCGTTTTCTCTCCGCAAGGGAGATCATCAGGAAAGAACTTAAAATCTAAGGAGGATGGAGCTTATGTCGCTGAACGGTTTTCTCACCTATCTGCAGCAGCTGATCACCATGGTCGATGATGCCGACCCGCGTTCGGTCGGATATGCAAGGGCAGCGCTGAAAAACACCGTCGAACTGGCAAGGCTTTCAGGGAAAGCCGGCGGGCCGGCGATGCGCGTTATGGTCAGGGCGCTGGATCAGTTTGATGATATCATCAGGGTCCGGAACCAGTTTGCCGGAGAGCCGGGAGAGTTCCAGGAGAATGAAAGGAAGCGGAGACGGCTGTGCGCGATGCTGCAGCCGGGATGCTGACATGCATGAGATCCGTATCGGAGATCAGGCCTTTGCCATAAAGGATTACTACTGCTCCCGGGATGACTGCTATTATCCGAAAGAGGACGGTAAGCTGTGGCTGTACGTCAGGCTGACGGATGTCTGTCCCGCGGCGTGTCCTTTTTGTGTCGATCCGGGGAGAAGATCGGGGACAACGGCATTTGACATCCGTTCCTATGAGAGGATCCTCCGGAGGATCAGGCCCCATATCTACGGAGTGTCGTTTACCGGAGGGGAACCTATGCTGACTCCGGAGCTGCTCGATGAGGCGATCTTCGTCACCTCGGAGATCATGGGACATGAGGTGGAGATCGATATGGTCACCAACGGGACCGGTCTTGAAATAATCCCGGATCTTCATTCGATCGGCCGCCTCGACAGCATTCATATCAGCCGCCACAGGACTGCCGATGCGGAAAACAGCCTTCTGATGGGTTTTAAGGCAGCGTCCCTGGATTCGGTCAGGCAAATGGTCTCCCGCCTTCATGATCCGGGGCAGGCGGTCTTCAACTGCCTTCTGTCAAGGCAGGGCGTACATTCAGCGGACACGATCGCGGATTATCTGGAAATGGCGGCGGAAACGGGAGTACTGAACAGCAGCTTTATCGCTATGATACCTGTCAATGAGTATTGCGTCCGGGAGCGGGTCGACCCGGCGGAGATCGATCTTAGCCTCGATCCCCGCTTCCACGTCTGGAACCGGTTCCATGACTATGATTACTGCAGCTGCAGCAGCGGCGACTACCAGGCCCGCGCGGGGAATGTAAGATTTTACTACCGGTCTCCCGGGACCAGGACGGCACCGTATGCAAGACAGATGGTCTATACCAGCGATAACAGGCTGCTGAAGGGGTTCGGGGGAGAAGAGATCATTCTCTGAGCGGGACTTGGACGGTGACGGCCCGGTTGAAAATACGCGGTGATGCGGCTATAATTTCTGAGACATCAAGTATACCGGAGGTAAATATGAAGAAGATATTTTTTACTTTTGCTGTTTCCATGGCGCTCGTGCTTTCCGCGGCAGGGTGCGGGAGAAAAGCCGCGCCCGGAGCTGAAGCCTCCGCGGCGGTGACGCAGGCGGCGGAAGAGACGAAGGAAACGGCGGCTGAGACCACGGCCGGGGCCGAAGCAAAGACCGAAGCCGCGGCAGCAGAGACTACGGCGGCAGAGACTACGGCGGCAGAGACCGCGGCAGCAGGCGAAGCAAAGACCGGGGCACAGGGGGGATCTCAGGCCCGGGCCGCGGCGGAGGACGACGGACAGAATCCCGTCATGAATTTCGTCGGCGTATACAGCAATGAATACAGCACGGAGGCGCTGGTCGAGGCGCAGGGGAAGGAAGATGCCCGGATCACGGTGACCTGTGCCGGCAGCCCCTGGTTCCATCACCAGACAGTCATGAGCGGACGGATGGATCCTGACACGTTTACCGTGGAGTTTACCGACGCGGCGAAGACAGAGTATTACTACAACAGCGACGGCAGCGTGAACGAAGAGAAGGCTGACTATACGGACGGCACCGGCAAGGCGGTCTTCAGCCTTGCGGACAACACGCTGACCATCACGGAGAATCTCCCCTCCGGCGACAGCGAGACCGTATATACCTGGGGACCTTCATCTGACATGAAGACCGTCACCGATCCGGATCACTACGAAGGCGTCACGGCCATGGACAAGGCGAAAATAGAGACGGTCGTCGCGTTCAATGTCCGCAGGGCCTATCTTGGAGAAAACTGGCCTGAGCTGGCAGACATGATCGACTATCCGATCGTGATCAATGACACCACGCTGGAAGACAGCGATGCCTTCATCGGGTATATGCTGGACAAGACCATTGACGAGAGCGACCGGCAGGCTATGGACGAAGAAAGCACCCTGGATATGTTCGCCAACGGCCAGGGGATCTGCATGGGCAGCGGCCAGGTCTGGCTGAACGACCCGAACTATATGACGGATAAGGAGCCGGAGCTTAAGATCATCGCGATCAGCGGCATCGTGCCGAAGGAGCAGTAAGCGGCCGGTCTGCAGGCGGAACTTGAAGCATCGTACGGCCGGGCGCTGATCGGACAGCCCCGGCCGTTTTTGAGTTTGCGCGCGCGGCATGGAAGATGCGGCCCGGCGGCAGCCTGCGGGCCGCGGATGTCCGCTTTTACGCAATCAGGGAGGCAGGATGCTGGAGATATCTTTTTTTGCGGCAGAGCTGGTCTTTACGCTCGTCTGGCTGGCCGTGAGGATCACAGTCCGGATGAGGCGAAGGGGGGCTGACTGGAAACGGGAGGCTGTCCTGTTATTGATGTATATCGATCTTGCCGTCATCATCCGCTTCGTGTTTTTCCCGGCAGCGCTGGCCGGCGGGCATGTGCAGCCGCTTGTTTTTGAGAGGAAAGCGGTATTTCCTCTGCGTATCAACCTGCTTCCGTTTGTCCACCTGTTTGATTACGACAGCCTGCGGGGCATCATCTGGAATGTGGCCGGCAATGTGGTCATGTTTATTCCCACCGGGATCATACTGCCTGTCGTTTACAGGGAGCTGGACAGCGTCCGGAAGGTCACTGCGGTCGGGGCTTTCATTTCATTCTGCATAGAGATCCTTCAGCTGCCGTTTGCTTCCAGGGCGTCCGATGTCGATGATCTGATCCTGAACACCCTGGGAGTCCTTGCGGGATACGGGATCTGTACAGCTGTAAAGCGCCTTCGCCGAAGAGCCGGGGCCGGCCGGGGCGGACGCTTCTGAGAAGCTCCGGAGACGGCGGTTTCCCGACTTGCAGGTCCGGTTTACCGCAGCCTGTGGTATGATAGCAATGAAGAGGTCCGCCCGGAAGGAGTAAAGAAGGTACGGCATGGAAAGCAAAGACACGGCGATACGGATCAGACGCATCTCCTTTTATGAGCAGATATTTGACGAGCTTCAGGCGGCGGATCCAGCGGAGGGGATCCCGGAAGAGCTGGTGGAAAAACGCCGGCTCCTGGAGCAGTATTATACTTCCGGCGAGTGGCTTGCGGACTTTGAAGCGGACGAAGCAGGAGCGCTGCCGGCGGATCTTAAGCGCGGCGTTCTCTCGGAGGACGGAGTCTTTGATCTCCTGGAGCGCCTGGATGGCTGCGAAAATGAAGGACAGGTCCCATCCGGCCGCGTGGAAGGCGGGGGGACAGTCCCGGGACCGGGAGACCTGGCCGGGAGGGACTGAATTCATGGTCCGCCTGCGGACCCTGCGCGCCGCGGAAGGGGCTTTGGAAGCAAGGATACAGAAGATATGTGCACACGGTACTGGACCGAGGAATCCCCGGAGCTCCGGGCGATCGTAGAAGAAATGAAGCGTTCCCCCCTCACGGCAAGGTGGCAGAGGAAGACCGGGATCAAGACGTACGGCGAGATCCGCCCCACGGATGTCGCCCCGGTCATCGCGCCCGACCGCGCCGGGAACCGGGCGGTCTATCCGATGAAATGGGGCTACACCGGGAGGTCCCTCCTCCTGAACGCGCGGGCAGAGACCGCGGCGGTAAAGCCAACCTTCAGGGAGGACTGGCGGCGGCACAGGTGCATCGTCCCGGCGTCCTGGTACTTTGAATGGGAGCATCTTCAGGGGAACGACGGAAGGAAGCACATCGGCGGAAAGTACATGATACAGCCGAGAAACTCCGCCATGACCTGGCTCTGCGGTCTGTACCGGATCGAGGAGGGACTGCCGGTCTTCGTGGTGCTGACCAGGGAACCGGGGGAGGAGCTCCGCTTTCTCCACGACCGGATGCCCCTCATCCTGCCGGAGCAGTACATCGACGAATGGATCCGTCCGGACACAAGGCCCGAAGACCTGCTGGGCGAGGCGCTGACGGATATGGTTTTTGAAAAGGTATGCGGGAAATGAAAATGCGGACACTCAGACAGGCTTTTTACCGGTCTATCCCGGTGCTCGCCGGCTATGTCGTCCTGGGGACCGGCTTCGGCATTCTCATGCGGGATGCCGGCTACGGCGTTCTGTGGACGGCGGCCATGAGTATTTTTATCTATGCCGGGTCCATGCAGTACGTCGGCGTCGGGCTCCTTTCCGGAGGCGCTTCCGTCCTGACGGCTGCCATCACGACGGTCATGGTCAATGCGCGGCATCTTTTTTACAGTATTTCCATGATCGACACCTACAGGGATTCCGGGAAATACAAGCCGTATCTGATCTTCGCGCTTACGGACGAGACGTACTCCCTGCTCTGCGACGGAAAGACGCCCGAGGGGACGGATCCGGAGCTCTACAGGTTCCTTTTATCCCTGTTCAACCAGAGCTACTGGGTCGCGGGAAGCGTCACAGGGAGCCTGATCGGAGGCGTGCTCCCGTTCTCCACCGAGGGGATCAGCTTCTCCATGACCGCGCTTTTTATCGCGGCGTTTACGGAGCAGTGGCTCACCGCCGGGGATCATGTCCCGGCGCTTACAGGCGTGCTGTGCACGTTTTTCTGCCTTGTGCTTTTCGGGCGGGAAGGCTTCCTGATCCCTGCCATGCTGCTGATCACGCTGGTGCTGACGCTTCTCAGGAAACGTGAGGAGGGCAGGATATGAAAACAGCTGTCCTTATTACCGCCATGTCGGTCACGACCATCCTTTTGAGGGCGCTGCCGTTTCTTCTGTTTCGAAGGCGGACGCCGAAGTACGTGACCTATCTCGGAAGGGTGCTCCCGCCGGCCATGATCGGCCTTCTGGTGGTCTACTGCCTTAAGGACATCACGCCCGGGATCCGTCCCTACGGCATCCCGGAGCTGATCGCGGCAGCGTGCGTTGTCATCGTCCAGGTCCTGAAACGGAATTCCCTCGTCAGCATCCTGGCAGGCACGGTCATCTATATGGTGCTGGTACAGAAGATGTTCTGACGCTGCCGGAAAAGCTTCCGGGAGGCCCGGAAGGTCCGGGAGTCCCGGAAGATCCGGGAGCCCTGGGAGGTCCGGGAGCCCCGGAAGGTCCGGGAGCCGGGCGATCATAAAATCATTATTAATACTTGGGGGGATTTTCGTTATGTCCGGAACCGGGAAACCACACTGGATGAAGATACTGCTCTGGCTCGCGTCGGTCGGCTCGTCGATCGGCCTGATGATCCTGGGCGCGAGGTTCATCAACGAGGATAATGCCGGCCTGTTCCTGGAATTCGCCGTCATTACCGTCGTGACGCTTGTTTACCTCTACCTGATATCCGGGAAGAAGACATTTACATATCTTAACAACCAGACCGGATACACGGTACGGACGCTGGCGCCGATCCTGATCTTTCCGGGCATCTTCTCACTGTTCGGCGTCCTTTCCTGGATCATGGACAGGCCGCCGGCCATGCCCGGCTGGTCGCTCAATTTCCTCCTTGCGGCGGCAAACATGTTCATGGTCGGCATCTACGAGGAGGGATGCTTCAGGGCCTGCGCGTGCGACGCGCTGCTGCCGGCGCTGAGGAAGACCAGGCATCCGTTTTTATTTACCGCGCTGATCTCGGGCCTTCTGTTCGGCTATGTCCACGTCGTAAGCGTCGATTTTTCAAACCTCCAGGAGACCCTGCAGTTCGTGCTGAAGATCGTGAACCTGCTTATATCCGGAAGCATGTATATGATCCTGTACTGGAAGACCAGGAACCTTCTCGGGCTTGCGATCGTCCACGGCCTGTACGATTTCATTCCGGACTTCATGAACCAGATCTTTTTGTTCCCGGACGTGGAAAATACCGGTTCCTATACCACCGGGGACGTGGGCACCACGATCGTCTACGTGATCCAGCTGGTGTTCAGCCTTCTGTGCCTTCTCTATGTTTACAGGAAGGTCGCGAGAAAGCTCGATTATAAAAAGATCCTGGAAGAATGGTAAAACCTGCGCGGTCTTAAAAGACCGGCGCAGGCCGAAAGAAAACAGTATCCGGAGAAGCTTCATTCCTTATCGTGTGAATGCCTGCTGAACCAGTAGTCCAGGTCTTCACAGGCCTTCCCTTCACAGATGTCGCGGACAGCCGCGCACCGGCCGAGCATGTAGCACAGGTAACAGACAAATGAGAAACCGCCGAGGAAGAGGATCGCGTCCATCAGGACTCCTTTCTGTTTGGATGTGTGCAGGGACGGGTAAAAGAAATGCGGATATTATAAGAAATGCGGGAGATATAATATAAGCTTTTCCGTACAGAAATGCAAGAACCAGTTATCGAAGTTCAGCAGCTTTTCAACAAAGAAGGACCGGGACGGCGGCAGGGACAAAAGCCGCCGGGGCAGGAGCATCGTCCGCAGGACCCGGCAGAAAGAGAGGAGGGCACATATGAAATTTGATTTTACCACGTTTCCTGACAGGCACGGGATGGACGCGATCGCGGTAGATCCGCCGGCGGGGTCGGAGTACAGGAAAGGGATCACGGTGCGGGACGGGCTCGACCACATTCCGATGTGGGTCGCGGACATGAACTTCAAGACGGTCCCGTCCATCCCGGAGGCGCTCATGAAGCGCTCCGCGCACCCGCTGTACGGGTACTTCGAGCCGCGGGCCGAATACTTTGACGCGATCATCCGCTGGCACGCGGTGAGGAAGGGCGCCGGTGACCTCGCGCCGGAGCTGATCGGCTACGAGAACAGCGTCCTCGGCGGCGTGGTCAGCGCGCTCCATGCCCTCGCGAGCCCCGGAGACGGGATCCTCGTGCATTCCCCGACCTATATCGGCTTCACGAAGGTCATGGAAAACAACGGCTACCGTGCGGTGCTGTCCCCCCTCTTCCGGGACCAGGACGGCGTGTGGCGGATGGATTATGAGGATATGGAGAAGAAGCTTTCCGCGAATCCCATCCACTGCGCGATCTTCTGCTCCCCGCACAATCCCTCCGGACGCGTCTGGGAAGCATGGGAGATCGAGAAGGCCATGGAGATCTACAGAAAGCATGACGTGTTCGTCATTTCCGACGAGATCTGGTCCGATATCCTTCTTGACGGGCACAGGCACATCCCGACGCAGAGCATTTCCGAAGACGCGAAGCGGCGGACGGCGGCGTTTTACGCGCCCTCCAAGACCTTCAACCTCGCGGGACTGGTCGGAAGCTACCATGTGATCTACGACCGGTGGCTCCGAGACAGGGTGCGGAAGGAGGGATCGCTCTCGCACTACAACTGCATGAACGTGCTGTCCATGTACGCGCTGATCGGCGCCTACAGCCCCGAGGGGGAGCAGTGGACGGATGAGCTCTGCTCTGTGCTGTCCGGCAACGTTTCCTGGGCGGTGGACCACATCAGGCAGAACTGGCCGGGCGTGGAGCTCGCGAAGCCGGAGGGGACCTACCTTCTGTATCCGGACTGCACCGGCTGGTGCGAGGCGCACGGGATCACGATCAACGATCTCCGCAGGGCCGGCTTTGAGGCCGGCGTCGACTGGCAGGACGGGCGCCCGTTCCTGAACGAGAACACCATCCGCATGAACCTCGCGCTTCCGCGGGCCCGCATGGAAGAGGCCTTCGCCCGCCTGGACCGCTACGTATTTGTGTAATAATCAACACGGTGTTGAGCCATGGGGACAGTCCCCACGGTCGAAAACCCGTCGGGGCGGGAGAAAGCGTCCAGCGGTGAGGGGGCAGGCGGAGCAGTCCGTGAGGCCGTCGTCCGCCGCGAGGAGGTCCCGCTCCGTTTCGTTGAAGGGCCAGTCGCAGGTGAAGCCGAGGTGCCGGTAGATCTCCTTGTCCACGGCGACGAGGAAGCACCAGGGCTCGCCTTCCTTTCTGAGCCTGTCCATGGCGAAGCGCATGACGCTGTCCATGTGCCCTGCGTGGCGGTGCTCCGGATGCGTCGCGACGCACATGAGGTAGGTGACCGGGACTGTCCCGGCCTTTCCGCCGCCGCGCGGATCCGGGGCGTATTCCGCGAGAAGCGGCTTGAGATGCACCATCGAGAGGATCGCGCCGTCCTCCTCGAGGACCGCGATCCGGTTCGCTGAGACAGTGCCGGGACGTTCCTTAGTCCCGTAGTATTCCGCCTCGAATTCCGGGTCGGTGCCGAAGCAGAGACGGAAGAGCGGAAGTGTGCGGAGATATTCGTTTTTTTCAAGAAAACGCAGCATGGCAGCTCCTTTCTGCAGCATATGATACCATAAATCCGTAACCGCCGGAACGTTCCGGAAGGGAGGCGCGCTTGGAACAGTCGTTTTTTCAGGAGGTCTACAGGATCGTCGCCCGGGTCCCGCGCGGCCGGGTCGTTTCCTACGGGCAGGTCGCCCGCATGCTCGGCAGCCCGCGCGCCGCGCGGCAGGTAGGCTGGGCCATGCGCTGCTGCCCGGAGGACCTTCCCTGGCAGCGTGTCGTGAAGGAGGACGGGACCATCGCAGGAGGCGGATACGCGGAGAGCCGCCGCGCAAGGCTTGAAGAGGAGGGCGTGCCGTTCCTTCCGGACGGGCGGGTGGATATGAAGGCCTGCCGCTGGGAGCCGGAGACCGCGCGCGGCTCGCTTTTCGGGATTATGTTAATGTCGGAAAAGAAACGGACAGGAGGCTCTTTATGAAAACAGTCATCATGGCGGGCGGCCGCGGCACGCGCATTTCGTCTGTCGCGTCGGATATCCCGAAGCCGATGATCCGGATCGGCGGTGTGCCGGTCCTGGAGAGGGAGATCCGGTGCCTCCGGGACCAGGGCTTTACAGACCTGATCATCACGGTGTCGCATCTCGGCGGCATCATCATGGATTATTTCGGTGACGGCAGCGGGACCTCGCCCGCGACCGGGGAGCCCTTCGGCGTCAGGATCGAATACTACAACGAGGAGACGCCCCTCGGGAACGCGGGCGCGCTTTTCAAGCTGCGGGACCGCCTGACGGAGGATTTCCTGCTCCTAAACGCGGACGCCGTGTTCGACGTGGATTTCCGCCGCATGGCGGCCTTCCACAGGGAAAAGGGCGGGCTTGTGACATTGTTCACCCACCCGAACAGCCATCCGTATGATTCGGGGCTCATCATCGCGGAGCCTGACCTTTCCGTGCGCGCGTGGCTCGCGAAGGAGGACCCGCGCCCGGAGTATTACAGGAACCGGGTCAATGCCGGACTTCACGTCATGAGTCCCCGGGCCCTCGACGTAAGCGGGATCGATCCCGCCGCCGTAGGGACCGTCGATGAGACGACCGGGAAGACGGTCAAGGTGGATCTTGACCGCCAGATCCTGAAGCCCCTTGCGGGAACGGGGCAGATGTTCTGCTACGACAGCCCGGAATACGTGAAGGACATGGGGACTCCTGACCGCTTCAACGCTGTGCAGGCGGATTTCGCGGCGGGGCGTGTCTCGGCGAAGAATCTCGCGAACCGCCAGAAGGCGGTATTCCTGGACCGCGACGGCACGATCAACACCTACGTCGGCTTCTTAAGGAAGCCGGAGCAGCTGACGCTCCTCCCCGGGACCGCGGAGGCGGTGAGGCGGATCAACGCGTCGGGTTATCTCTGCATCGTCGTGACGAACCAGCCCGTGATCGCGCGGGGCGAGGTCACGGTCCCTGAGCTCGAAACGATCCATAACCGGATGGAGACCCTCTTAGGACTTGAGGGCGCCTATGTCGACGCCATCTACTACTGCCCGCATCATCCGCACAAGGGGTACGCGGGGGAGATACCGGAGCTTAAGATCGAGTGCGGCTGCCGGAAGCCGAAGCCCGGCATGCTCTTAAAAGCGGCGGAGGACTTTAACATCGACCTCTCGCAAAGCTGGATGGTCGGGGACGGGGAAAATGATATCGGCGCCGGAAGGAATGCCGGCACCCGCACCTGCCTGATAGGCGAGGGCGGTTTCGGCCAGGACATGACAGAAAAAAGCCTCCTCGCGTTTACGGAGAAGGCTCTTTCAGAGTGATTATCTCAGTGGGAGTCAAAAGTGATATCTGCCGCCGCCGGTAGGCTTTCCGGCGGCGGTGTTTTTGTCCGCAGTCAGTCTTTCCGGGCCGCGCGTTATTCCTGCGCGAGCCGCCTTCCCATCAGGACGCCCATGATCGAAGCCATCATGAGGCCGCGGGTCCAGCCGGAACTGTCGCCCAGGCAGTGGAGGCCCTTAAGGCTCGTGTTGAAATCCGCGTCCATCCTGACGCGGTTCGAGTAGAACTTCAGTTCCGGGGAATAAAGCAGCGTCTCGTAGGCCGCGAAGCCCGGGACCACGTAATCCATAGCCTTGATGAAGTTGATAATGTTCACCATGGAGCGGTAGGGCATGGCGGCGGTGATATCGCCCGCGACCGCGTCCGGCAGCGTCGGGCGCAGGTTCGACTGCGCGAGCTCCTTCTGCCAGGTGCGCTTCCCGTCCAGGATGTCCCCGAAGCGCTGCACGAGGATCTGCCCGTTCGCAAGCATGTTGGTGAGCTCGCCGACCTTCTGCGCGTACGCGATCGGCTGGTTGAACGGGACGCTGAAATTGTGCGAGCAGAGGATGGAGAGATTCGTGTTGTCGCTCTTCAGGTCCTTGTAGGAGTGCCCGTTCACGACGGCAAGATTGTTGTCGTAGTTCTCCTGGCTCACGAACCCGCCGGGGTTCTGGCAGAAGGTGCGGACCTTGTTCTTGAAGGGCTTCGGGTAGCCCACGAGCTTCGACTCGTAGAGCACGCGGTTCACGGTCTCCATGATCTCGTTCCGGACCTCGACGCGGACGCCGATATCGACGGTCCCCGGCGCGTGGGCGATGCCGTGATCCGCGCAGAGCTTTTCCAGCCAGTCGGCGCCGCGGCGGCCGGTCGCGACCACGGTGCGGTCCGCGTGGATCTCCGTCTCCTTCCCTTTGTCGGAGATGATCACGCCCTTGCAGACGCTGTCCTCGAGGATCAGGTTCCGGCACTCGCAGCCGAACAGGATCTCGACGCCGTGCTCAAGGAGCCACTGCTCGATCCGGAAGTAAATGTCCTGCGCCTTCTCGGTACCCATATGGCGGATGGGGCAGTCCACGAGCTTCAGGCCGGCGTGGATCGCGCGGCGGCGGATCTCCTTGCGCTCCGCCTCGTTCCCGAGGCCCTCGATGCGGGTGTCCGCGCCGAACTCAAGATAGATCCTGTCCGTGTAGTCGATGGTCTCCTGGGCCTTCTCCTCGCCGATGAGCGACGGAAGGTCGCCGCCGACCTCGTAGCTTAAGGAAAGCTTTCCGTCGGAAAATGCTCCCGCTCCCGAAAAGCCCGTCGTGATGTGGCAGTAGGGCTTGCAGCTTACGCATTTTCCTGTCTCACCCTTCGGGCAGTGCCGTTTTTCAACGGGCTGTCCTTTTTCGACCATGATGATTTTTTTCGTGCTGCCGAGGCGGAGCATTTCAAGTGCGGTGAAGATACCTGCCGGCCCCGCGCCGACGATGACCAGATCTGCTTTCATAGTTTAAACACCTTTCGCTGCCGTTAAGGCTTTTTTTCCGGGCCTCCGGGCCCCGTCTGCAGGTATCATACCATAACTCCTGCAAAACGTCACACCGGGCCGCGCAGAAACACGAAGGCCCGCAGGAGGATGCGCCTTCCTGCAGGAATAATTCCGCCGGAAAGCTCCCGCGCCGCAGGTTCTTCCGCTATAATAACAGGTGGAAGGACCAGATCCTTTTTACATGCGGAAGCGGCGGAGACGCCGCGGACGGGAGGACGCTATGGCAGAGATGGATTTTTATTCGGAATACCGTTCCAAGCTTCGCACGCCGGAGGAGGCGGTCAGGGTCGTGAAGAGCGGCGACTGGGTCGACTACATGACCTGCGTTACCATGCCTGTGCTGCTCGACAGGGCGCTTGCGGCGCGGAAGGACGAGCTGACGGACGTCAAGATCCGCGGAAACCTTCTGTTCGGGCCGATCGAGGTCGTGGAGTGCGACCCGAAGCGTGAGCATTTTATCTACAACAGCTGGCACTGCTCGGCGTACGAACGGAAGCTCTGCGACAAGGGGCTCTGCAACTTTATCCCCATGGTCTTCCATAACGTCGTGCCGTATTACAGGCACTTCCTTACGGTGAACGTCGCCATGATGTGCGCGGCCCCCATGGACCGGCACGGCTATTTCAACCTTTCCAGCGGCACCGGCGTCGCGAAGGGCATTCTTGAGAAGGCGGATATCGTGATCATCGAGGTCAACGAGAACCTCCCGGTGATCTACGGCGGCTTCGACGAGAGCATCCATATTTCGGACGTTGACTTCGTGGTGGAGGGGGCGCATGATCCGCTGCCGGGCTTCCCGAAGATTCCGCCCACCCCGGAGGACATCGCGATCGCGAAGCTGATCATCCCCTTCATCAAGAACGGGGCGACGATCCAGCTGGGCATCGGCTCCATGCCGAACGCCGTCGGCTCGCTGATCGCGGATTCGGACATCCGGGACCTCGGCATGCACACGGAGCTCCTGAGCGACGCGTTCTACGAGCTCTACAAAGCCGGAAAGCTTACGAACCGGAAGAAGAAGGTGAACCGGGACAAGGGCGTCACGGGGCTGACCATCGGCTCGAAGGAGCTGTACGAATGGGTGGACAGGAATCCGGGCGTCGTCGCCGCGCCGCTCGAGTACGTCAACGCGCCGGAGATCATCGGGAGCCACGACGACATGATCTCCATCTCCAGCGGGATCTCCGTCGACCTTTTCGGCCAGGTCTGCGCGGAGACAGCGGGGCTCCGCCATATCAGCGGGACCGGCGGCCAGCTCGACTTCCTGGTCGGCGCTTCCATGTCCGCGGGGGGCAAGGCCTTCATCTGCATGTCGTCGACCTACCGCGACCGGTACGGGCGGCGGTACTCGAGGATCGTCCCGTATTTCAAGGGGGACATCGTCACGGATCCCCGGAGCCAGGCCTACAACGTGGTCACGGAATACGGCTGCGTGAACCTCGTGGGGCGCACCACCTGGGAACGGTCGGAGATGCTGATCTCCATCGCCCATCCGGATTTCCGGGAGGACCTGATCCGCGAGGCGGAGATCATGAAGATCTGGAGGCGTTCGAACAAAAGATAGTATTCTGCAGGTGTCGGAGGGGAGCGGATGAAACTCACAGACCTGTTCAGTCTTCAGGGAACACTGTTTGCCATGATGCTGATCGGCGCATGGCTGAAAAAGCGCGGGATCATTGACGAAGGCGGGAAGCGCTGCCTGAGCGACCTGTGCATCAACATCGTGATCCCCTGCAACATTTTCCGCTCCTGCCTGATCCAGGCGGAGCCGGGGATCTTCCGGACCTGCGGCCTCCTTCTGCTGTCCGCGGTCCTCCTGCAGGCGCTCTGCCTGTTCCTGAACCGGTTTATATACGACCGCTATCCGGACCGGCAGAAAAAGGTGCTGCAGTACTGCACCATCGTCCCCATGAGCGGGTTCCTCGGGAACCCGATCGCGGAGGGGCTGTACAGCTCGCTCGGCGTGCTTTACACGTCCATATTCCTGATCCCGATGCGGATCATCATGTGGTCTGTCGGCACAACGTATTTCGTCGCCGGGGCGGTGGCGGACCGCAGAAAGGTCCTGAAAAACGTGGCGACCCATCCCTGCCTTGTGGCGATCTACCTGGGCATGATCTGCATGGCGGCGCAGCTCCGCCTTCCCAGGATCCTTACGGAGACCGCGCGCTATATCGGCAGCTGCAATTCGGCGCTCACCATGTTCATCGTCGGGACCATCCTCGCGGATGTAAAGCTTGCCACCATCTGCAGCAAGGATACCTTAAGCTTCAGCGTCCTCCGCCTCGTGCTTCTGCCGGCAGCGGCGTTTGCGCTCGGGAAGGCCCTGGGGCTGGACAACGTCTCACACGGCGTCAGCGTCCTTATGACCGGCATGCCTGCCGGCGCGACCGCAGCCATCTTCGCGGCGCGCTACGACAGCGACGCGCCCTTCGCCACGAAGTGCGTCGTCATGTCCACCCTGCTGTCGATGGTCACGCTCCCGCTGTGGAGCTTCGCGGTGGGGTGAAAGAGCGCGGCAGATGCATGGACGCGGAAAGGACACAGGAAACAATGACAAAGGGGCACCGGATCAGATGATCCGATGCCCCTTCTTTTGTGATTTCGAAGAAATATGATCATAACGCCGCCGGAAAGGGGGCGCCTGTCCTCTTAAAACTTTCCGCGGATCCGCTCCGCGGCCATCTCGATGCCGTTTTTACTGTCATTCAGAAGGCGGTTCACGCGGCTGATCGTCGCGGTCGATGCTCCTGTCGCGCTGGAGATCTCCTGATAGGTCTGCTTTTCCAGCAGCCGGCTTCCGACGTCGAAGCGCTGGGAGAGGGAAAGAAGCTCGTTTACGGTACAGATATCTTCGAAGAAAAGGTAGCACTCCTCCATGTTTTTAAGGCTCAGCACGGCGGCAAACAGCTTTTCGACCGTTTCTGAATGAATATCTTTTTTCACGTCATCCTCCAAAGGTCATCAGGTTACGGGTACGGGGTCTGTGGCTACAAGAAGATTTTAACACTCTAAACCGGTAAAATCAAATGTATCAAAATAAAAACATAAATAACTATTGCATTTTCGGACCTCTGAGAGTAAAATTCACAAATGTAACGCTTTAACGCTTACACGCGTTAAAGCATACAAGCGCTAAAGCGAAAAAACGGGCCGCAGGAAACGGGCACCGGTTTTCGCGAATCAAGAATCGGAGGTACATAATCATGGGTATTAAACTGGCGATGCTGACTGTATTCTTTGGAGTTATGATCTGGATCGGTCTCTACTGCCGCAGGCATTCCACGGATGTCAGCGGGTTCGTGCTTGGCGGAAGGTCTGTGGGACCGTGGCTCACGGCTTTCGCTTACGGAACGTCCTATTTCTCCGCAGTCGTATTCGTCGGTTACGCAGGCCAGTTCGGATGGAAGTACGGGATCTCGGCGACGTGGGCCGGCATCGGCAACACGATCCTGGGTTCGCTCCTTGCGTGGGTCGTCCTGGGGCGCCGGACGCGCATCATGACACAGCACCTTGACTCCGCCACCATGCCCCAGTTTTTCGAGGCGCGCTTCGGCAGCAGCTCGCTGAAGGTCGCGGCGTCCGTCATCACCTTCATTTTCCTCATTCCCTACACGGCGTCTCTTTACAACGGCCTTTCCCGTCTGTTCGGGATGGCGTTCAGCATTGACTACTCCGTCTGCGTCGTGGTCATGGCAGTCCTGACCGGCATCTATGTCATAGCCGGCGGATACATGGCGACCGCGATCAACGACTTTGTACAGGGAATCATTATGCTGTTCGGTATCTGCGCGGTCATCCTCGCGGTGCTGAACTCCAAGGGCGGCTTCCTCGCAGCGCTGGACGGCCTTGCGCGGATCTCCGACGAGTCGGTCTCCACGACGCCCGGTATCTTTGCTTCCTTCTTCGGGCCGGATCCCGTCAACCTTCTCGGCGTCGTGATCCTGACCTCCCTGGGAACCTGGGGACTTCCCCAGATGGTCCAGAAGTTCTACGCGATCCGCAGTGAGAAGTCCATCGCGACCGGCACGGTCGTCTCCACCTTCTTCTCTCTCGTCGTCGCAGGCGGATGCTACTTCCTGGGCGGCTTCGGAAGGCTGTTCTCCGACCAGATCGACATCAAGGCTAACGGCTTCGACTCCGTGATCCCGACCATGCTTTCCGGGCTTCCGGACCTCCTGATCGCGATCGTCGTCATCCTCGTGCTTTCCGCATCGATGTCGACGCTGTCCTCGCTGGTCCTTACCTCCAGCTCCACCATGACGCTTGACCTTTTAAAGGGCCGCGTGATCGCGGATATGGATGAAAAGAAGCAGGTGTTCGTCATGCGCTGCCTGATCGTCGTCTTTGTCGCGATCTCCGTCGTGCTGGCGATCATCCAGTACAAGTCGAGCGTTACCTTCATCGCGCAGCTCATGGGCGTGTCGTGGGGCGCGCTGGCAGGCGCTTTCCTGGCACCGTTCCTGTACGGGTTATACTGGAAGGGCGCGACCAAGGCAGGCGTATGGTGCAGCTTTATCTTCTCGACCGTCGTCATGCTTGTCAACATCGCGGCAAGAAGCTCGTTCCCGGCACTCCTCCAGTCCCCGATCAACGCAGGCGCGTTCTGCATGCTCGCCGGCCTGGTGATCGTCCCGGTCGTCTCCATGTTCACTCCGAAGCCGGACAGGAACGTCGTCGATAGCGCGTTCGCGTGCTATGACGCGAAGGTCCTGGTCCCGAGGAGGAGAGCACTCGAGGAGGACGCGCAGGACTGACAGAGAGGGCGATATGATCATCGATTTCCATACTCATACATTTCCCGACAGGATCGCGGACGCGGCGGTGGACCACCTCGCGTCCGCGTCCCATACTGTCCCCTTCACGCGCGGGAAGAATTCAGAGCTTACCGCTTCCATGCGGGAGTCCGGCATCACCCGCTCCGTGGTGCTCCCGGTGGCGACGTCCGCGCGCCAGGTGGAGCGGCTGAACAGCTATTCCGCGGAAATGAACGCGCGCACGGAGGAGACAGGGATCCTTTTCTTCGGGGCCATCCACCCGGAACTGGACGGATACCGCGCGGAGCTTTCCCGCGCAGCCGGCCTGGGCCTTAAGGGGATCAAGCTGCACCCGGTGTACCAGGGCACGGATATTGACGACCCGCGGTTTTTGAGGATCATAGACCGCGCAGCGGAGCTTGGCCTCGCGGTGGTCACGCACGCGGGCCTTGACGTCGGCTTCCCGGGCGTGGTGCGGTGCTCGCCGGCCATGTGCCGGCACGTGGTCGATGCCGTCGGCCCGTTCACGTTCATCGCCGCCCATATGGGCGGCTGGAGGAACTGGGACGAGGTCCCGGAATACCTGGCCGGCACCGGGACATACATCGATACGTCCTTCTCCCTGGGCCGCATGACGCCCCTCCAGGACGGTTATTACAAAACGGAAGAGGAGCTCCGCCTCCTTGGTCCGGAGGCCTTTACGAGGCTCGTACGCGCCGTAGGCGCAGACCATGTCCTCTTCGCGACGGACTGCCCCTGGGGCGGCCAGAAGGAGACGCTCAAGGAGTTCCGCGCGCTTCCGCTTACGGAGGAAGAGAAGGACCTGATCCTCGGGGAGAACGCGCGGAGGATCCTGAAGATATGAAAACTGAATAACAAAAAAGAAGGGCAGCTGCTTTCCGCAGCTGCCCTTTCGTATGCCATTCACTTTCCGGCAGTTTACCTTCCAGCCGGCGCCTTATGCCTGTGCCAGATCCTCCGAGGTCAGGATCTTCAGGCCCTTGCCTGCGAGCCTTGTCTCGGCCGCCTTCGTCTCGGCGACGCGGAAGATCATGCAGGCCTCCTTCACGCCGATGCCTCCGAAGAACGCGTACATATACTCGATGTTGACGTTCGCGTCCGCGAAGACAGACAGGAGCTTGTCAAGACCGCCCGGCTCGTCCGGGATCGCGACCGCGAGGACCTTGGTGATGCTGGAGACGAAGCCGTTCTCCTTCAGGACGTTCGCGGCGTTGAAAGCATCGTCCACGATCAGCCTTGCAATGCCGAAATCCTTGGTCTCCGCGATGGAGAGCGCGCGCATGTCGATGTGGTGCTCGGCAAGGACCGCGGTCATTTCCTTCAGCTTGCCGGGCCTGTTTTCAAGGAACACGGAGATCTGTTTGATGCTCATGGGAGCCTCCTTTCATATGCTGGGACGTTTTCACATCCGTGACAGGAATGCCGCGTGACCTCAGATCTTTCTCCTGTCGATGACGCGGACTGCCTTGCCTTCGCTGCGGGTGATGCTCTTCGGGGCGACGAGGGAGACCTTCGCCTTGATGCCAAGCATGGACTTCAGGCCGTCCACCAGCTTCTTCTGGCGCTCGGTGATCTCGCCGACGTTGTCGGTGAACATCTCGGGCGTCATCTCGACCTGGACGTCAAGCGTGTCGGTATTGTTCACGCGGTCTACGATGATCTGGTAGTTCGCCGCGTAGCCGTGGTTCAGGAGCACGGTCTCGATCTGGCTCGGGAATACGTTGACGCCGCGGATGATCAGCATGTCGTCGGTGCGTCCCTTCGGCTTGGTCATGCGGACGTGGGTGCGGCCGCAGGAGCACTTCTCATGGGTCAGGGAGCAGATGTCGCGCGTGCGGTAGCGGATCATCGGGAAGGCTTCCTTGTCGATCGCGGTGAAGACGAGCTCGCCCAGGGTGCCGTCCGGAAGGACCTCGCCCGTATCCGGGTCGATGACCTCGGCGATGAAATGGTCCTCATTTACGTGCATGCCCTGCTGCGCGGAGCACTCGAAGGAGACCCCGGGACCGGAGAGCTCGGTGAGGCCGTAGATGTCGTACGCCTTGATGCCGAGGGTCTTCTGGATGTCCTGGCGCATCTCCTCGGACCACGCCTCGGCGCCGAAGATACCGGCCTTCAGCGGGATGTCCTCCGGCCTGTAGCCCATTTCCTTCATGCTCTCGGCGAGGTATGCCGCGTAGCTCGGGGTGCAGCAGAGGATGGTCGCGGAGAGGTCCATGATGAACATGATCTGGCGCTCGGTGTTGCCGGAGCTGGTCGGGATGGTAAGGCAGCCCACCTTGTGGGAGCCGCCGTTCAGTCCCGGGCCGCCGGTGAACAGGCCGTAGCCGTAGGAGACCTGGCAGACGTCCTCGTTGGTGCCGCCTGCCGCCGTGATGGCGCGGGCGCAGCACTCCTCCCAGAGGTCGATGTCATGCTGGGTGTAGAACGCGACGACGCGCTTTCCGGTAGTGCCGGAGGTAGACTGGATGCGGACGCAGTCGCTTAACGGGACAGCGAGCAGCCCGTACGGGTACGCGTTCCGGAGATCGGCCTTGGAGAGGAAGGGGAGCTTTTTCAGATCGTCGACGGACTGGATATCGTCCGGCGTGACGCCCTTTTCCTCCATTTTTTTCCGGTAGTAGGGAACATTGTCCCACACGTGCCGGATCTGCTTTACGAGCCGTTCGCTCTGGAGAGCCCTGATATCTTCACGGCTTGCGCACTCGATAGATTCCTGATAATACCTTTCCATAACAGATACCTTGATACCTTTCAAAAGACATATGATAACGGTTGCGCAGATCTTTATGATCCAGATTCCGTCTGCGCAGTAACTCCCCGGGGCCGGCAGGAGCCGGCCGTTATCCGCAAGCGAAAACTGAGATTTATGAATTGCGTCCCAGCCGGAAGGCCTTTTTGTTCATTTCAAGGAACTTCGCGGGGACGTTGGCCTCGAGGGAAGCCATCCAGGCCTCCTCCGGGAGGTCAAAATAGTGTGAGAGCCGGCCCAGAAGGACCAGGTTCACGGCCTTCGCGCTGCCCGCCTCTTCGGCAAGTGCCAGGCAGTCGATGGCATCGACCTTCGCGCCGGACGCCTTGAGCTTTTCCGCAAGGTCCTCCGGGTACTGCGCGGCGCCCGTGATGACGGGCATGGGGTCGATCTGCTGTGTATTCGTTACGATCTGGCCGTCCTCCTTCAGATAGGGAAGCCAGCGGGCCGCCTCGAGGATCTCGAAGGAGACGATGAAATCCGCCTCGCCGAGGTCGATGACCGGGGAGTAGACCCGGTCGCCGTAGCGGACGTACGTCACGACGCTTCCGCCGCGCTGCGACATTCCGTGGACCTCGGAGACCTTGACGTCATAGCCCTGTCCGAGAAGCAGGTGGCCGAGAAGCTTGCTTGCAAGAAGGGAGCCCTGTCCGCCGACGCCGACGATCATGATGTTTTTCGTTTCCATGTTCAGGCCTCCTTTCCTGTATTTTCGAACGCGCCGAACTTGCAGAGCTGGCTGCAGACGTTGCAGCCCACGCACTGCGTCGCGTCAACATGCGCCTTCCCGTTCTTCATGGAGATGGACGGGCAGCCGATCCGCATGCAGGACTTGCAGCCGATGCATTTGTCGGTGTTGACCTTAAGCGGCGGGTTGTGCTTTACGTATTTCAGAAGCGCGCAGGGGCGTCTCGAGATGATGACGGACGGCGCCGCGACGGCGAGCTCCTCCTTGAGGACGCGGTCGCACTCGTCGAGGTCGTACGGGTCCACCACACGCACGCGGTCGATGCCCATGGCCCGGCAGAGCGTCTCAAGATCGATCTTTCCGGCCGGGTCGCCCTTGATGTTCAGGCCCGTGGTTGGGTTCTGCTGGTGCCCGGTCATGCCGGTGATCGAGTTGTCCACGATGATGACGGTGGAGTTCGACTGGTTGTAGGCGATGTTCGCGAGACCCGTCATGCCGGAGTGCATGAAGGTGGAGTCGCCGATGACAGCGACCGTATGTCCCTCGCTCTCAGCGCCGCGGACCTTGTTGAAGCCGTGCAGCGCGCCGATGGAAGCGCCCATGCAGAGCGTCATCTCGATCGCGCCGAGCGGGGGGACCGCGCCGAGCGTATAGCAGCCGATATCTCCGAGCACCGTGCACTTGTTCTTTTTCAGTGTGTAGAAGAGGCCGCGGTGCGGACATCCGGAGCACATGACCGGCGGACGCGCGGGAATGTTCTCGTCCAGGGAGAAGGTGGCAGGAGCGTCCTTCCCGAAGGCCTTCGCGACCAGCTTCTGGGAGAATTCCCCGATCATGGGAAGGATATCCTTGCCGGACACCTCGATGCCGAGCGAGCGGACGTGGTTCTCGATGACAGGATCGAGCTCCTCCACGACCACAAGCTTCGACACCTTCGAAGCAAAGTCCCGCACCAGACGGACCGGCAGCGGGTTCGCCATGCCGAGCTTCAGGACGCTTACGCTGTCGCCGAAGACTTCCTTGACATACTGGTAGGAGGTAGATGCCGTGATGATGCCGATCTCAGTCCCGCCCATCTCGACGCGGTTCACCGGAGCGGTCTCCGCGTATTCGGTGAGAAGGCGCGTGCGCTCCTCGACGACGGGATGGCGCTTCTTCGCGTTGCCGGGCATCATGACGTACTTGCCGATATTCTTTTCGTACGGCTTGTCCGGGACGGCGCGCTCCCCGGTCTTTACGACGGACTGGGAGTGGGCGACGCGCGTGCACATCTTTAAAAGGACCGGCGTATCGAACTGCTCGGAAAGCTCATACGCGAGCTTCGTGAACTCCAGCGCTTCCGCGGAATCCGACGGCTCGAGCATGGGGACCTTGGCCGCGATCGCGTGATGGCGGCTGTCCTGCTCGTTCTGGGAGGAGTGCATGCCCGCGTCATCCGCGACGCAGATGACCATGCCGGCATTGACCCCTGTATAAGACATTGTATAAAGAGGATCCGCCGCGACGTTCAGCCCGACGTGCTTCTGCGCGCAGAAGGAGCGGCGGCCTGCGAGACATGCGCCGAATGCGGATTCCATTGCGACCTTCTCGTTCGGTGCCCATTCACAGTAGATCTCATTATATTTCGCGGCTTCCTCCGTGACTTCCGTACTGGGGGTGCCGGGATAGCTTGAGATAAAGCATACGCCTGCTTCGTACAGACCCCTTGCAACGGCTTTGTTGCCGAGCATGAGCTGTTGTGTTTCGTTTGACATTTGTGGACCTCCTTTGTTTCTAAAAATTATACCGTAATTATGCATAAAATCAAGGAGAACACTTTTTTTTGGAGGACTTGACAATAATCCGGAAAAGAGCTACACTACTTTAGCGATTTAAACCAAAAAAATCTTACGGTTTAAGTCATTTCAAGGAGGAAAAAAGCCATGCCCATTACAGATCTGCTGGAACGGAACAGTAAGCTCTACGGGGAAGAGGTCGCCCTGGTGGAGATCAACCCGGAGCTCAAGGAAGAACAGAGAGTCACCTGGAAGGAGTATGAGCTGATCCAGCCGACGTCGCCGACGTATTACCGGAGACAGATCACCTGGTCCGTGTTTGACGAGAAGGCGAACCGCGTCGCGAACATGCTTCTTGAGCACGGGATCCAGAGAGGACAGAAGTGCGCGGTCCTCCTGATGAACTGCCTTGAGTGGCTGCCGATCTACTTCGGCATCCTGAAGACGGGCGCGCTTGCCGTTCCGCTGAACTTCCGTTTCACCGCGGACGAGATCGACTACTGCTTAAGGACATCTGATTCCGACGTCCTTTTCTACGGACCGGAGTTTATCGGAAGGATCGAGGACATCGCTTCGAAGCTTAAGAACAACATGCTTCTTTACTTCGTCGGCGATCCCTGCCCGACCTACGCGGAGGACTACTACCGCCAGACCGCGAACGCTTCGTCCATAGCGCCGCGCGTGCTGGTGGAGGACACGGACGACGCCGCGATCTATTTCTCCTCAGGAACGACAGGCTTCCCGAAGCCGATCCTTCTTGACCATACGGCGCTCTCGCAGTCCGCACGCATGGAGGCCGTGCACCACGAGACGAAGAAGTCGGACGTCTTCCTGTGCATACCGCCGCTTTACCATACCGGCGCCAAGATGCACTGGTTCGGCTCGCTCTTCACGGGCAGCCGCGCGGTCATTTTAAAGGGGAATTCACCGGAGGTCATCCTCAGGACCGCCTCGGACGAGGGCTGCACCATCGTCTGGCTCCTTGTACCGTGGGCGCAGGATATCCTCGCCGCGCTGGATTCCGGAAAGCTGAAGCTTGAAAACTACAGGCTTTCCCAGTGGAGGCTCATGCATATCGGCGCGCAGCCCGTGCCGCCGAGCCTGATCCGGCACTGGATGTCCTACTTCCCGAATCATAAATACGACACGAACTACGGACTGTCCGAGTCCACGGGCCCCGGATGCGTGCACCTGGGACTCGAGAATATCAACAAGGTCGGGGCGATCGGCGTGCCGGGCTTCGGCTGGAAGGCCAAGATCGTCGACGAGAACGGCCAGGTGGTGCAGCAGGGAGAGATCGGAGAGCTCTGCGTGAAGGGCCCCGGCGTCATGAAGGAGTACTACAAGAACCCGGAGGCGACCGCCGAGGTCCTGAAGAAGGGCTGGCTCCATACCGGCGATATGGCGAAGCAGGACGAGGAAGGCTTCTACTACCTCGTAGACCGCAAGAAGGACGTCATCATCTCCGGCGGTGAGAACCTGTATCCCGTCCAGATCGAAAGCTTCCTCATGGGCAACGCGAAGATCCACGACGCAGCCGTCATCGGCCTCGCGGATCCGCGCCTCGGCGAGATCGCCGCGGCCATCATCCAGGTCAAGGAAGGCATGACCCTCACCGAAGAAGAAGTCAACCGCTTCTGCATCGACCTCCCGCGCTACAAGCGCCCGAAGAAGATCATCTTCGCGAACGTCATCCGCAACGCCACCGGCAAGATCGACAAACCCGCCCTCCGCGCCATCTACTGCGGAGAAAGACTGGTTGAAAAGCAAAACAACAGTTAAAACTGCACCCCGGACACAGACAAGGACCCTCCCGCGCGAGCTTGCTCGCAGCGGAGGGTCCTTGTCTGTGTCCGGGGTGCAGTTTAACTGTTGCGGGGCGGAGGCGCGAAGCGCCCCCTTATGCGTTCACCTTCGGCAGGCTCGCGATACCGGGCGCAAGGTCCTCATCCGACGGGATGTAATCCGTCATGGTACCGTCGTTGTACTGCTGGTACGCGTACATATCGAAGTATCCGGTTCCCGTCAGGCCGAAGACGATGGTCTTCGCCTCGCCGGTCTCCTTGCACTTCAGCGCCTCGTCGATCGCGGCGCGGATCGCGTGCGAGCTCTCCGGTGCCGGCAGCGTGCCCTCGACACGCGCGAACATCTCGGCAGCCTCGAAGACCGCGGTCTGCTCGTAGCTCACCGCACGCATCAGCCCCTGGTCGTAAAGCTCGGAGAGGACCGGGCTCATGCCGTGGAAGCGGAGGCCGCCCGCATGGTTCGCGGAAGGAATGAACCCGCTGCCCAGCGTGTACATCTTCGCCAGCGGGCAGATCATGCCGGTGTCGCAGAAATCGTAGGCGTACACGCCGCGCGTGAAGCTCGGGCAGCTTGCCGGCTCGACCGCGACGATGTCATAGTCCGCCTCGCCGCGGAGCTTCTGGCCCATGAACGGGGCGACAAGGCCGCCGAGGTTCGATCCGCCGCCTGCGCAGCCGATGATGATGTCCGGCTTGATCCCGTACTTGTCGAGCGCCGCCTTGGTCTCGAGGCCGATCACGGACTGGTGCAGAAGCACCTGGTTCAGGACGGAGCCCAGGACGTAGCGGTAGCCCGGGTTCGTCACGGCGGCTTCGACCGCCTCTGAGATCGCGCAGCCGAGGCTTCCGGTGGTGCCGGGATGCTCGGCAAGGATCTTCTTTCCGACCTCCGTCGTCATGGACGGGGAGGGCGTGACCTCCGCGCCGTAGGTGCGCATGACCTCGCGGCGGAACGGCTTCTGCTCGTAGGAGACCTTGACCATGTAGACCTTGCAGTCAAGTCCCATGTAGGCGCAGGCCATGGAGAGGGCGGTGCCCCACTGTCCGGCACCCGTCTCGGTCGTGACGCCCTTGAGTCCCTGCTTCTTCGCGTAGTAGGCCTGCGCGATCGCGGAATTCAGCTTATGGGAGCCGGAGGTGTTGTTGCCCTCGAATTTGTAGTAGATCTTCGCCGGGGTATCCAGGGCCTTCTCAAGGAAGTACGCGCGCACCAGCGGCGACGGGCGGTACATCTTGTAGAAGTCAAGGATCTCCTTCGGGATCGGGACGAAGGGCGTATCGTTGTCAAGCTCCTGCTTTACAAGCTCCTCACAGAAAACGCCTCCCAGCTCCTCCGCGGTCATCGGCTTTCCTGTCCCCGGGTTAAGAAGCGGGGCAGGCTTCTGCTTCATATCTGAGCGGACATTGTACCAGGAATCCGGCATCTCGTTTTCTTCAAGGTAGATCTTGTAGGGGATCTTGGTCTCTGCTGTCATGGTTTTTCCTCCTTAAAAAAATAGAATCGTATTTGCCCGGCACCCGGATCCGGGCCGTTTCGCGGCCCTCGCTGCAGGCGCTGAACAGAAACAAAAAATCCTGCCCCGGCAATCATGCCGGGACAGGACGTTTATCACGTTTTTTCCTGCGGTACCACCCAGTTTGGCGGTCTCCCGCCCTCTCAGCGCATACTGTCATATGCCGGAACTTGGTAACGGAGATCCTGCTCCGTCTCACCTACACCGCCTGAGAAAAACGGTTCGGCTCGCCCTCGAAAGACCATTCCCGTCTGCCTGTCATACCGCGATCCCACCGCCCGCAGCTCTCTGTGATGCTTTAACAGAAGGTACTTCCTCTTTGTCACTGGTTTAAATAGAACCTATCACCAAACCTCCGCGGAGTCAAGAAAAAAATTAAAAATTATGCGGCGTTATAGTATACTTATGAAAAACTGCCGCGGAAGACAGGAAGACGGCAGCGGGAAAGGAAAAGAAATATGGATGATACCTTTATGCTCTATGACCTGAAGGTCGAGGTCGTGAAGACGGACCGCCCCTTTGTCTGCAGCCATCACGAGGGCGATTATTTCCTCTGCGAGGGGGAAAACCTGGTATTCCCGGAGAACACGCGGTTCTCCATGTACGCGCTGTCCGCGATCCTGCCCATGCTTCCGGCAAGGCAGCGGGAGCTGCATCCGAACGACTGGATGCTTTCCGACTGCGAGATCGCCTGCCCGGACCCGAACTGCGGGGCGCGGTTCAGGATCAGCCGCGTCGGTAAAAGGATCCAGCGCCACAGCGAGTGCACGGTTGTGCCTGTCGGACCGGAAACGAGATGATTTTTCAAAATTGCTTGACAACTTCGGGGAGCGCTCTTAAACTGACTGTAATTTCATATTTTTACACAAACCTTTGAAGGAGAGAAGTAGCGGCGGAACGTTGACTTCCAGAGAGCTGCGGACGGTGGGACCGCGGCACGAGACGCGCTGTGAATGGACTCCCGAGGGCAAACAGAACGGCCGCGGAGGCGGCCCGGTATGGGAGACGGGGATGGGCGCCCCGTAAACAAAGGCCGGCATATTCAGCGCGCGGGATCCCGTTTCAGGCGGGGAGCGGGCAGTATGCTGAAGAGGAGGGCGCGCAGAGCGCCAATGCGGGTGGTACCGCAGGAACGTCATGCTTCCTGTCCCGGCATCAGGAGAGATCCTGGTGCCGGTTTTTTTTACCCTGGGGGAGAAGCTCCCGCCGGGACACAGAAACCGTCAGGAAGGCCGGCAGCGGAGGAAAGGCCTCCGGACGGCGCATCACAGATTCGAAAGGAGCATCATCTATGAACATTGAAGTCATCAGCCTGATCGGCATTTTCCTCGCCCTGGTCCTCGTAGTGGCAGGATCCCTCCGGAGCATCAGCCTCATCATCCTCGCCTCGGCGGCAGCCTTCCTCGTCGCGCTTACCGGCGGCGTGGGGCTTCTTGACGGCTATTCGACCTACCTCGGCGGCGTCGCGAATTCCGTGACGACCATGTTCCCGCTGTTCCTTGGAGGCCAGCTTCTCGGCTGCTTCCTCGAGCAGAGCGGACTTACCGAATCCATCGCGAACGCCATCATAAAAAAGGCCGGGACGAAAGCGATCGTCGTCGCCGTGTTCGCGGTCTCCTGGGTCCTGGTCTTCTGCGGGGTCAACGTTTTCGTCATCATCTTCACGGTCTATCCGCTCGCCTGCGCGTTCTTCAAGGTGGGCGACATCCCGAGGGAGCTGATCCCCGCCTGCGTCCTCGGCGCCTGCGTTTCCGAGCAGGTCCTTCCGGGCGTCACGACCAACGCAAATGTGCTGACGACGGAGGCCTTCGGGATCCCGGCGGCTTCCGGGCCGGTCACCGGCATCGTCTGCTCGGTGTTCCTCTTTGTCATGAACGCGGGATATCTCTACCTGGCCGGCGAGAAGGCAAAGAAGGAAGGACGCCACTTCGTGCCGCTGGAGGGAGAGAGCTTTGAGATCGATCTCAACAAGGCGGGACTTCCGAATCCGCTGCTCGTGATCCTCCCTCTGGGCGTTACCCTCGGCGCGCTGAACATTTTCCGCGTACCGGCCTACGCCTCGCTGTATCTCGGCGCCCTGACCGGGATGGCCCTGTTCTTCCGGCGCCTGGGCGGTCTGAAGGGCGTGACCGCGACCCTCAACAAGGCGGCGAAGAGCTCCATGTCGGTCATGTCGACCTGCGCGATCATCGGCTTCAGCGCGATCGTCACCGCGGTCCCGGGCTATAACCTCCTGCTCGGAGGGCTTGAGAAGGTGTCGGGAGGAAACCCCTATGTCTTCGCCTTTATCTGTGTCGCGGTGATCGCCGTGGTCTCCGGTTCCGCTACGGGCGGCGTGAAATTCGTGCTGCAGTCCTTCAAGGACCGGCTCCTCGGTATGGGAGGGCATCCGGCGTCCCTCTGCAGGGTCATCTGCGCTTCCTCCCTCACCTTTGACTCACTGCCGCACAACAGCGCGGTGGTGCTCACCCTGAACGCCTGCAATGTTTCACATAAGGACGGCTACAGGCACATCGCCGTCACCACCGTCGTAAACACCGTGCTTGCCACCCTCATCGCGATCGTGTTCGCGATGCTCGGGATCCGGTGAGGGCCCCGGTAAAAGGCAAGGTAAAGAAAGATCAAGGAGAAGGACAGCTATGGAAATGAGAAACAGCTTTAAGAACGGATATACCTTCAGCCGGGTGATCAACGGGTGCTGGCAGCTTTCGTCGGAGCACTGCCTGAAGGGAAAGCTCGACTACGACGACGCGCTCCGCGCCTTCCACATGCTGGTGGAGGAGGGCCTCACGACCTTCGACTGCGCGGACATCTATACCGGCGCGGAGGAGCTGATCGGCCGCTTCGTCATGGACCTCAAGGGGACCGGACGCTACAGCGAGGAGGACATCCAGGTACACACGAAGTTCGTGCCGGACAATGACGTCCTCCCGGTCATCAACATGAAGTACACCGAGGGGATCGTGGACCGCTCATTAAAGCGGATGCACCGCGAGGCGCTCGACCTCGTGCAGTTCCACTGGTGGAACTATGACGTCCCGGGGATGCTGGAGACCGCCTTCGATCTTGTGAAGCTCAAGGAGAAGGGAAAGATCCGGAACATCGGCATGTGCAACATGGACACGGAGCATCTTAAGATGTTCGTCGACGCAGGCATCCCGGTCTGCTCGAACCAGGCCCAGTACTCCGTGTTCGACCGCCGCCCGGAGCGCTCCATGCTCGACTACTGCGCGGAGCACGGGATCCACACGTTCTGCTTCGGCACGCTGGCCGGCGGGTTCCTTGACGAGCGCTACATGGGGAAGACCTACGATTATCCGGAGACGCGCTCCCAGGTGAAATACATGCAGATCATCGAGGATTCCCTCGGCTGGGAGGGCCTGCAGAAGCTCCTGCCCGTGCTGAAGGAGATCGCGGACCGGCACGGAGTCACCATCGCGAACGTCGCCGTCCGGTATATCCTCGAGCAGCGCGGCGTCGGCGCGGTCATGGTCGGCACGAGAAATTCGAAGCACGTCCGGTCGAACCTCGGGACGCTCCGGTTTGCGCTTACGGAAGAGGACAGGGAGACCATCCGGAGCTTTATCTCGGCGTACCCGTGCCCGGAGGGCGACTGCTACACGCTGGAGCGCGAATCGCCGCGGTACAGGAATATCATCCTGACGGACAGGAACGACCCGAAGACGACAGAGATCAGGTTAAAGTGACACGGACAGGAAGCTTCACGGAGGAATGATCATGGCGAAAAAAACTTATCTTATCCACGCCCGGCTGGTCGACGGCGTAAGCGACCATGCCGTGGAGGACGGGATCCTCGTATTCCGGACAGAGCTTTTAAAACAGAAGGGCGGAAAGAACGACGTCATTCTTTTCGCGGGCAGCATGGCGGACTGTCCGGGGTATCCGGACGAGGTCGATGCCGGCGACATGGTCGTGGACATGACAGGCTATACGCTCATGCCCGGGCTTTACAATGTGCACGCGCACATCGGCCTTTCCATGCCGTACAAGGCATACCGCTTCGACGAAATGGGCGTGGCCTACCGGAGCCTCGTCATGCTGCGGCGCGCCTGCGAGTCGCTGAACGCGGGCATCACAACGGTGCGCTCGGCCGGCGGGCCGGACGATATCGACTACGCGATCCGTGATGCCGTGGACAATGAGATGCTGACCGCCTCGAGGATCGTCCCCTGCGGCGCGCTGAACATCGCAGTCGGCGGGCACGCGTGGAACAACTATATCTCCACCATGTACAACGGCGCCGACCAGTTCCGGGCGGCCGCCAGGGCGGAGCTCGCGAAGGGCGCCCAGTTCATCAAGATCGGCCTTACCGGAGGCGCGGCGTCGGCGCATGAGGGCATGGCGGACAAGCAGATGACGGACGAGGAGATCGCGGCGGTGGTCGAGGTGGCCCACGGCGCGGGAAAACGCGTGGCGGCGCACCTCGGCGGGGACAGGCCCATCCAGGAGTTCGTGAAGCTCGGCGGCGATTCCGTGGAGCACGCGTATCACATGGAGGAGGAGACCGCGTACCTCATGAAGGAGCGGGGGACCTTCCTCGTCCCGACGCTTTCGGTGACGAACTGCCACGATTACCTGGTGGGTCACGGAAGCCCCGAGTTTCAGGTCCGGAAGCTCGACGAGACCGGGGAGGCGCACAGCCGGTCCATCGGGAACGCGATCCGCGCGGGTGTCACGATCTGCGTCGGGACCGACCTTCTGCCGTCCGACCCGATCGACGGCACCAACGCGACCGTCCGGGAGATGGAGCTCCTGGTCCGCGCGGGACTCACCCCGATGCAGGCCATCAAGGCCGCGACCTCGAACAGCGCGCGGCTCACGGATACGATCGGCTTTACCGGGACGCTTGAGGCCGGCAAGGAGGGCGATTTTATCGCCGTGAAGGGCGCGCCGGACGTCAATATCAGCGACATGAGGAACCTTTCCATGGTGGCGAAGGGGTGCAGGCTCATCTGGAGCACCGTGCCGGGGCTTACGCTTCGCCGCTACAATACGGTCGCGCCCGGTATGGAGCTTGCGGGCGGCACATATCTGAAATGGTAAGGAGGCAGGAGATGGGCAGAACATTTTACAGGAACGCGAGGATCCTTACCGGGAAGGACGGGATCATTGAGAACGGCGTGCTCGTGGTCGGACACGCCCAGAAGGATTTCGCGCAGCCGGCGCAGGGAGAGAAGCCGGTGAAGACCGCGCCCTCCGTGTCGGACAGGATCGAGTTCCTCGGGACGGAGGAGGAGCTGAAGGAATACGGGAACCCTGCGGCAGAGGGGGACGAAGAGATCGACTGCCTCGGCAATACCATCATGCCCGGCCTCGTGTGCGCGGACACGCGCCTGGACACGCTGGCTCCAGCGGCGGACGACTACGTCGACAATATCGGCATCGCGATGAGGACCTTCATCAGCCTGAGGAGCGCCGCGGAGGCGCTGAACGCAGGCGTCACGACGCTCCGGGCGGAGGGCATGCCGAACAATATCGATATCGCCCTGAAGAACGCGGTCGCGAAGACGATGTTCTTCGGACCCTCGGTGCTGACGACCGGCCCTGTTTACGGCGTTACCGGGGGAAAGGGACATGAGAAGTACGGCATGGTCCAGGCGGACGGCGTCGACGCCCTGCGGGGAGAGATGCGCATCCGTATCTCCCGCGGGCTTGAGGGCATCGTCCTACAGGTCTCCGGGGACCGCCTGCCGACGCTCGGCGGGGAGTATCGCATGGAGATGAGCCGCGCGGAGATCGGGGCCCTCGTAAAGCACGCGAACGGCGCGGAAAAGCCGGTCGCGGTCAATGCCTCCGGGGACCCGTCCGTCTCGGCAGCCCTTGACGCGGGCGCGGCCTGCATCCAGCAGGGATACCGGATCGGGGAGGAGAACCTGATGCGGATGGCGGAGCGCGGAACGGCATATGTCCCCTGCCTTGTCTCGACGGAAGGGACGGATATCCACGATGAGCATATGGCAGCTGCGGCTGCGGCGGTGAAGGCCGGCGTGAGGATCGCGGCCGGTACGGAGATCCTGCCGTCCGAACCTGTGTCAGGGACCACGGCAGTCATCAGGGAGCTGGAGCTTCTCTGCGAAGCGGGGATGACCCCGGCAGACGCCCTGAAAGCGGCAACCGTCACGGCGGCGGAGGTCTGCGGAGCGAAGGGCGCGGGCGTCCTTAAGGCCGGAGGGAAGGCAGACTTCCTGATCGTCGGCGGGAAGCCGGACGAGGACATTTCCGCCATGCGGGGCATCCTCGCGGTCGTGAAGGACGGGAGGCGCGCGTTCTCGGTGCTTGGCGGAGCGAAGGAACGGGCGTTCCATATCCACGCGCCGGGCTACGAGGTGGCAGGCGGTACGACGTTCGACTGGACGGAGGGGACTGTGCGCGGTATCCGCGCGCCGGAGAATTTCAATACGAAGTGGAATCTTGTAAAGGAGATATGATCCCGGGAGGAGCCTTATGAAAGCGGAGCTCTGTATCAGAAACGGTCTTGTCTATGAGGACTGGAGCGGATCGTTCGTGAAAAAGGATGTCCTCGCCGCCGGCGGAAGGATCGCGGGATACGCGGCCCCCGGGACAGGGGAAGCGGCGGAGGTGATCGAGGCGGAAGGGAGCTACGTCCTTCCGGGAATGATCGATTTCCACTGCCATATCCGCGAGCCCGGCGTCGAGGCGAAGGAGGACTATGAGAGCGGCACAAAGGCAGCGGCGCACGGCGGGGTGACGACGGTTGCCGTCATGCCGAACAACCTGGCGGGCAGCATCTGCAGCCCGGAGGCCTTCCGCCTCGCCGCGGAGCGCGGGGCAAGGTCCGCCGTGATCGATTTCGCCCCCGTCCCGAGTCCGCTCGCGTTCCGGGAGGGGAGCCTTCCGGAGCTGATCCGCCTCGGCGCTTCCTTTTTCAAGATCATGGAGATGAAGAGCGCGAAGGCGCCTCTCTCCGAAAGCTTCCGCTGCGGGGACACCTGGGACCTGGACCAGTGCTTCCGCGCCGCCGCGGAGACGGGAAAGTACGTCGCCATCCATCCCATGGACATGGACTGGTATCTCGGGAACGTAAGGTCCATCCGGGAAGGCGGGGGTCCCATGGACCTCACGCACGTCCTTCCGCGGCTCTACGGCGAGGAGGAGATGACCTCCGCCGCGTACCAGCTCGCGTACTTTTTCCGGAAGGACCGCTGCAGGTGGTGGGCGCTGCACGTTTGGCATAAGGGGTACATCGACCTCATCCGGATGGTGAAGCGGGACGGCAGCACGGACGTGCTCGCGAGCTGCGAGATCCTTCCGTCCTCCATACGGAACTTTGACGTCCTGTACGACCGGAAAAGCGGAGCGGAGATCCGCCTCGGGCACGCGGCCATGCCGGACTGGGACTATGTGTGGGAGGCTGTGAACGACGGGACGATCGACGTCCTCGGGAGCGACCACAGCCCGCATCTCCCGGAGCATTACAACGAGAACGAGCCCTTCTCCTCGGCGCAGGGCGTCCCGGCGGAGGACTACTACGGGAGCCTGCTTCTGGACGCGGTGAACCGCGGAAAGCTTACCATGGAGCGGCTTGCCGAGGTGACGGGCGTACGCGGGGCGCGGCTTCTCGGCTGGAAGGAAAAGGGTACGAACAAGGTCGGGACGGACGCGGACTTTACGGTCTGCGACCTTAGGAGGGAGTGGACTGCGGACATGGATTTCCCGATCTATTCGAAGCCCGGGCTGGATCCGCTTTTCGGGCAGACGCTGAAGGGAAAGGTCACGCATACTGTCGTCCGCGGGAAGGTCGTCATGGCAGAGGACCGGATCCTTGCGGCGCCCGGCTTCGGAAAGATGGTCCGTCCGGAATAAGAACGGTACAAATCCTGATGGATCCGGGTTATAATAAAGAAGTACCCTGACACGCTTCAGACATGTTCCGGAGGAGATTCCGGGAGGAGGTAATATGGTCATAAAGTTCGATGAGGCAGGCTGGACGCCGGAGGAGCATTTCAAGGGCGGTGAAGGCACGATCTTTATGAAGGTGACGAATGACGGGCTTAATAAGATCCTGCTCATAAAGATCCCTTCGGGATGTTCGATCGGGCTCCATAAGCATGAGGGCAACAGCGAGATCATTTATATCCTCGAGGGAGAGGGAAAGACCTGGCAGGACGGCGTGCTGGTCCCGGTGAGCGCCGGTATGGCAGCGTACTGCCCGGAGGGCGAGACGCACCAGATGATCAATGATTCCGACAGGGACCTCGTGTTCTTCGCGGTGATCCCCACACAGGAGAGAAAGAACTGAGCCCGGCCGCCGGCCGGTCCGGAAAAGGATTATTTCAGGAGAAGACGGAACATTTGAGAAGAAAAGGAGGCAGACTATGAAAAAAGCTGCTGCAGCGCTGACCGCGGTTTTCCTTTCCGCCGCCCTTTCGGTTCCGGCGTTCGCGGGTGTATGGCGCCAGGACGGGCACGGATGGTGGTATGACAACCAGGACGGCACGTGGCTCTGCGACGGCTGGCACTGGCTTGACGGGAACAATGACGGCACCGCGGAATGCTATTATTTCGGGAACGACGGCTACCTCCTCGTGAACACGAGGACCCCGGACGGGTTCCCGGTCAACAGCGCGGGCCAGTGGACGGACGGCGGCGTCGTGGTCACCATGTCCCGCGACGAGATGGAGGGCCGTGACGAGAGCCAGGCGACCCGGCCGTACGCGTGGATGAACGGGCAGTACCGGGCGGATGACGGCCGCACGATCACGCTTGACGCCGCCGGCGGCGATACGATGTGCGCCGCGATGTACGGCTACAGCGAGGACGGCTGGAACACGAGATATCTTTCCGGTCCGGTCCGCGAGGATCTGCACGCGATCATTATCTGGAACGATTACGGATACTACAGGATCAACATCGACGGGGAAGCCAGGGAGCTCTACGTGCAGACGTATGATCCTGCTGACAGCTACGTCGGAAGCTGGTTCGACGGGGAGTATGACCTCGTGAGCAGATGATCTTTACCGGATCTGGCAGCTGCGGCCGCGCTGTGTCATGCGCGGCCGCAGTCCTTTGGGAGGAAACGGAAGGCTTATGAGATTCAGGCCATGCATCGACATCCATAACGGCAAGGTAAAGCAGATCGTCGGCGGGACGCTCCGCGACGCGGGCGACACGGCGGAGGAGAACTTCGTCTCGGAACGCGGCGGCGCGTGG